>Ga0207710_10000274_pt1 | contig 42228 bp, 58 predicted proteins | sample KBSS24metaG_FD_184400 | JGI IMG/M metagenome (GOLD analysis project Ga0207710, IMG submission 184400) | Switchgrass rhizosphere microbial communities from Kellogg Biological Station, Michigan, USA - KBS S2-4 metaG (SPAdes) (version 2) | ecosystem: Host-associated > Plants > Roots > Rhizosphere...
GAATAGGAGAGAGGTTGATGCTTTCCCATTCGTCCTCATGGTTGGCAAGCTGCCCTTCTGCCGCGATGTACGGGGCTTTCGGCATTTGCGCGATTTGCTCCGCGATGTTCGAAACGTACAAATTCACGAGGCGTTGCGGGTCTTTGGCGAACCGGATCAGTGAGTACGTGCGCCGGGTGCCTTCGACCATCATTTCCTTGCCCCAGAACGGGACGATAGGAATGGTGGAGCCGAGCCACGGCGTTTTATCGTGCACTTCTACTCCGTCGATGATGTACTGGCAGACCTTCGGATCGTCTACCGGGCGCCTGTCCATAATCTGGGCGCCTTCCGGTACTTCATCGAGAAATGCGGTCTTGCCGTCGTTCAACAAACAGAGCGTGCGTTTCGTGTATTCCTTCAGCCAATATTCGGCCACCTGCACGTTGTCGCCGCCGACTCCTGAGCCGATCCACTGGGGCGCCGGGTTCTCGGTGTCGGTGTAGAAGCTCTGCCGCACCACTTCGGTATCTGCACCGAATTTGCGCTCAAAGTTGCCTTTGGAATAGTTGGTTAGAACGAAGCAATACTCCGCGTCTGAGCGGTCATACTCGCGGGCGTCGGGGTCGAAAAGCACCGAGAACTGGTTGGCGATCGGTTCGATTCTCAGTTCTTGCTCGAAGCTGCGGTCTTTGTAGCGGGTGGTGACTCTGACGAATCCGCGGCCGCTCGTGACCTGGTGCTCTCGCGCCTGGTCGTACGCAATATCCGAATCGGTTTCGTACTCGATGTGGCGGACGCGCCCTTGCAGCATTTCGGCGGTTGCGGTCGTTCCGCCGTCAAGAGGAGTCAGGCGGATTGAGGGTTTCGACTGGCGCCCGTCATTGACCACTTTTGCGGTGTAAATGCCCAGCTTGTTTTCGGTCAGGCAAGGCCGGTCTGCCACTCGCCGCGATTCGCGCGCCGCATCCGTCCACTGCTGCCCAGCAACGAAAAGCACGTCGTCTGCTGCTTCTTTGCGGTCTACCGCGTCACAACTGAGAGCGTAGGTATACCGCTCCCGTGCGAGGTGTAGGAAGGAAATCGAATCTTTGACGTGTGCCACTCACGGGTTTATCGGCAGACTGGCCGTTAACTCATCCAGCCTTGCGAGGTATGCTCACGCCGCCGCGCCTTCCGCTCGATGACAGGGGCCACGGGCTGAGCGAACGTTAGGACTAGGGCGTCTCCGTCATCCGGTGAACCCACACCACGCTTTTGCATTGACTGCTTGCTCTCCAATACCAACTGGTTCGTATTATTCAGGTGGTAGCCGGGGCCGGTGAGGTCGATTTCCAGCCGTTCATCGTTCTTGTCGATCGCGCCGCGTGGTAGCCAGTCTTTGCAGGCATTCCACATGAACGCGCGCATATTGAGCATGTGAACGTCTGACGACTTGCCGCCGAAATTCACCTCCACCACGTTCTGAAATCCCATCGTGTGCAGCCGTTCGACAATCGGGGCGCCGAATGCTGAGTCAACGAACATAGCCGCAATTTTGCGCTCTGGCGACTTGTCCGCGAGCAGTTCCGCCAGTTTCCCGATTACGACTTGCCGGTCTCGCCCGTGCTCGCCTGGAATCCGGATAGGTGGAATGGTCCGCGCATCGAACCCTCGGCGGAATCGGATCACGTTCCAGCTTTCCCCGCCTCCGGAGACATCCACGCCCACAATTAGCGGGTCATCGCTGAGTGATAGAGGCTCGTTTTGCTGGGCCTGCAGCACGCGCGTGCTGTCGATGAATTGCAGCTCTGATGCCGCCGGCGGGAGGCCTCGCACGCGCACTTTGAAAAAGTCCGAGTCTTCGCCATACGTGAGCAACCATTCCTGAATCTGTTCCTTGTTCGTAATGGCTGAGGTACGGGAGTCGATCGACCGATGGTTCCACAAGTCGCGCTGGCCGCCAAAGCAAACCTTGTGCAGTTGGCCATCATTACGTGTCGGGTTACCGAAAATGAATTCGAAGGGTTCCCCATCGGTCAAACCTCCCTCCGCTACTTCAAAGATCATGTCCGGTACGGCCGAGCCTTCATCGAAGATATAGAAGCTGCTCGATGTCGCCGAGTGCTGCCCTGCGAAGGCTTCCGAGTTCTGCTCTTTGCAAGTCTGGGCACTGCAGAACCACGTTTCCGGGAACTGGTTCGAATACATGCGTTGCGTGGTGATGGTCCACCAGTGGGCGTTGATGGATAGGCGCGTCCACTTCTGAATCGAGGCCCAGGTCTTCGTGGAAAGCTGGGTGAAGGTGTTGGCCGTGATGGTGCCGATTGAATCCGGCCGCGTGCTCATTATCCAGTTGGTGAGCCATGCAACCAGGGTCGATTTGCCGATACCGTGGCCACTGGCCGCCGCCATGCGAACGGGCTTTACCGGGTGCAGGCCGTCGAACTTGCGCGCTCTTACTTCGCGGCCGAGGTCTTCCAGGAATTCGCGTTGCCAGGTGTCGGGGCCGCTGAAATCTTCAAGCGGGCCGGGTTCACCCCAGGGGTAAGCGAACAGAACGAAGCCGAGGGGATCATCGTAATACGTCGAGATCTCATCGGCCAGCAGTTCATCAGGCGTCTGGTTCGGGCTCGCCATCTTTCTTTCGTTTCGCCGCCCGCTTCCGGCCGGCCGTCAATCGCTCGACAATATTCAACGTGCCGGTGACTTCGTGCTCGATGCGATCGCGATATTTGCGAGGCCTCCAGCCCTTCAGCAAAAACATGAGGAGCGCGTCCGAATGCTCACGGATACAGAGCGGTTCCTTGCTGTATAGCGTCTTGCCCTTACGCTTCCGTACCGCTCCGGCCTTCGTCATGAGTGGCGGGTAGGTAAACTGCCCTTGGAACACCACAGGCTTGAGCGTGCCCTGATAGGAGCGGCGGACGGCCTCGTCTTCCAACTGCTGGGCCGCTTCTTCCTTCGCGAGTTCGAAGAGTGCCGCGTAATCTGGATCCAGTTCAAGCCACGTGTAGTGCTGCCGTCTGGAAGTTTCAGCCGCCTTGCATGCTCGTGTCACGCTGGCAGTCGTGCGGAACGCGGAGAGCACGGCCTTTTGACGGGCGAGTGTGCCGGGGACAGTGATCACAAATGAAAGTTGCCGAGGTGGCCGCTAAACAGCCAGTACAGCAACAAAATAACGAGCAGCACGCCGACGATGCCGAGGTGGGGGCCGTAGCTGGGGGCGTATCCGGGCGCCGCGGGGTTCTGCCCGTAGTAGCGGTTATAGCCGAAGAATCCCCCGCCGCAGAGGAGCACAACCAAGATGATGAGTAAGATCATTTTGAAACCTTCCTTTTTACTTGCTGACAGGTGGCGGCGACGGCAACATCGTGCCATTCGGCGCCACCACATACACGGGCGGTTGCGCAGCGCTGCTTGATGGCCGAGTGAAAACGAACGCCCCTACGGTGATCAGGCCGACTATCAGGGTGACCACGCCCAGGAGCACGGCCCATGCCGCACTGATGCCTTGCGTTTTGCCGGTTCCGGTGGCTCGCGACTCGCGCAGGCTCTTCATTTCCACCACCAGCTCTGACAACATGGGATCGGATACCGCCTGCTTGCCCTTGCCTTCGTAGCTCGATCGCTCCAGTGAAGAAATGCGATCGCTGATCTGTTTGACGGTATCCGCGTTCTGGGTGGCGAGTGCTGCGGCCGTCGAGGTGAGCGAGTTGCGGAGCGTTTCGGCTTCACGGGCTTGGCTCGATGCCAGCGCGTTTACGGCCGTCAATGTCTGTTCCGCTGCCCTTGTGACTGCCAACTGATCGACTTGCCGGATTGCGTCGAGGCGGCTCGATTCCTTGGATGCGAGTTCCCGCGAGTGGCCAGCCCGTAGTTCCGCCATCTCCCTTTGGTGATGTATCCCTTGGGAATTAAGCTCGTCATGCGCCTTACGCAAATCGTCCTGGCGATTGATCGCCGCATGCACCAGGTCGAGGACATTTTGGGTTGGGTCGATCACCGGCCCGCCATGGGCATCGACGCCTAAACCGCTAGCATCTCTTTTGCGTCTGGGGGTATCAGGCATGGGACCGTTACTTGATCACGGGCGCCGGTGCCACGAGAGGCGGGGTGTCCTTCACAAACACGCCCGACTTGTTGAGGGCGCCCACCACGGTATCGATGAGGCCGCCGATTTGCTGCACCTGCGCCTGGGGGATCGACTGGGCCACGCCGGCGCCCGCTGTGATCACCTGCAAGACGATCTGTTTCTTGGTAGCGCCGGGCAAGCCATGCGTAGCAGCTTCGATGGCTACGACGCCTTGCAGAACGACGGGAAGATATTGGAATAACAATTTAAGCCAGTTCATTTAGAAATTTAGTCCTTTATGCTGCTTGAGTCTTCGCGGGCTCTTCCATTCGGAAGGTTTTCACGGGTCTGGATCCAGTCCGCTCCGTGATCAGGAATTTCGCCTTGTCCTCTGCGCTCCAAGTGGCGCTGATTGCGTCGAATGCCGCGAAGGTGAAGCCGCAGAGTTGAACGAAGACGGCCTTTTTCAGCTTGCGGTACAGCTTGAATTTATCGAGCGGTTGCTTTTCGTTTTCGCGCAATCCGAGCACGGCTGAGAATTGAGCACCCTTTACGGTCAGGGGTAAATTTGCATCGGAGCCTGAATTTGCGAGAGTGTTGATTTCCTTCCGCAGTTCGGCCGCCGCTTTCTCCCGCGCCTTCCAGAGCACCACTTCGGGTACGTCCATCTGCTCTTCGATCAGGCCGAGTTTGTCCACCAGTTCGGGTAGGGACAATGTGTCTTTGACGACTTCGAGCATTACGAGATCTCCCTTTGAAATGCCGGTGCTACCTGATTCCGTTTGGTGACTTGGAGCTTGCGAAAGATCGCTTTAAGGTGGCCGCGCACGGTGTGAAATGAGAGGCCGAGAGTGGACGCGATCGTTTTATCGCGTTGCCCTTCTGCGATCAGGCCGGCTACCTGCTTCTCACGTGGAGTTAGCATCCTAGACTGTTAATCGGCGGATGCGGGGGGAAACACTCGCTGTATTTTGGGTTATAACGTTGCTTGCACGTTGGCGCGATATCGGTTTGAAGTTGAAAGACGCGGACGGAAATACTTTGGCACCTTTTGACTGCCGATCGCGCCTGCTAGAGTGACGGGCCGCAGTGCCGATTGAATGGGCATGCGCTATGCACTCCTGCTCGCTGCCCTTTCCCCACTCTTCGGTCAAACCTGCTCACATGCCCTGACTGTCGTTCCCGTCGGGCCGGTGCTGGTTTATAAATCCGGTCAGCTACTCCGGCAACAATCCATCTTTCGCGCCCAGGGCCTTCCCCAGGGTGAGGTGGGCGACTACTCCGCCACGACGGCCGCCCTTCCTGTCATCACACCGTTGACCTGGTTCGATGGCCAGTATATGAGCGCCGTCTACTCGCGCCTGGTGCCGCTCAGTTTCCGCCTGCCATCCGGTCAGAGCGTGACCTACTACGCGTACCAGTTGTGGCGGGACGATTGGATGTGTTCGGGTGAGAAGTAGGTGGACCCCGCAGCTCGAAGCGCGTGCCGCCAAAATGCGGGCGAAGGCGGAACAGGTCACTACACGCGCAATCCAGAAGGTGGACAAGGCAGTTGAACGGGAGAAGGTCAGGGAGCAGGCCGAGAATAAGCGCTTCGGCCGCGTTGATCGCCGCGTGCAGCCTCGCTCCGCCATACCCTCGACCTGGCCGGCTGTCGAGGCCTCCTGTCGAATCTGGGGCTTGCCCGTAAGGTCTGTATCCACGGGGTTTAAGACAGCCTATCCCCCGCGGGTGTTTGAGAATCGTTAGTGCGCACCTGCGCAAAATAGAACGCACGATATGTCGCGTTATCGTTCCTTCGGTCGTTCCGTCTGGCCGTCCGCATCAGAATGCCGCACGTAGCCTGCGAACAAAAGCGGAGGGAAGAACCGCTTCCGCTTACCGCCGAGCGGGTGGAATTCCTCGAAGTGTTTCAGGTCCTTCGACCAAATTACGTGAAACCACCAGCCATAGTGGGAAGCCCTGAAAATGATGTACCCGCCGCACCTGAACCATTCCTGTATCGCGAAAATGAGACAGTTTGACGTCACGTACCCATCACAGCGCGGCCGCGTCTCAAGACCTTATGGAGTGACCCGCGGGGCATTTCGAGGAGTTCCGCCGCCTTAACCTTGCTGCCGTCGCATTTGAGGAGCGCGGCCGCTATCAGATCGAGCTTGAATTGCGTAACCTGATGCTCGAACGAAGAGGAAGCCGCCGACACTTTGGGTGCGCTCCAGGCGCCCGTGATTCCCAGTTGGTCGAGGGTGCGGGACGTTACAGGACTTGCCCATAGCCGCAATGCTCTGCGATCGCGGAGTCCCAGCTTGGCGAGAATCGGCGGTAGTAACGCTTCGTCTACTGGTGCCCCGTGCCATAGGTCGCTGACGGTCTGGCACTCTGCCATAGTCAACGACTTATCGCTTGTCATCACACCCGATCTATCGGCTTATGCTGCCACGTCTCGCGCCTTTATCAGCGCCTCGTGTACCAGCTTGCTGCAGGCCGCCAGTGAAATGCCCATTCCTGCGCTTAGCGTGCGGTAGGTTGCGCCGTCGAGGTAGTAGGCCATCAACGCCGTCCTGTCCGTTGGGGAAAGCCTTTGAAGGATCGAGACCACGCGTCGGGTGATATCGATCGCCTCTACCGGGTCGCCCGCGTGATGGTCGCCGATGTCCTGCTTGGGGAGTGGTTCGCCTGACGACTCGTGCAACTGCTTCCGGCGGACCAGTTCCAGCATTTCGCCCTTGATGCGGTGCTGGGCGTAGCTGGGAAACGGCACATTGAAAGCGCGCGTGTAGCGGCCGGCTGCTTTCACCAGGCCAACGTAGCCCGCGCCGCGCAAGTCTTCGAAGTCGATGCACGGGGGCCAGTGATGGCGTTTTCGTAGGGTCCTGGCGATGACTGACACCAGGGGCAGGTTGGCTAATACATAGGAGTCTCGCCGCGCGCGCGCAATCTCGGCGGCAGAAGGGGAAGCCACTGCCACACGGCAGGGGAGGCGTAACAGTTTCTTGGAGCCGGTCATCGGTTCACCTCTTCTGCCGTGCAGCGTATTCCACCCGGCAGGTAGGTTGCCCTCGTGACCCGGTGCGTGGTTCCGTCGGGGGGCCTGGTACTAACTGCACTGGAGTCTATCGCGTGTAGGCCACTTTGTTTTGGGTGTTTAGATACTTCACGGAACATTGAAATCCAACTGTGTTTCTAGGGTTGTTTCCAGATCGCCGCCGGGCTTATCATGTCCCTGTCTTAAGATTTGGACTGGTACTCTTCTTAGACTTTCAGTTCCTAACGGGGCGTCGCCGCCTGCCGCTTGAAGCCAAACCGTCACCGTGGATGGAGCACGGTAAGGCAAATCAAGCGGCCTGGCGGTGGGGCCGCTGTGCCGAATGATGAGAAACGACAGGCGATCCCGACTCAGTTTACAACCGTGTGCAGAATTTTGGCTCAGGGCCACGGGACCGGTACGCCTGCAGTACGAAAGATCGAATTTGTGAAAGGGAAAAAGAAAGGGGTGCCGCGGATTTCAGACCCTCCGGCACCCCTTATTACTCAATGCGCTATTTCGAAATAAACTTAACAGGCTCAGCCCCCCGCGGTCAACAGCCCCCATACACAACTCCGCCAAGAGAAAACGTGTATGTGAGCCGTCCTTTTTCGCGAGGTGGTGATGGGCACCCATGCAACGAGGTACCCCCATGCAAACTTTTCGATATTACGAAATCTGCGCGTTTATTCTCAAGCGGGTATTTAGCGGATGCGCACAGGCAGCCCATGTAGTTTATGATTGTGTAGTTCGGGCGGATTCGAAGCTGCTCGGACGATGGATTGAGGGTCCGGCCGTTGGCAGTGTCCACCACTGCATGACTACGGCGGCCGGTCCTCAGCACTCTTTAGTCGGAGTGTTCACGACCCCACAACTCCAAACCGGCGGGCCTTCACAGGTTCAGCGAACCAGCAGTAAACCTCTTCCGATCGTCAATTCTGCAGAAGTCGAGTTACAACCCGAGCTGCGCACAGACGTTGCCTCGGAAGGGATCACGCGATCGCAGGTAGATTCTCAGCGTTTCGAGCGAGGCGTGCCCGGTCTGCTGGGCAATCGTCACCTCGTTGACGCCGTTCTCCAAGGCTTCCGTCGCGAGGCCTGCGCGGAGCGAATGAGCACCGAATCTTCGCGGGTCCAACCCAATCGACGCCACGGCCTCCTGGACGATTTGGCAGACCCGGTTAGGCAGAATACCCTTGCCGCTCAAATGCCCGTTCAGGCAGGAGAGGAACAGGAAGCCGGGCTCACGGCCGCGCCAGACGAGCCAGCGATCGAGCGCGCGTACCGGACAGGTGGCCAGACGTTTGCCTCGTGGTATCGCGACCGTGCGGCCTTTCCCCTGGCGGTCCTGCTTCTCCCGGTTTACTGCCACCAGGATGCCTTGGGGAAGGAACGTCAGATCCGAGAACTGCAAGGCCGCGAGGTTCGACCGTCGCAAGGCACTGGCGAAGCCGAACAGGAGCAAGGCCGTATTCCTCGAAGCAATGGCCGTGTCGGCCTCGGTGACGCGCAGCATAGCCCGCAGGTCCACCAGCCGGATAGCTTCTTTCTGAGAGGGCCGCTGGCACAGGATACGGCGGGCGCCCGCGAGCAGTTCTTGAATTTCAGGGCCGCAGGGCGTTTGCTCGCCGGCGGTCTTGTGCAACCGCTTGATGGCTGCTACATGCCTTTCGACGGTCGATATCTTCCGGCCGCGGCTTCCAATCAGGTCCGTAACGTAGAGCTGCACGGTGATGGCGGTGGCTGGAAGGGCGATTCGCTCAGCGACGAGGCACCAGGCGCGGAATACGCGGACGTCACTCTCGTAGGAGCTGACCGTCCGGGGGGCCAAATCGGCACTTTTGAATCGGGCCATATCGCGCTCGATGACCGCAAAATCCGGGGCGGAGAACTGGACGGGCGCGTGGCGTGGGGAGGTAGACACACCTTCCACACTACGCATTTGGATTCGGGAAAAAACGCTAGGACTGAGGGTACGTTTCGCACTCTAAGTCGGGATTATGCCACACGGCTTTTCCCAACTGGGACACCCCGAATAAGGTCGCCTTAAACCTGCGCGCAGGAAGAATTACCAACGGTGTTTTCTTGGCGGATCGCACCCGTTGACAACTAGTGACCCAACGCAGGAGGCGCCCTATCCCCTTCAGTTTAGAGCCTTCCTGTTGTTCATTCAATAACTCAACCAGTGAATTTTCAGTGTCAGAAGGGCTTGGTATGGCGAAGGCAAAGGAAGGGAAGCAGCCCAGGAGCGCTACCCGATATTCAGCGCGGGTGCGGCTTGAGACGGGCAAGGTTCAGGAAATTGGATTCGGCACCGACCTGGCCGAATTGAAAGCACTCGCTAAGAAGCACCACGACGAACACGGGTTCGATACCTGGGTTTGGTCGGTCAAATCAGGGGATTGCGTCTTCAGAATCGCTCGCGCCTCGCTGGTTCAGAAAGCCGGTGCCCAATGAAGGCCGATAAGCGGCCGTTCCTCGTCAGGGGAGCAGACGGCAATACGATCGAGATCGCCGACAGCGAGTATTACATCAACGTCAAGGCGCGCGCGCGCCGGATGATGCTGAACTCGCTATCCCCCGAGTCGCGGCGGGTTTACGCCTGCCTGGAACTCGCAACGATGGGGTATCAGCAGGAGTTGGCCGTCACAATGGCCAACGGCAAAAAAAGGCCGCTAACCCGCTCCGACATCCACCAGCAGACGGGCCTTGCTGAAGCGCATGTACGGCGGGCGTTGGTCGAATTGGAAGAGCAGGGGCTTGCCGAACGTCGCGGTGTGGATGGCGGACCTTTGTATAAAGGAAGGGTTGAGATATACTGCTGGGCGGAACCGCGCACCCCAAAAATCAAAAATGGGAGCCAGCGCGCGGCTCCCATTCCGGCATGGTTTCCGGACTCCTGGAAACCCCTAAAAACCCTCATCACCCGTTTGAAACTAGCCCTACCTCCTGATTTGGGGGATGCGCGCGACTCCCTTTTCGCGGAAGGCGAGGAGGTAGCGCGCGGCTTCGAAGAGGCTGAAAAGGGAGCCAAGGAATTCATTAATCGGGTTTGCGCGCGCTCGAAATCGATGGCGCATATAAGGAATGAAAGAAACGAAAGAAATTCTGAAAGAAAGGGTTCCTCCTCCGCAGTTTCTTCAAAGGGTATAGGGAAGGCGGAGGAGGATTCCGCCACGCTGTACCAGGCATTCAAAACCAACTACCCCGCAGACCACTTCGACGAACCCAAAGCAAAACCTTCCTTTGAGAGCAAGACCAAAGCCGAGCGGCGCCGGATAATCGAGCGCCTGGCCGTGTATCTCGACTGCGAGCGCTGGAAAGACGAAGACGGCAAGTGGATTCCTTTTGCCAGTAAGTGGCTCGAATCCTACGAAGCCGACCCACCCCCAGCATTCAAGCGCCGGACTACCAAGAGTGCCACTCGCGATGCGCTGGACACCTTCGCGGCGGGAGGTGGCGGGGAATGATAGATCTGGCAAGAATCCGTAAACAGGTACTCCGGTTTGGTGGCCTGAACTTTCCGCCGACTACGCCCGAAGGCTGGCTTGAACTCTGCAAGGTGCTCCAGCGCCGGTGCCAGACGATGGATCACATCGAGCGGGTAATTGACCGCTGGATTGAAAACGAGGAAGACGTCCCGAAGCCCGTCCAGTTGTCGCGGTTGTGCGCCGACGTTCCGGCAGATCCCACGATCGAAAACCTCATCCTGCCCCCAGCTTGTGACGAATGCGGGCCAGAGGGACTGTGGAGGTTCGTGGAACGGATAGGGCCGGACGGAGTGCCGGTATCAGCGTACGCGCGGTGCCTGTGCGCCCGTGGCCGTCAACTGGCGGTTGCCGATGCTAAACGCGCGCTGGAACTTGAGGAGGCAGCCAAGAAGCGCAAACAGCCCGGCAGCCTGACTCGCATTGATGGGCCTAGAAAGGAGATCGGCTGATATGACCCTGACCTATCACCCCATACTCTACTGGCGCTGTGCGAGGTGTAAGTCTCACGGCGAGATCACCCACGAAGTTTCAGACGCGTCAGACGTCACCTGGCCGCGGGTGCTCGATGCCCACGCGAAGGCCTCCCCGCTTTGCGCCACCCGAGGTGATGGCGGAATAGCCGTCCGATCCGAGGATGGCCACCTTCCGGAGGCGTCATGAAAGCCAGAGATCAGCTTGAACTTTTCAGGATGCCCAGGATCAGGAGCCGTCAGATTCGGGAATTGGTCCGCGATCGCCTGCATGGTTTTGAATTTCGACAAGCAGCACGGGAGGCCCGGCGCCGGGAACAGAACGCGAAGAATTCAGGGAAGGAGCAACGCAAATGACGCTCGCTATTTCAATCGACACTCACCACGGCGGAAAGCCTAATTTCGCCATGGCCACGATTACGACCATTGGCGATCGTACAGCGGTGGACTTCAACTACATCCGAAAACCGACCGTGGCAGAAATAGCGTGTGCGGAAGAGGCCGTAACTCGGTTCCTCAAATCGAACGGCGAGGACATTACAGTGGTTGGCTCGGAACATATCCCAGACCCGGACAAACGGCGCAAAGCTCTGCGCAAATTTCTCGGCGGAGGCCAGGGGTGACCGCCATTGAGTTCACACTCTGCCGCCGCTTTACCCTCCTGGAAGCCGCTTCCAAAACGCGCCGCCTGACCACGCGCGAGCTGGACATCCTGGAATTTCTGGAGCCGTACATTGCCGCCATTGAAAAGCGCGAGGCGGGCCTATTAGACAAGGAGAGCGTGAGGGAGTACTTGAAAGGTGCAACCAGATGACGTTCTACCGTGAAGGCGATCGCGTAAACCTCGACATAGCCTCCGAAGATTACGACAAGCTGATGACGCTCTTCCGTGACCTGCTGGCCGTCGTGGCGGATAGCGGAGATATGGCGCTTTGTTACCGCACGTGCCACTGGCTGAATCAGATGAATCGGACCAACGACAAATTCACCATGTACGAAATCCCCGAAGAGTTCCGCGAGCCCAGGTGAAAGAAACCCCGTGCCACTCGTTCATGACAACTGGCCAGGCACCCCAGGGGTAAGACCCACCACTCTAACCTGCAAGTGTGGTCAAACCTTTGAAACCCGTAACCCTCGAATCGCCAAACACTGTCATGAGTGCGAGATAATCCGCCGTCAAAAATCCTCCCAAAGAGCCTGGCAAAAACGTAAATCGAAACTCGCCTAAACGCGTTAGACTCTCCCCCGAAGGAGAGCACACGCCCTGCCTATTAGTGTGAACTTCTCGTTAGAATCCGCGACCCCTGGTGAAGTCCAGTTTGCTCTAGGACTGCTTGGGTTAGCCTTCCAGCTGAAAAACCAACTCGACCGCATGGAACAGAAAATCGATGCGGCCGCACTCCAGGAGCATTTAGACATGGCACAGCTTGACGATCAATTAGTTTCTTTGACAGCTACGGTTGCTCAGAATACGACCGTTATGGGATCGGCCGCCGCGACGATCACCGGCATTAGCGCTCAGATTGCCGCCGCAGTTGCCGCCGCCCAAGCCGCCGGCGCCACCCCCGCGGAACTTCAGGCCTTGACCGACCTGCAACAGACCCTCGACACCAACAACGCAACCCTGGCCGCCGCAATCGCGTTCAACACCCCGGTAGCAACCGAGGTCCCTCCTGGGACCGCGATGCAGCTACGCCAGAAAATCAGCGGGTAAGACGATGGCTCAGAAACACGTGCCACCGCCGCCGAAATCGAAGACGGTAGTACCGCCTCCGACGCAACCGCCGGCGAAGCAACCCGACCCGAACCCCAGTAAGGGGCCGTGGCCATCGAGCCAGCCTGGGGACCGTGGCGGTAACGAAGGCGGCACCAAGCCGGCCAACCGTCCACCGAAGCCGATGGAACCGGGCACCGAGCCGGACGCCGGCTAGTCAAAGCTCCTGGCCCGCTGGGGATTGCAGCGATGCAGCGGGAACGGTAAGCTGAGCCGCCGAATCAGCACGGACTGAAGTTGTCTCAAACGGGGCGCGGCCGCCAAGACGGACATTGGCGATCGCGTCCCGTTCCATTCGGAAAGGAGTTCTCGCTATGCCAGCACCCGCTATGCAATACCTGATCACCTGGAAATCGAAGGACCACAAGGGCTCCATTCAACGGTTTCTGAAAGAGGGCCACGACTTGCCGGCCGGGCTTCACGTTGTGAACTCGTGGCACGTGGTAGGAGAGGGCACCGGGTACGTTCTGATCGAAGCATCCGACTCGAAATTGCTTCACGCCGCGCTCGCCAAATGGGGCGATGTGGTGGACTGCAAAGTTAATCAGGTGCTCTCGGACACGGACGCGAAACAGGCGCTCGGCGCCGTCTAAAACTACGGGGGCGCACCCAAAGTCCCGAGGGTGCGCCCCACTTCAAAAGAGGGGAACTATGGATATCAGCCGAGCCGCCGAACTCACGCCAGAAGTTGAGAAGACCATTGATGACATGTTCGAGTACCACAAATGGACCGATGCGCAGGTAGCGGCCGGCGTGCGTATTCGCCAAGCGCTTGCCGCGGCGGTCAAGGTGATCATTGCAGACGTGCCGCCGTCTCCCGATCGCACCGTAGCAATTCGCAAGCTCCGCGATGCGCGAATGGATTGCAATTCCGCCATCACGCACGGTGGGAAATACTAGGCCCGAGTGTGGCCGGCTGACCACGAAATGCAGCTCCGCGGCGGTCTCTCTGCGGTCGTTTCCGCACGCCTTTGAAATCAAGCGGTTGACCGCTCAAGGTGTACCCATTGTAGGTACCCCTGAAAACCTCAAGTAACGCTTGAGAGTCTGAGAATCCCCGATACCGTAGAGGCAAACCACTTGCCGCCTGGCCGCTTCGTCGGCACCGTCCGCTTATTCAACAGAAATGCGATCGCCTGATAGCTCAAGCCGCCGGCGCGCATCGATGCGGCCTCCGCCACGATAGCCAGCTCCGCCGGAATCTCGACCAGCTCCGCGCCACAGTCACCCGGCCGCCGCTCTCTGACCTGCGATCGCGCGTAGCCGTAAGGCGGGTGGTTGTAGACCTGGCGGTGTTGCCGCTTGAATTGGAGCACGGCCGTGGTGCGCTCGCCGATCACTTCCAATTCCCACTGTGCAACCGAGGTGATGATGTTGATAATCAGCCGGCCGATTGCCGAACCCGTGTCCATCCAGGTTTCCTCGACTGAGGCGAACGATACGCCCGTCTTGTCCAATTTGGTGAGCAGGCCGCCCAGGTCCACTACCGAGCGCGTCATGCGATCGAGCTTGGCAACGATGATGCGGTTCACCTTGCCCTGTTTCGCGAGTTCGAAGATACGCTGAATGCCGGGACGGGTTTGCAGGCTGCCTTCCTTCGCTGTCTCCTTGTCCGTCACCAGCTCCACCAGGTCGATATCTCGCATGGCCGCCATGGCGCGGATTTTCTGTTCCTGGACTTCCGGACTCATGGCTTGCTTGTTGGTCGACACCCGGATATAGCCCACGGCGTGAACGGTGGTTGCGGGCGCCGTGGTTTCGAGTTTCCGTCTGCTCAAAGGTGCACCAGCATTTCCATAGTCCAGGCCTGCGGTGCGGCGCCGTGGCGTGCGGCATACGTCAGCAGCCCGGCGGCCTTCCATGCGATCCGCTGGCACGCTTGCCGGATGTCATCCACGCCGGGGTCGTCCACCCAGACACCCAGCGATTGCGCGGCCGAGGCGATGATGGTCAGCTCGTCGTTGATATCCTGGGCCGCCGCCAGTGCAACCGCGCTTGCGCGTCTCAGGCCGCTAGTCAGGCCGGGGTACTCGGTGACTGAATGGCCGGCGGTCACGTGGTACACGCTTTACAGGTCTCTCGATTGGCCGATATGGTGCGTCCACAGGCGCAAATGTTGTGTCCTCGATCGCGAAAGGCGCGGATTTGAGACCATCGCATCCACGCGCGCTCCTGTATTGACCGGGTGATCCTCTCGATGCGGGGGGCGTTTGGGTTTCGTGCTGGTGTCATATACGGCCTCTGGGTGTGCGTTTCCGTGTTCTACCAGTGAATCGGCTCAATGAGGAGGGCATACAGGCATGTCCAGATAATCTGGGCATATTCGCACGGTCGAGCGTGTTCGTGTTGGGGTGGGTGTATGCGGGTTTTGGGGGGAATTGAAAGGGGTTGGGGAGGGCTTCCACGCCTCGGAGGGCGCGGGCTTGGTGCTGTTGAAGTGAGAAGGGCTGAGGGCTTAGCCGCCCATTTCGCCGGTGGGAACGAATGACCAGCAGCCGTTGGCCGGGGTTGTTGAGAAGGTGCTACGGATGTTGATGTCGTCACCCTTCGGCCGGAATACGTGAAGCATCAGACTCGATTGGTCGTACACTTCCGTTACGATAGCGGCTCGTTGAACGATCTTGCCACCAGCTTTTAGATTCTCAGACTCAAAGTAGAGAACTCCCAGGGATAGATAGGCACGGGGTTCTGTGGCTTGACCGGCTCCAGGTTTATTCGGCATGGAAAAATACCTCCAATTTGGCAGATAGTCTAACAAGCTGAGGGGGGAAAATAGAGGCCCGCGCTATTCAGGCGCCTGCGAAAACCGTCAGTCGCCAGCGCTAGTTTTCGTCTGCGGCACTTCCTCAAATCCAAGCGAGGGGAGTTCCGCAGCCTTGATGCCGTGCAGCGCTAGGTATGCGAATCTCTTTGCAAGCCATTACTGCGGACGTTCGGGGGCGGCGATCATCTTGAACTCGCTTCCCTTGAACGCCTCGAACAGCGATTGCCCACCCGGTGTTTGCAGGTAAGGCAGGAATACTTCACTCGGCTCAGCCATCCCGCATTCGATCATGGCCATCTGCGCTTGAGTCCACCGGAGCAATTGCCGCCACGCGACACGTGCGGCCTTGGCGCGGAGCTTCTCCTTGTCCGCGTCGAACATGGGCCCCGATCGCCGCTTGCGCAGGATCTCGTAGATCGGCTCGACCCGCGCCGGCATGGCGAACAGGAGATCGCGGCCACATACGCGCATCGACCAGCGAAGGCCGGTAATCTTGCCCTGCTCGTAGTCGGTCGCGATCTGGGATGCGCCGCTTTGAATCAGGACGGAGGAAATATCGGCCGCTGTACGTTCGGCCGGGACTTCGGTTGTTTCCATGAAGAGCGTGCGTTTTTGCGGCATATCGAAGCACCGACTCCATTCTCGAATCGTCTAGCGCACGCCCGGAACGGAGTGAGGACGTACGCGGCATCAACAACTCATCCTTTTAAAATGGCAACGAGCACAGCCATAACAGCCACTCCAAGAGCCCACCAGAATCTACGTCTCCACATTCTAGCCTCTGCATACGGAGTGAGGCCCTGCTCTCGAACCTGGTGAAGATTCCAGCGGACCTCCTGCTCCCAGTTCACTTGACATCCCTTTTAGGATTAACCTGGAGGCTCTCCGCTTGCTCCCCTGCTCCCATGGTGTCGGGCGTAGGGCCTTCGGGCGTTTCGCTCAATTGGCATCGGACCCTGACGCTGACAGGATCGTCGATGCGACCGGCTGCCGTGATCATTACCGACATAGGGCATTGGTCGCAGAACACAAGCCACATGCCGCACTCAGGCGCAGGGTAGGGAAGCGTGACGGTGCAGCTCAGTTGGCCCGGCTTCGATCCATCAAGCGCGATCCCTTTCGGGTAGAGCGGATTCGGCGCACATTGGGCTTTGCCTCGTCCGGACGGCTGGAAATGGACGCGGTGACTCATGGCTTACGCTCCAGTGCGGCACGGGCGTGACTGCGAGCATAGTGTGGCAAGAGCTGCATTTCGGCTATCTGCTCCAGTGCCGCACGCAGCCGTTCGATCTCTTCGATGGCCGCACCCAAAAGCCCGTTGATCGCCACATCGCAGCACTGTGTTGCCTTAAGCCGCGCAAGCAGATCGCTCATGGCTTGCGCTCCAGATGCTCGATTCTCGGCGGGTGAATCAAATCCTTATCCGTCAGCCATTGAATCGTACGCTCCCAATTGCCCTCATCGTCTGGAGGTTGGAAGCATTCGACATCGAGAGGTGAAAGGGAGACGCCCATCAATTCCGCGGCCTGCAGTACCATTTGGGCAACGCCTTCCCGCAACTGCTGCAAAGCATCGGCCCGCGGCTGCCCGGCCTTTGGCGTGACCTGAAACCAGGAGTCTTTCCCATCGCGGTATCGAAACCGGAAATTCATACTAACCGCGCCCGTGGTTCGATTCTCCACGATGAACGCGCGAAAGAATGCCTCACCCGCCAAGCTGCTCAACTCTTTGGCGCGGGCATCGCCCAAGACCATCAGGGCCAGCAACTTTTCTTCGTTCGCGTTCCACCCGACCGGGCAATCGTGAGTCATCAAGCCCCCTTCAAAGTAGACTCGAAAAGCCCGTTGAATTTCAATATCAGCTTTGTAATATCCAACCCATGAACAGCCGCAAATTCGAGCGGTCCTAAAGCGTGTAGTGATTCGGCCCCCGTCTGATGGTGCACCAGACAAAGCGGAATCACCTGCAAGTCTGAAGACTTCGTACCCATTCCATGCGAGCCGGTATGAGCAGCTTCCACGCGCCTGGTCGATTCACACACACAGCAGGCGAACCTTCGCACGAACGCCTTGTACTTCTCATTGCGAACCGGCTTACCCCGCTGATAACCCGGCACCGATCGAACTCCATAGGCCGTAATCATCGCCCATCCAGGAACAGCAACGCCCCACCAATTGCAGCGAAGAAGATGGCGTACCAGATCCGATCAGGCCAGGAGAGCTTACGGTCCATCATTCTGTCCGCCGCAAGATATACTCAACACCCCGGATACGTGCCCCTGGAACCGTAGCACCACCCGCCAGCAGCTTTCGTATCCGCCGGTAATCCGGTTTCTGACAGACCAACCCGGCGGCCTCGATCGCGGCTTCGTCTGTCACCTCGATCGATTCGTACCGGGTGAGCGCAAGCCCCGTTTCCCCTGCCAGCTTGCACACTGCCTGATCTTCTGAGAAGGGCGCCATCATACGGACGCCTTCCCGGAATCCGTATCTTTCACGCGTGCGCCCCGCTGCACCATGTGAACCCTGGAGCGCAATTCCCGCGCCCGCTCCGGTTCGTCGTCCTGCTCGTAAGCATCCGCCAAAGAGCGCGCCACCATGCAGAGTAACCGCCGTTCATCGTGCGTCATCATGCACCACCTTTACGCTGCAGGCCGATGAAGGCGGAAAGCATGACCGTACGAACCACGGCATTCGGTACACCCTGAGACTCCGCGTGGATGCAGGCCTGAGCGTAAACGTCAATAAGCGCGTTGGTCTGATTTAGCAGCGTGACGCCCCAGGGTTGCAATTGCTGAGCCTGCGGCGCCCGTGACGGCATCGCTACCGGGCCATAGGTTCCAGTCCCCTGTGATTGAACGGGCGGGGCACTGGCGGCCGGCTTACGCTGCTGGGATTCGTGGATGGAAGCTGCTAGCTGGCGTTCGAGCAATGACGGCGGTTCGTCCTGCATCTCTGCGCGAGCCCGCGACTTTTCCCCTTCCGGAGCCAGCCACACGTCGATATAACCCTGTTGCGCCTTGCCGGTGGCTTTCTTGCAGATGTAGAACTCTTCCCGGTTGCCGAGCTGCAGGCCGTAAATCTTGTTGGCCACTCCGAGCGAAAGGTAAGCGCTGCGGCCATCGACCAGGCCGAAGTACACCTGCTTCTCATCACCGAATCGCGAGTCACAGAGTTTGCCCGTGGGGTACTTCAAGGCGATCCGCTCGGGCACGTTCGGCTGGAGCATGAGTTTCGATGGCGCGTTTCCGTTGTTGTTCATTTACTGTTTCCTCCTGGTGCAAATCCAAAGTCCGATCGTGTAAGCGAGTAGCTGAATGACGCCCCATGCGAGGAGCATCATTCGCCTGCCTCTTCACGTGCCATCAACTCCCGCGCATCTTCCCGCGTCCCGCCCACGTGGCCGGTACCGCCGCAATCAGGGCAACCAATCACCGCATACTCGCGCCCGCTACCATCCGGGAATTCGGGTGCCAGACATTCGCACAGCTCGTTGATCGTCGTCATTACCGTGTCCTCCTCATGTAATGCAGGACCAAGAATTCAGGTACCGCGTAGTCGTTGCCGACGTGCTTGCGTCTCGCGAAGTAGTAAGCGAGCGGCGCGGCATTGCGCTCCAGGTAAAAATGAAACCGTTGAAGTAACGTCATTACGCGACCTTTTGAGCTAAGAGCACCGACAGACGCGCCTGAATGCGGACAATTTCCTCTTCCCGCTCCACCTTGACCGCTTCGCCCATGCACTCATCGCAGACGAGGAAGGCCGCATCTGACGGTGTGGGGTACAGGTGGTCGGTGGTCGATTCGCAGTTCATGCACTGGGGACCGGCTGCGTTGTACTCCGCATCCTCGATAACTTTCAATCTCCGCAATTCGACGCATGCCCCGCAGAGCAGGTCGTTACCCGTGCCGATGTTTTCGGCACCGGGGCACATATCGCACATGGCGTTTCCGCAGTCTTCGCAGTCGGCAAGGGTTGACCATTCGCGCGAGTCGCAGGTGTCGCAGCAGGTTGTTGTGTGGGGTGATGTGTGGCTCATGTAATAATAGTATATGATGAGCAGAGCGATTACAAGAGAAAAATGATATGATGAGCAGCGATGGCAGATAAACTTTGTTTGAGGTGCGGCCACCAGTGGACGTCTCGAATTTCGGGAAGGCCCGCTCAATGCCCGAACTGCAAGCAGTCTCGATGGGATAGACCGTCAGGCCCGCTCGGGAGGCCGCCGAAGGCGAAGGCAGCGAAGAAGGTTAAAACACGATGACCACAGACGAACGTTTCGACCGCATCGACAAATCAATCCAAGACCTCACGCGATACGTGCGGGAGTTTCGTACCGAGACAATCAATCAGTTGTTCACGATCGAGACACGCCTGGACGTTCTCTCAGCCACGGTCACCAGTGTGGACTCGCGAATACCGGGCTTGACGAAAGCCATTCTGGACTTTGGAGCGATCGCCAGCCAGATTCAACGCGAGCAATCGCGAATCGCGAAGCTCGTCGAGCCAGCCGCATGATCAACCAAAAGGCGTACGCAATCTGCAAAGAGCGCGGCCATAGCTCCGACCTCGTTACCGCCGAGTATTGGAACAGGTGCAAATGGTGCGGAGTGTGGCTGCGGGAGGTTCGCACGATCGAAGAGCGCGAGGACGACCCGCCAGAGGACGGACAGAGCCCCATTGAGACACTAAAGCGCCTGGATGTGAAAAAGAAGGGGAAGTGACCGATAAGGGCAATAGAGGCTCAGAATGAAGAAGTTGAAATTGATCGGTATCGCCCTGGCGCTGTGTGCGGGTCTGGTTGCAGCGGACGCGCCCTTATGGACTGCTGGATGTTTTAACGGGCGTGGCTGGAAAACACTCGCACTCGCAGAAAAGATCGCTTTCGTTAGCGGGTTTGAAGATGGCCTGGAGGCCGCGACACCAGCCGGTCAGCGGCCGGTGGTCGGTCTCTCGACTGCCACATATGGCGAAATCGCGACTGGGCTTGATGAGATCTACCAGAAACCGGAAAACGCGGCGCTCCCGGTGGCCGTTGCTATTCAAGTGTTCAACGCTAAGGTGAACGGCGCTTCACCGGCCGAGGTTGAAGTCAGACTGGCCGGCGCTCGCAAAGCCATGAGCGACTTTCCAGCCACCACGAAGGATGGGAAATAGCCCCCGCTCGAATTCTCTGGGCTAACCCGCCCTGTGAATGTTAGACTTCCACCCATGCCTACAAAAGCACAACCCGCAAAGAAGACTGGTAAGACCGCTGGAGCAGGGACGAAGAAGCCCGCGAAGAAGAAGGCCGCGAAGTAGAGCGCACCTCGCCGCAAAGGTCCCAGCTTCCAAGACCTTCATAAATCTCGTCGTCCCAGTCGTCCCGCTCGATCATTTGAACCCCTTTGCCTTCGGTGGCTTTGAATTGATCGGGGTCGGAATCAGATTCCCTAAGCTCACGCCTGGTACGGTGACCGGGGGCGCCATGTTGCCCAACGAGGCCACGTAGGTACCGGGCCGCTGTAGCTTCTTTTCAGGGCGCAATGTGCCGGCAAGGATGGGGTCAATCTTCGAAGCGGTGAGCGTTACCGATTTCATTTCTTGCCGCCTAGTTTGCCGAGCGTCGGCACTCCAAACGCATCGTTGAACGCCTGCGCCTGGGTCGGAGGTTCACCGAACAGGCCGCCGCCCCTGCTCGCTTCGGAGGCGTCCTGCGCATACTGCCGCACGGCCTTGGTGAGCGCGTTCGGCGTGGCCTTCTGCAGCATCTTGGCAAGTGCGATCGCATCGGGGCCGTGCTTCTGCTCGCCGAATAATCCACCCTGGCCTGCCAAGTCGTCAAGGTTCGATTGCCCGTGCGCCCGCGCCTCATCGAGCAAATCCATAGCGCGTTGCATCGGATCGGTGAGACTCCATTCGGCGTGTCCCTCGATCTTCGCGAGCGGCGCCGCGATTCGCTCCAGCTTGTTTACCAGACTCGGGGGTGTCAGGTCGAGCTGTGCGGGGTCGCGAAAGAATCGCCCCAGCATCAGTTTGCTAATGCGCGTCTTCCCTTCAGCCGTCAGGACGCCTTTGTCCATGTAGGCGGCCGATTCCTGCGGACTGATTACACCGTCACTGATGAGCTTCTGGAGCACATCGGCGCCGCCGCGGCCGTCGAGTACCTGTGAGAGTGTGGCGTCCTGGCCGTGAGCTTCGAGCCTGCCCGCAATGTGGTCGAGGGTATCGGTTGAAACGCGCCTTGAATCGGCAATGGCCTTTTCAGCCGGCCGCAATGCCGCGGTACCGCCCACGTTGAAATCGGTTACCGCCTGCTGTTTGTCCGGTAGATCGCCCGTCGAGATCTCGCGCACCAATACGGGCTGTTTCATTCCTGCGACCTGGGCGGGGTCTTGTCCGAATTGCGCCGCCTTCTGTGTGAGGAGATCTCGGTACGCCTGCGCGCCGGCGGGGTTCATAGCGTGTACCCGGTCAAGCAGCATCGATCGGCCGTTGCCGCCCATCACGTTCCCGGAACTGTCGAGTACGGGCGGGCCGTTGGTTGCGTCGGGATTGTCGGTGATCAGATAGTGAGGGTCGAAATCGGGGCCGCTCCAGTCGAGAATCTTGCGCTGATTTTCGGGGCGGGTGTAATCGCGATCGTTCTTTAACGCGTACTTCGGGTTTGCTTCGAAGGTTTGCCCGTTGTGGCTGGGCTGAATGTCGCCGAGTTCGACTACCTTGTACCGGGCGGGATATTGCCGAGGGTTCCCAGGGACACGGACGGTGGTTTGCGCGGCGGGGTTGGCGGGTGGTGCGCTGGGGGCTCTGTTGCCGGCCGGTGTTTCTTGGCCGATTGCTCCACCAGGTCCATAAACTTCCGACCCTTGTCTATTGATTCCTGCGATACGTGCTGCATCTGGGGTTACTCCTGGTGTGACTGTATCAGGTGGTGCCGGGGTTTGATAGCTCATTGAAGGGCTATCAGTACCAGCCGCTTTTTGCTGCTCGAAAGTGGCGCGCGCGTCCTGCACGAGTTGAGGCGCCGCGGGTCCGGGGGTTGCCGCCGCGGTGGGAGGTGTCGGGGCCGCCGGCGCCGTTTTCGATTCCAGCTTGTTCAATTCGAAGAGCGTCTGGCTTACCGATTTCAGGCTGGGCTTGTTGACGCCTAAACTCTTCGCGAGCATTTCCCAGTGCGCGGGTTCCATGAGCTTCGCATCTTCGAGTGGGATTCCGCCATCAAAGAGCGCTTGCGCGAGGGTGCCGGCTTTCTTGATCTGCGCGGCGCCTTCGAAGCCTACCGACTCCAAAGGAGTAACAGGCGACGGTGGGCCGGCCTTCGCCTGGTCAATCGACTGCTGCAACAGTTCGGTCAGGTCCGCTGAACCGATCGGAGGGCGAAGCGGGGCGCCGACTCCGCGCGGGGTCGTTGGCCCAACGAAGGGCCGAGCGGGTATTGCGGTTGTCGCTTCGGGCGCCGCGATCGGCACGCCGGCCGAGCTGGTGATGGGTGGGCGAACGGGTGAGCCGCCGGCGGGAAAGGTCGAGGGTTCGACTGGTCCGACTGGTATCTGGCTGGTAGCTGTCGGCTGCGGATATTCGATCGTTGCTCCACTACTCGACGCGAGAGGCGCGCGAAGGGGCGCATTGACGCCGCCGACTCCTTCACTCACCTCTGAGGGTACCCAGCTATGGAAGGGTGCGGGCGTATCGGGCGGAGTTACCGCGGCCGGGGTTACCGGCGCCGCAGCTCTTTCCGCAAGTGAAGCTCTGGCGCCTCGAATTGCTGCGCTGACGATACGTGGGCCTGCCACCACGACCGCGCCGGTGCCGGTGGGCAATCCCAAACGTTCAGCCAGAAATTCCGCGGGCGCCGCGCCGATCATTGTTTTCGGAGATATGGCGGCCTTGGCGCCCTGTACGATGGCGCCCTTGGCTGCTGCGCCGGTGGCTTCCATTGCATTGCCAACCGGGATCGCATTTCGAGCCAGCAGTCCAGGCCCGGCGAGCTGGGCGCCCATCATAAGAGAGCCGCCTATCGAATGCGCGATCGCGCCGGGCTGCCCGCTCTTCGCCTCTTCGCCTAACTGGTCGATTCCGGGGCCGGCCATCGGGATTGCGTAATTGATGACGTGCTGCAAGCCGCCGACGTAATCCCCCTTCTTAAAGGATTCCTCCGCCTTGAGGCGTAGCGCGTCCTGGCCTTCGAGCATTCCCTTAACTGAGTAGTAAGGGTGGGCCACGGTGTTAACCATGCCTTGCCCGGTCTGCGCGAGGTTATCCCATGCCCCCTTGACGAGCTGGCCGGCCTGATCGAGCCAGCTTAAGGGCTTTGCCGGCGCCTCTGCGAACTGGTCCCACTTATCCGCCGCCGGCGCCGCGGGGGCCGCGTACTGATCCCACTTGTCGGCCATGTTATTTCTGCGCCCCTGGGTGGTCTTTCAGGAATTCGGCCTCTTGCGAGGCTGGAATGTTGTAGGATTTTCCGCCGGAGGTATAACGGACGGTCGCACCGCCGCTGCCTTTCGGTGCGTACCTGTCGAGCGTGGCCTGAGATTCAGGACTCAGTTTTCGTGCCAAGGGTTTGCCCATGTCGGCCTCGTAGGCCTGCCCCATCTTGTGGACACGCGCCCCGAGGAGTTGCACAGTTGCGCCAATCGCTCCTTCACGCTGGGAGTCTGAAAGTTTCGAGCCGTAGCCGGCGGCCATTCTCGCGCGTTCCGTTTCGCCTCCAGGCCCACCAATAACGGCCTTGGAGATTTCCGGCGAGACCGTCTGTAAGATGGCCTCGTAGGTTACCTGGGGACTCTGGCCCACTTGCGCGCCCACGGAATTCGCGAGGCTGTTTAGCAGTTGCAGGTTGCCGTTTCTCATTGCCGCGCCCGCCTGGCTGAGCGTGCCCAGGTGAGCGAGTGCGGTATCTGCCGACGTCATGGCCTTGCCCGATGCGCCCGAAGCGCTGAAATCCTGCGTGATCTTGTTCCGCTCCGGAAATCTCGTGCCGTCGTAGTTGGGGTTTTCCGCGAGGATTTGCTTAAACAATTGCTGCCCGGCCGGGCTCGCTAGCGTGCGCGGACTGGGCGCGGGGACTTGATAGTTTGCGATCGCTGAGGCTACCGGGTTCTTTACCGGCTTACCGTCAGGTCCCATCTGAGGTTGCCCGTTCGCATCGAGACCGGCGCCGAGTGTCGCGTTATAGCGCTTCTGTTCGAGTGATAGCCGGCCGGCGCCCTGTCCTTCCTCCACTTTCTGGTGCGCCGCAAGCTGCGTCTGATTCGTGGCCGCTTGCGTGGTGGTCGCCTGCTGGTCCGGACTCATGCCCAACTGGCGAAGTGAGTTTAGAGCCGCGGGAATCATTTTCCCATTGGCATCGAATACCGAGGTTGAATCGGGCACCATGCCGTGCGGTACTTTGTTGTCGTTCAGGATTTGGTTGTACGCCGCCGGTGTGCCGGCCGTCGTGAGCTGCGCGACGATATTCTGACGCACTGCCGCCGCCGCTTCAGCCTGCCTTTTAGGAAGTTCTGCCGCCGCCGTGTCCGCTCCAGTCTTTGCGATCAATGCGTGAGAGGCCGCGTTAGATTCGCCTGTCGCCGCCGTCCTGCTCGCGTCGAGTAACTTCTGTTGCGCCGGGCTCTGCGCGATAAACTGATCCATCGCGCCCTTGATGTTGCCCTGGTTCTCGGGTAGGAGCAGCTGGCCGAGCTGTTGCGCCGAGTGCTCATAGCCCGCATCGTGGGCGTGTTGAATGGCAATCTGCAAAGCAGCCGGGGAGTAGTCGGCCGATTTCACCATTGCCGCCAGATTGCCCGCATAGTCCGACTCTTGCGCCGCTACTTCGCCCCTGGTTTTTTGCAGGTCCACTCCGGACTTGTCCGCGTCCCGAAGAGATTTCAGAACCGCGGCGCCGCGAGTTGGGCCGAGGGTGGACATAATTTCAGAGTCGGTTGGTCTTGCCGTGCCGGGTCGAGCGAAAAGAGCGCGGCTTTGTGCCTCGTCTGCAATGCCCTGCTGCCGCTGTTGTAGATCGAGCTGGCCTGATTGCATCTGCAGTTGTCGGACTTGCTGTTCCTGCGCCTGCGCCCGCAACTGGCCGAGCCTGACCTTATCCCCCACGGGGTCGGACATCTCGCCAACACTGATCAGTTTTGGAAGTCCACCAATGTCGATAGGCATTTTAGAATCCCTTGGTCTTCGTGCCTACCGCGCCGGGTCCGCTGAAAGCGTTGTATGTCCCGCCAGCGCCGGCCGAACCGCCGCCATAGCCGCCGAAGTCGCCGCCGCCGAATCCGCCCGTTGCCGCTCCCATCGCGAGCGAGTCAACGCCTTTACCGATGCCGTTTAACATGCCACTCCACGCATTGGCCGCGTTCAAATCGCCTGCCGCGAGCGCGTTTCCTGCGCCCATTTGGGCATCCCCTAAGTACCGGCCTGCACCGATAGAGTTCTGGGCCATGAGATCCGCCGCACTCATGCCGGCCGTACCCGAATATTGCGCCGCGCCCTGATTGAGACTCGCGCCATATTGGGCCGCACCCTGGTTTAGGTTGCTGCCATACTCCGCGCCCTGCAGTCCGACGTTGCCGGCATATTCATTGCCCTGCATGATGTTCGAACCGGCCGCAAGTGCCGGTGTCACGCCGAGGTTGGCAAGCCCTAATTGCTGGGCGTATTGCTGCTGCTGGCCAGACTGAAATCGCGAGAACGCGTTTTGGTATTCAGCGCTGGCCACGTTCTGGGTATAGGAGCCAAGGGCTTTTGCGCTGCCGCCGCCCTGCACACTGCCGCCGGCCGCTTGCGCCCGCTGCATGGCCTTCGAGGCCTCATCGATGCGGAACTGATAGCCGGGGTCGTTGGCTTCCATGTCCGCCGCGCCGAAGGTCTTGGTGAGGCTTCCACCCGCCCCGAGCATTTGCCCGAGACTGGTTACTCCCTGCTGTCCTGCGCCGATATAGGGCTGTAGATTGGAGTTCGCATCGGTAATTGCGCCCTTGACTCCGGAGGCCGCGAGATTCGCCGCAGTGTTGACGTTGCCGGCGCCGGTGGCTGCTGTATTCGCGACATTCGCCGAGCCGGTGGCTGCGGTGCCGGTGGCGAGATCGCCCGCAGTCTTGGCCGCTGCGCCTATCTGAGGGTTGGCCGCGTTGGTCGCATCCGTGACCGTCTTGCCTGCCTGGAGGGCCGCGTCATGCTGGGCCTTCGCCGCGTTGTGGGCCGCACTGGCGCCTTGCACGCCGCCGATGATCGAGGTAACGATAGAACTCATTTATGAGGGCCTTGTAATGCCTACCCAGATGTCGTCAATGAGCTTGCCGCGGCGCTGGATCGCCTCCGGATTGCGGCCAAACTCCCGATACCCGCAGTCGGCCGCGAGTTTCAAAGCGAGTGGATTGTCTTGCCCGATATCTGCGATTGCCCGGTGAAATCCGGTGGTGTCCCAGAGCCACGCCAGGAACTCACGTAAGCCTTTGCGGGTCTCTTCGCCCCACGCTTCGGGATAGAACGATAAATGTGTTTCACACAGAATCGGGCTGCGTTCCACGACCACAAAGAGGCCGCATAATTTGCCGCCTTCCCGCGCGGTCACATACCAGACTTTCGGGTGATCGAGAGGCCGCCAGTCTTCTGGTGAGCAGGCGAAATCATCACTGATCCGGCGCCAAATGCGGGGGTGAGTGATGACTTTGGCTACAAGGTCCCAGTCTGAGGTACGGGTAAACTCCACACTGGGTCTATCGGCAAATAGGCCGGATAACCTGGAATTGCGGGGGGTGCTTCGATTTGAAAGACCCAGTGCTAAAATCCGCCTATGACTCAATTGGAAATCTTGCAAGCTGCCCGTCTGAGCTATCAAACCAAGCTCGCGGAAATAGACCGACTGATAGCCGAGGAATCAGGGCAAGCCGTAAAGACTTCTGCCCCAACTGCCGCCGCCGAGGACTTGCCGCCCGCCAGACATGGGAAGCGCAAAAAGTTTAGCGCCGCGACCCGCGCCAAGATGGCCGAAGCGCAACGTCAACGGTGGGCAAAATTAAACGGCGAAATGCCGGCCGAGCCAGTGGCCAAAGCATCGGGTAAGAGACGCAAGCTGAGTGTAGCTGGCAGAAAAGCGATTGCGGATGCCACCAAGAGACGCTGGGCCGCGTTCCGTGCCGCTCAGGGAAAGGCCAAAGCAGCCTAGAACATCATCCGACCTTCACCGCGTTAATCGTGGTGTGAGTGATGAGGCAGGTACCCGTTGCGGTCCCACCGATCGAGGCTCGGAGCTTCACCGTCGTAGTTCCGCCAAGGGTGATAATCCAGCACTGGCCGGCCGTCACTATTTCATTTCCGCTCACAGCCTGGCTATACGTTTGAGCCTGTGCGGCCTGCTGTGTGCCGCCTACGTCCAGAACTCCAACAGCGGTACCGCCCTGGTTTGTCGAGAATGCAAATATAGCAGTGATCAGCCATTTACCAGCAGCGAGCGATACGGTTGCTCCTGCGACATCCGTCACAGTGCCCGATAGCGTGAGGGTGGCGGTTGCCGCAGCCGAGGCCGTTGATAGTGAGGGCGAACCGCCGCCGGCGCCTACAATGATCTTGCCGGCCGCATCGGTCCCAAGCGTTGCTGCTGAAACGAGGCCGGGAATATACACATCTTCCGCTGCGGTGCCCAGGGTAACGGTGTGATCGCCATTCCCTACTGCTGTTGCTCCGATCACCGTTTCATACACTGCCGTATTCTGGTGGACATTCGAGCCCGTTCCAATGCAGGTGTTATTGCTGCCGGTTGTGATCGGAAGTCCGCCGGTCGCATATCCGGCGCTCACGCCGATGCAGACGTTAAAGCTTCCGGTATTGATATTGAATCCCGCACCCTGGCCTACCAGAGTGTTGCTACCGCCCGTACTTAGATGTCCGCCACACTGCGCGCCAATTGCCACGTTGGTGTTGCCCGTGCAAAGTGGTAAAGCTCCCGTACCTACCGCGGTGTTGCTATTCCCTGTAAGATTCGCCCCGAGCGCTTGCGATCCAACGGCCGTATTCCCGGAGCCATTGGTCATGAGCTGCGCCGCGAGCGCACCCACGATGGTATTGTCGCTGCCCAAAGAGAGCTGCATCACCGCTGAGCCAACAGCCGTATTTCTTGCCCCGCTGTAATTCGAGAAAAGGCAGTTATAGCCAATCGCGGTGTTGTCGCCGCCGAGCGCGTTCAACGTCAGGGTGTGATACCCGTAAGCGACATTAGGCGCCGTCTGTGAGAAGGAAACGCCACAGCCGGGAAGGGTGCCTATGCCGGTTCCCGCGATTGGGCCAAAGGCCGATGAATCGACCGAATTGAGGGCGAAGGTCGTGGCGTTGATCACCGTGATTAACGGTGTGCCATTGCAGGCCGCCCAGGCGCCCGTAAAGCCTGAAATGGTGAGCGGGTCGCCTGAGAGCATCCCGTGGTTGGCAGTGAAGACCACAGGATTCGCATTCGTTGCCGTGGGCAGGTTGATGACTCGCGCCGCGGTGGTAAGGGTGATCAGTCCAGCCGTTACAGAGCCCGCGGTAATTGCCAGGGGAGGTGAAAGCACATTGTCGTTGTACGTGATGATCGTGGGCGTTCCGGTCATCGGGCCGGTCACTCCATCGAGCGCCAATTTGATCGTGGTCCCCAGTGGCAAGCTGCCCGGCAGTAGCCGCCGATCGCTTCCATTCAGCTTTACCCACGTGCCGGTAAAGCCCGTCATCAGGATACGGTTGCCGATGCGTTGCCCTGAGCCCGAGAGCAGGCCGGAATATTTCGAGGTCTGCAACGTCAGGGTGGCATTGTCTTGCAGCCACGAAAGCGGACTAGATACCGGCCGGTTGCAGTCGCCTACCTGTGTGTTGGTGGCGTTTGCTTCAATCTTTACACCCCAGCCAGTACCCGTGAAGGTGAAAGTGTTGTCGTCGATCTTGGTATAGTCCGCCCAGTTGACCCGGATACAGGAGATATTCGGGATGACATCCGCGCCTAGGTAGTTGCCGCGGACTTCGACGTTCAGCGAGGGGTCGCCCGGCTGCCCGTCAATATCGATCATGGCGTGGTTGGCCGAGGTGTTGGCGGTCGGATTCTCGATGTTGTTGTACAGGATCTTAATGCGGTTGCCTCGGATCGTATGAACCGCGCTTACCTTCGTCGTGATGTTGTTGCCCGTGATGAGCAGTTCCGAGGCGCCCGGTACGAGGTCCGCGTAAACGCCGGTATTCTCTCCCGTGATGGTGTTGTAGATGATGATGTTCGAGTCGCCGCAACCTACAAGGCTCATGCCGCCATAGATGACGTTGCCGGGTCCGATGATCGATGTAAACCAGCGATCGAGATATAGCGGATTGATCAGCATGACTCCCCAGCCGCCGAGCGGGCCGAGCAGGAGATTCTTGATGGTCATGTGCGCGAAATACGCGGTTGATCCGTCGATAACGAACGCATGCCGCGCCGGTGTTCCGCCGCCCGCTTTCACCCAGAAATCGCTATAGGTCAGGTCGAGGAATGAATCAACTATGCCCACGCCCCCCGGATTGTAGACGCGGATTACGTCCGTGGTGGCCGGTACCGAAGCGTCGATGATAAACCGCGTCATCCACCCTTCGCCAACGATCGAGACGCCCCGATTTACGAGGATCAGCTCTGTACCCGTGCCCTTCAGCAGATAGTCGCCACGGGGTACAAAGATCGTGCCGCCGATCGGTAAGGCGGAGATTGCCGCGGCAAACGCGGGTACCCAGTTCCCGCCCACAACCAGTTTGCGGAACATCGTTATATCAATGCGATTGCCTTTGAAGTCGGAGGTAGTTTCACTGGCGCCCGCAACTGCTATGCCGAGTTGCGAAACCAGCGTATCGCTACCGCCGCCGCCCCCACCGCCACCGCTCGCCAGTTCATCGAGGATCGACTGAAAGAACAGTACCCACGTGCGTGTGAGATTGCCGAGCTTGCCTACCTGCTTCGGCCCGTCGCAGTCTCCCGAGCCGTCGAATAGTGGCGTCTTAAGCGGAACATTCATTTTTTAAGGGATCACGATACTTTTCGTCCAGCCGGCCTGACCGCCGCCGCCCGCTGTCGAGGTGCCGGTACCGATCGCGCCGCCCGAGCCGCCCGTGACTACCAGCGAACCGCCGCCCACTGTGATGGTTTTGGCTGCCAGGATCAGGACACCGCCGCCACCTCCGCCACCTCCGCCCGTATTCGCTCCGCCGGCGCCGCCATTCGAGCCCGCGGCCGTGATGGTGCCGCCGGTGTAGTCGATCGAGCCGCACACCAGTACGATGGTGCCGCCGCCTGCGCCTGCAGCTCCGCCCGAAGATCCGCCGGCGCCGCCAGGTCCGCCGCCACGCGGGAAGGCTGTACCTTCTCCGATGAAAAGCGATTGCCGGTTGACTGCCACGGCATTACCGCCGCCGCCCGAAACACCCGAAGTACCTGCGGTGCCGCCCACTGAAACGGTCGAACTATTGAAGAGAGTAGCCGGCGCCGCGGTGCCGTTCGCTGCGCCAAATCCGCCGCCGCCACCCGTTGCGCCCCAGTCGCCGCCCGTTGCCGAGGATACATAGCCCGCAATTGAGAGCGTGCCTAAAATACTGCAGGCGCCTGTAACCCGGATGATCGCGCCGCCCACATTCGACCCGTTCACCGTGCAGGTGTTGCCCAGCGATACCGTGAAAGACGAATAGTAATACTCGCCAATGCCCAGCGAGCCCGAACAGTTCGAAGCGCCGAGTGAGCCATCACCCAGCCAGGAGAGCCAGCCAGGCGCGGTAGTGGAGGAGGCGCTCGAAGCCGAGCCACCCGAGCCCGAGGAGCCCCCGAGAGACGAGCCGCCCGACTTCGGCAACTGCGCATAGAGCACCGAGGCCGTCAGAATGAGAAGAGCAAGACGCCGCATGTTAGTTTTCCGTCCACTGCACTTGAATCTGAACCGTGCCCGTAATTGAGGAGGTGCGGAAGGTGAGATTATCGGAGCCCTGCGACATTGACTTGGCGGTCAAGTCCAAAACGACCCCCGAGCCCGCCGCAAGCGTGAAACTGGAGAGCACCGTACCTGCACCAACGTTTGAGCTTTTGAAGGCTTTCGTAATACTTGCCGGGTGTTGTCGATTCACCGTTACGGTTGCAATGCTCGTCGTGGTGGCTGCGGTTCCATCCCGTTCAACGGTGATCGTGCAGGCCACTGAACAGTAGAGCGAGGCCGTGTAGAAAACGATCAGCCGCGGGGGTTGGGAGGTGCCGGGAACCTGCAAGGTGAGGACTTCGGCCGCTCCTGACAGTACGGTGGTTTGGGAGGCCGTGTAGGTGTACGTCTGTGCAAAGACTGGCACCGAGATGGCAAGTAAGAGTAGGAGGCGTTTCACATCCGGTGTATCGGCAAACAAGCCGGGCAAGCTGGAATTTGCGGGGGTGGCTAAAGCTAACCGACGCCTACCGTGTGCTCGATGCCGCAATCGATGAGCGCCTTTTTCGCCGCGCCTACCAGGGTAAGCCGGAAGGTGCGCTGTCGAGCTTTCCCGAGTCGATTGAAGTACGCGAGGTAGTTGTAATTCAGATTCAAGCTCGAATCGAGATGTGGGATTGTGAGCACGAGCGCGGGCGTCCACCACGTGTGCCCGCCATCGTCCGACCAATCGAGCGTAAGGGTGAAATCGGCGCCTACGCCAGTTTCGAGGTTGACCACGAGCCGCGAGAAGAACTGAAACATCCGCTCCACGTTGATATGCGGGAAGATCCGGACGGCCGTTATGGGCTGCCCTGCGTCGTCGTAGTTCAAACTCGACATGCTGTAGAGTTTTCCATTGGCGAAGTCTCCCACCACGTGCTGGTTGAACACGTAGGCGTGACACCTTGCCCGGTGCCGGTGGGTGGCTGTGCCGTCGTAGCTGTTCTTTTCGTGCCACTGGGGGCGCCCGGTTTGCTGCGAGGCCGTGAAGTCGTAAACCCAGGTTGCATCGGCAGTCGGAAAATTGATTTGCCAGAAAAGGTGCTTGTCCATTTCGTAACTGAAGCACTGCGCATCCGCCACCGTCGAATAGGTGGCCCAGACCGCATCGAGCGCGGCCGTTGAAATCACCTCGGCGCGAAATCCCTTTGCATAAAACGCCTGCGGTGCACCTTCCGCTACTCTCCCAATCCACGCCACGCCTTCGGGGGTTGAAACGGTCGAGAACGCCGCGGCCGTCGCCACTTCCATAAAGGCGCCTGGGATTCGAGCGAAGGCAAACGTTGATAACGAACTGCCGCCGGTGTCCTGCCAGACTTCCGTTCGGCCGAGATCCCCGAAGAGATAAAGCTCCTGCAGGTGCGCGTAAATCGCCCCAATGTTATCCGGATAAGATTCCTTGATGGCGTAATCAAGCGCGTCCCAGGATTTGCCGTCGAACAATGCGCTGATGTTGAACTGCTTCGAGTCCGGTACCGCCACGATGAAATATCCGTCCATGAAAGCGCCGGTGCGCGCCTTGATGGTCGAGAGTGTGGCCATAGTCCAGGGCACGTTTACCTGATCATCCGGGACACTCACGGTAAGGTGTGTCGCATCCTGCACGCTCGTAATGGCAAACCCTACGCCGTTGATGAAAATTACCGTCATCCCGACCGTGAATTGTGGCCCTGATACCCACGTCACAATGTTGCCTGCGATATTGCACATGCCCTCGGAGACGTAGGAGAAGTAAGGGACGCCGGTTTGGGTGCCTGCGGTGACGTTCAATGTAATAGCCGTCGGGCTGCCATACGCCGACACGATATAAGGTGAGCCGTTGATAACGATCTGTTGCGCGCCGAGCCCTGCATCGAATTGGTCACCGGATACCCAGGTGCAGGCTGTGCCCACTGTGTTAACCGTGCCCTGAAAGCCGAATGTCTGGGGCTGCGTGACGCTGATTCCATCCGCCAGATAGGCATTGCCAGCAGACACGATGAAAAGCTGGGAACCGTTCGGGAAGATTTGTACGGGCGTGTGGCCCGCATCATCCCCGATCGTGCCGAGCGCCGTATACGTCCAGTTGGCAAACACCTCATACAACGTGTCACCCGCCGCGGCAAAGAGCCTGCCGCCTGTTGTGAGAGGCGCGCCGCCTGCCCAGAGGCCGCGTATTGGCGACTTGGGAAGGGTGGCGAGGACCGCCAGGCCGGGAGTGCCGCGGAGTGTTCCTTCCGATGCGGCCGTGCCACTCTCCGCGAACTGGGGGTACAGGTTGATGCTGCGCTGCGCGTCCGAATTCGGCGAGGCCTCCGGAAATGAGCCCGCGATGAAACCCTTAACCGGCGCCATCTATTCCACCAGCCCGGTACGGTAGTTGTAATAGCCGCCGCCATGCGGTCGAAGTGCCGGGTCAGTCCGCAATCGCAGCTTGGGAGAGTTGAGGCTCTGTATGGAAGCCTTGCTCTGGCTTGCCAGTACGAGCAGTTCCGGATTCACCTTGCGGCCGAAGTCGAGGGCCAGCCGTACCGCCAGATTGCAAATGATCGCTTCTTCATAACCCGGCGGGAAGGACACCACATCGGTGAGCGCTGAGAAGTTCGTTAATTGCTGCCAAGTGAAAAGCTCGATCTGATAGGCCGCGTCCGGTGCCGGGTAGAAATACAGATTCGACAATGGCCAGGCCGCATCATTGAACAGTTCGAACGGGATCGAGTAGACGAGCTGCAACGACTTCGCCGCCCAGTCCCGATCGGAAAGCAGGTTGATACCACGCCTGACCGAAGGCGAGCCGGGAAATAGCACGTTCGCCCGCACAATCCGGATAGGCCGAGGTCCCGCCAGATTCGGCACGAGCACGCCCGCTGGATCGATACCGATGGTGTACTTCTGCTGCTGGTTTGTGAGCGTGTAGAGGTCGATTCGCTCCTGATAGATATTGATTGAATCGATCGACCACAGGTCCGTCATGCGGCACAGGGTCGGAAGCGCCGCGGCCAACTGTTCAGGCGCGGGAGTCCTGCCCCAGCCGCACGAATTGTTGCGTACCATCGCTGCGGTGATCAGACTTTGAGCCGTAAATGGTGCGAGTGGTCCGGGCATCGTCTACCTTTGGGGCAAGGGCTGCGCGGGAGGTGGCGCCGCTCCGAATAACCGCGCGTTGGTGGCCTGGATCTCGCCCTTCGCGTCCTTCACCATGCCGACAATTCCCGCATCGATCGGGTGCCCATACTGAGGCGACATATCGAGCGCTACCGCAAAAGTGAGAGCGCGCGCGTAGCCGGGGGGTAGGTCGATTGACGTGGCCAGGTTGGTAAATGACGTAAGCGGCAAATATGCGAAGAGGTGGAGCACGCCAGTGGAGGCAGGCCACACGTAAATATTCGAAGTCGGATACGCGTAATCGCAAAAGAGCTTGGAACAGAGCTGCCCCGATCGGGAGGCATCGGAGACGGTCGCCCACGATTCAGGGCTGCAGACTTCGACCTGCGATTGAAGACTTCCCGCGGTGCACGTCGCCGACTTGATCTTGATCGGCCTGGGAGTGGTGAAGGGTCCGCCGCCGCCCGTCGCCACTGTGACACGGGAGAGCTGCACCAGCATCATGTCTTCCCAGGAGTCGAGTACTTTATTCAGCGAGATAAGCCCGTCCGATTGTTCCGAAGGGTTGAGTACGCCACCTGGTGGGATTACGTTGATCGAGAGGGCCGCGTCCGTGATGATGTTTAGGGCTGTAATGGTCATGCTTCCGCCTGCTCGATGTCTTCGTTCTGCGGTGGGTTCTGCGGTCGGTTGCCCGCGGGAGGAACGGGCGCGCCGAGGGCCATAGCGTTGATGCCGGCGAGCGCCGCTTTCGATTCCTTCGCCTCCGAGACCGTCACGTCGGAGAGCTTCGAGCCTGCCAGCTCCGGTGCGATCGCCACAGCGAGGTTGAATTTCAGTGCCCGCTCATATCCCGGCGGGTAGACCACTACATCCGTGAGCGCCGCTACCTGCGCCATGGGCTTGACGCTGAAAAGCTCCAGCGTGCCCGCTGTGGGATTCGGCCACAGGTACACATTGGCCAACGGGAAGGCGTAGTCACACGTCAGCATGTCGGCAAAAGCACCGGTTACTGTGCGGTCGAGAATATGGCTCCAGCGTTCCGGCCCGACAACATCCGCCGGCATCGAGCCGCCCGAATTGATCACAGCGGCGCCGCGGATTTTCTCGGGTCTCGCCGTGTTGAATGTCCCGCCCACGCCGAACGTGTAGGACGCTGCGCCGGTCAGCGCGAAGGTATCGCGCACCACAAAGTAGACCGTGAGGCCTTCCACGCTGAACTGTCCGAGCAGGGCATTCAACGACAGAATGCAGTTGGCATACTCCACCGTGTTGAGCGCTTGCCCGAAGGTGATCACGCCACATTCACGCGCCGCGGCTTCGATTAAATCTTGTACCGTCATGCTTTCAACTCCAGTGCGTGAGCCATCGGGGTTTCAGGAGGCAATCCAAGCCCGTGGCAGACGTACGCCAGATAGCGGGCCGTGTTGTTCTCGTTCGTCGGTGCGAGGGTATAAATCGCATCGTGGATGGTCATTTTGCGCGGCTTCGTGAGCTGCTTTGTCTCCGGGTCCACCGAAATGGTGCGGTCGGCATAGAGCCGCAATTGCCGCTCGCCGTCTGAATCCCCTTCCGCTACCGTGTCGGCCGTCCCGATGTCTTCGGCGTGCTTCGGGCCGCCGGGGTGGTGCATGTGCGGGCCGTGGCGAAGGTCTGCGCGGTTGTGGTGAGTCGTCGGCACTGCGCCAGGGATACCGAAACCTTCCATTTGCCCGATGAGTTTGAGCATTCGGGTCACGATGCCTTTACCGCTACCGGGGGCGCCGTGTCGCCGAGGGTTGTATCATTCAGCGCTGCGAGTGAGGCGAGCGTTTCCGCTGCCCGCTTCGTTACGGTCGGGTCCAGATGTCCGCGCGGGAATTCGGGCAGGATGGCAAGGGCGAAATTGTATTTCAGAAGCTCTTCATAACCCGGTGCAAATGCGATCGCGGTTGCAAGGGTCGCAATCTGAGTCAAGGGTTTGTAGCTCCACAACTCGATCGTGCCGGCTGAGGGTTTGGGCCATAGCTGCACGTTTGCGATAGGGAAGCCATAGTCACACGTTAGGATCTTGGCGAAATTGCCAACGAGTGAACGGTCATAGGCGAGCTTGGCGAATTCCGCGGCCGTCACGATATCCACGCCAGACGATGCGCCGTTTGAGGAGACTACCGAAGCCGCGGTGATCCGTTGCGGCCGAACGCCGTTCCAGGTGGCGCCAGTTCCAAACGTGTAGGTGGCCGCGCCTGACAGCGCAAACGATTCATCCGTGATCTGATACAGGAATTGCTGTGCCGCGGAGAGGGAAGCGAGCAGTTGATTCAGGACTACGAGGCAATTGGCGTACTCCTCAGTTGAGGCCGTGCGTCCGATCGCGCCCAACACGCCGATAAGGCGCAACCCTTGATCGATGAGATTCTGAGCCGTCATGCTGTACGCCGCTTGGCCTTTTCAGCAGGGATTTCAGGTACAGGAACGGGCGCCGCGGCCGCCGGTGCTGGCTTACGAAGCAACGAGGCCCAGGCAGGGGGTTCGAGTGTCCACCCTTGCTGCTGAGCCTCGTATAGTTCGGGCAGATCTCGAGCGATTGCGGTGCGTCCGTCCCGGCTGTAGATGGTTTTGGATGTCTCCACAGCCGGTATATCGGCGGATTAGGAGGTTTGCAGATACCAGCCAGCACCGACTACCGCGGCGAACTTTTCAAACACGCCGTTTACACCGTCGGACGATACGGTGCCGGGGGGTGTTTCCTTGCCGGATTCCAGGGTATCGAGAGGTCCCACGCCGAACCATTTACTGGTGCCGAGCCGCTTTCCTACGTCGATTGTGTTGGGCACTTTCACGGGGGCGGTGATGCCACCGTTGTAATTGACGGCCGGGGGCTGGTCGCACACTGGAATCTGGCCCAGTTCGTAGAACACAAACCCATCGTCATCGGGCGCCGCGAGTTGCCAACCCTTCGGAGGTGTCGGAGGCGTGCGCCGCTCTGCCGGTACGAAGCCGCCCGACTGCATGTTGGCCACGTAATCGGCAAAGGCCGAAAGGTAGCGGTGCTTCAGGTCTGCATTCAACCGCCGTACTTGTTCCGTGCTGCTCGCCAGAATGTTAGCCTGCGCTGCAGAGAGTGAGGTTTCATCCGCGCTATGGGTGCCAGCTACGGGGGAGACGTTCCGCTGGGGTACCGGCTGAGGGGTCGCTACTGGCTGGGGCGCTGCGGTCGCTTCGTTCAAAGTCATAAATTGCCTTTTCTTCGGCCGCATTTGGCCGGTGGGTTGGGTGAGTGAAACTTACTGCTGGCCTCGCCGTTCTGCTTCTGTCAGCGTCACTTCTTCCGAGGTCGCGATTGGATCGCCTGACCCCTTGATGTTGTCTACGACCGGGGGCGGGTTGTCTTTCTTCACAGGCTTTTTCGATCGAGGCTTGCTCATAAATTTAGGAGGCCGCATGCGATGCAGAGGCGGCCCTTTAGGAGGTTCACTGATGACTGATGATCTATCGGCTAATACGAGCTGTAGAACTTCGCGTTCTTCACGTCGTATTGCCAGCACTGCACCTTATTGGCGACTCCGGTAGAAGCCGTTCCAATGTTGTTGGTGGCCGTGGTCGTATAGGCCGCATCGGGAATGATGCAGAACGGCCCGCCGGCGAAACCTACCGGGAGAGTGAAGGAGGTAATCGCGTTCGTGCCGGTCATGTGGAATATGGGACCGGACGGAAGCGTAGCGCCCGCAACAGAAGCGACTGCAGTAGTCACACCCGCCGGCGCCGTGATGTTCTGCCAGCCGGGCACCCAGGTAAGGGTGAGGGTTGAGCAGAGCCATTGATTGCCGGTCGCCGTATTCACCCACGGGGTAACGTAGGTGGTTGCCGCAGTACATGCGCCGTTCGGGTCATAGGCGTTAAACCAGTTGGGCAGGCCAATCAGGACGATTGCGCCCGATACGTGCGCCTGGCCTTGGCCTCCGGAGGTCGGCTGAGCCACAACCGTGGTGCCGGTCACCGAGACCACGAGGACGGATTCGCCCTTACGCGAGCCGGGATCGATGATATAGAGCATCGATTGCGCGGTGCCAAAATTGGTAGCGCCGCTGATGCCGGTGGCCGAGGTCACCTGGTACACACCCTGCCCCGCGACTGAGGCCGCGGAGAGGGTGGTTTGGGTGATCGTGTTCATTTGTGCGAAGGCGGAAGCGATGGCCAGAAGGCCGAGAACGATGATTTTCTTCATGGTGTTTGTCCTCTTCTCTGTGCTGTCTTACGCCTGAATCCTGCACGCCATCTCGCGGTACATGGCCGCGAAATCGTACAGCACGTCAAAACGGTTGATGTGCCGGCGCTGGATACCGTCGAACTGGCGAATGAACGAAATCGAGATTCCGGTCTCGGGGTCGGTCGCTTCGCTCACCATTTCCACGCCGTTCGGTTCCGGGTTCGCAAGCGGCACGGAGACGAAGGCGAAAGCGTTCTTGTGGAGCAATAGGCCGGTGGTCGAGGACACGCCGGAGGTGCCCAGGACGGTGATGATGGCGTTATCCGGGGCTGCCATGTTGACGTTCTGATACTGGCCGCTGGGGGTGATTGCCGGCGAGACGAGTACGCTAATTACGCCCGCAACGTCCGAGACTTTGGCGAGCACAACAAACTGGGCGAGATCGCCAGTTGCTTGCCGCGTCTGCGGGTGAACGGTTTGCATGCCGCCGATAACCGCATCCGTGGCCGAGCCGAGCGTGAAGACGTCGCCCTGATTCAGCGTGGTAACGCCCGCGCCCCAGCCGTCAGTGGCCAGGACCATCGTTGCGTTGTTGCCGCCGTCTGCTACCTGATTCGCGCCATTGATGAGAGGCGTACCCGAATAGGTGCCGACTACGTGAGTCGGGATCGACTGGTCGCGATAGATCGAATAGCCAAGGGTGGCATCCGAGATCTGCCCTTGCTGAAACTGCTTCGAGATCGTACCGGCCGGGTTGTACAGCGTTTTAACGCCATGCACAAAGCTGCTCGACATCTTCCGGTTAAGGATGAGGCCCAGCTCTTCGTTTTCGGGGAGGCCAAGCTCTACAATCTTGTCGCCTGCCGCCAGGTACGGCTGCTCGTCAACGGGAGTGACGCCGGGGACGCCTACCGCGTTAAAGGTGTTGTTCTTGATGTAGACGCCGGCTTCCATGTTGATGGTCGAGGCGAGTGCGAGAGCCGCGGGCTTGCTATACAGCTCGTTGACTTCGCGGAGAGAAAGGGTGCGCTCCACGCTGTCCCACTCAAAGGAGACCTGCGCGATTTGCGACACCTTGACCGGGAAAAACTGATCGGTGATCGGCTGGGGCTGATAGCCAAGACCTTTGGCCACGGTGAAGCGGTACGGCTTCCTGACCTGAACTATGGCGCCGGGCTTGTTGTCTTTGGGCTTACCGAAAGTCTTTTCGACTTCCTTACTCATGTTGCGCGCGATGTTGAGCGCGCCGCCCAGGTTCATTACCGTCATCTTCGCGAAGATGTTCGGCGTTACGATTGCGTTGGCCACTGTTGGAACTCCTGGCCTTTTCGGGGCCGGCTAGTCGTCCTTCAATCGCTTCTGAAACTCGCGTTTGAAGGTCTTCATGTCGCACTTGTCGAGGTCTACGGCCTCGGGTGCCGAGCTTCCACCGAGTGAGGCGGGAGGCTTCGGAAGTGCGGTTTGAGTTGCAGGAGCCGCTTGTACTTTTGTGGGCGTGAGCTTCGCCGCGAATTCCCCAAGGGCCATCAGGCTCTCATGGGGTGGCAATCCGAAAATCCTCTTTACGTCTGCCGGCGACTTCGCCAGTGCATACGCGAGTTCCGCTTTCTGCGGAGATTTCAGGATCGCTACGTGCAGGTGTTGAGGGACCGGAACCTGACTGACTCCCGCCATGGTTTCCGCATAATCGGAATGGGCTTCCTGGGCTTTCGCTTCGGATTCACTCCATGCGGAGGTCATGGTTTGGGCGTCTGCCGCTTCGGCCTGCTGCCTCGTGGTTGCTGCACGTGCCGCTTCTCGTTGATCGGCTTTCCAATCTACGAACGCTTCTTCGTACTCTTCCCAGGTTTTGAAATCTTTGCTTTCGGGTTTCGCCGTGGTCGGTTGCTGGGCTGCTGGCGGTTGTTTTTGTGCAGGCTCCGCAGCCTGAGTGGTTTGCAGCCGCGCTTCTAACTCCGCGGTTTTCCGTTCGGCCTCGCGCTGGGCCTTTACAGCTTTATCGATGCGCTTCTGAACGCCTGGAGAGACGGGCTCTTCTTTGGCTTCCTGCGAAACAGGTTCCGGGTCCTGTGCGGTTTTGGCTTCGGGTTTTTCAACCTTGGCCGCGGGTGCTTCTGGTTCGACTGCCGGTGCTTCCGGTGCGTCTGGTCCCATAGCCTTTCGCAGTTGAGCAAAAGACATTTCGGGGGCTGGTGTCTCTACCGCCGATGGCGCGGCAACTTCTGTATCTGGCATCGCCTATCTATCGGCGGTTTTCAGAACGATCAATCGGCGCCTGCTGTGGGTTCGGCTGGTTCGGCCGCTGCCTGGTCCGCCGCGGCCTGCTGGTCGGAGGCCTGCATACCCTGCTGGTTGGCTTGCGCGCTGGCTTGCTGGTCGGCTTGGTGCTGGTGGTCTTGCTGCTGTAGCGCCTGCTCGTGCTCGTGTGCCGCGTCCTGCATTACTGCGTCTTTGAAGTGGCCGAGCTGTTCACCAATGCGCGCTACTTCGGCTTTCAGGAGCGCTTGCGAGTTCTGGGCGTTCAGTTGGGCTTCCAAGATGGTGAGCTTGGTTTGCTCCTGCAATGCGACCATCCACTTTTTGCCTTCGATCTCGGCGGATTTCTGCTCGATGGCCTGCGCCTGGGAGTGGACAGTTTGAGTTAATTGCTCGATTGTCTGCGCGTAGACCTGCATTTTCTGTTGGACTTCGGGCGGGATTTGCTGCTGCCCTGGCTTCTTCGGCCGCAACTGCGGCGGGATGACGGCTTGCTCGTAGCGGTCGGCTATCTCGTTTGCGCCTGGCGCGTCCATGTTGCGGAAGAGAACATCACCCGCCACGGCCATGAAGTTCTTGTCCGCCTGCGCGATCTGCGAGTAGGTATCGAAGGCTTCCTCTCGTGCTGAGCTGAACGACGGGCCGGTCGCGATCGCTACCGAGTATTCGGCGCCCTGGTCAATCTGATGATGTACCACTTCGCCCGTCTGATCGTCCCGGTATGGCTGCGGGGTGTTGATGCGGACAGCTTTGGTTTTGCCGTCTTCCGCGCGAACCTGTACCGTCTTTTCGCCGCGGTCAAGCTGCGGGATCATCTCCAACAGAATTCGGCCGATTCGCTTTCGAGATCTCGCCTCGTTGTCGTGGAAATGGAAATTGGCGTTATCGGCCTGCTGCTTCCGCCGCTGAATCGCTATGCCGGAGGTCTCGTTACCCTGCGCGCCGAGTGAGGCGTCAAAGATTCCCATTGCCGCCTTGATGGCATCGATAGCCTGATTCAAGCCCACTGTTAACGCCTGAATGGGTGGCTCGTTGGTCTCTCTTCGCGGGGGTGGGACTGCCGCCTGCACGCCGTTAACGGTGATGACCACGGGCCGGTACTGCACCACGGGAATAGGAGAGAGGTTGATGCTTTCCCATTCGTCCTCATGGTTGGCAAGCTGCCCTTCTGCCGCGATGTACGGGGCTTTCGGCATTTGCGCGATTTGCTCCGCGATGTTCGAAACGTACAAATTCAC
>Ga0207710_10000276_pt1 | contig 41913 bp, 38 predicted proteins | sample KBSS24metaG_FD_184400 | JGI IMG/M metagenome (GOLD analysis project Ga0207710, IMG submission 184400) | Switchgrass rhizosphere microbial communities from Kellogg Biological Station, Michigan, USA - KBS S2-4 metaG (SPAdes) (version 2) | ecosystem: Host-associated > Plants > Roots > Rhizosphere...
CGGCTGCTCGAGGGCCAGGAAGCCGTCGACCTCCTCTGCCAGCGGCCCGGCGGCGCCGACGACCCGCAGCATCCCGTCGGGGTCGAGCCGCTGCACCACCGCCAGGTAGTAGTCGAAGGACTCGTGCAGCAGCCGCACCGCGAGGTCGGCGACGTCCTCGGCGCTGGTCGCGGTGGCGAGGTTGGTGGCAATGCGGCTGGCGACCAGCAGCCGCTGTGCCTGGGGCGAGGCCCCGGCGGCGGGGCTGCGGGGCGGGAAACTGGCCGTGATCGGCTCCATGGGCGGGGTTATCGGCGTCCCGGGGCGTTGCTTTAGCGCCCCCTTTATCCTCAGCCCTTCGTGAGCGAAGCGAGCGCGGACATCAGCCAGCAGGCCTCCGACATCGTCGTGATGAAGTTCGGCGGCACCTCGGTCGCTGGCGCCGAGCAGATCAAGCGCGCCGCCGGTCGCATCGTCGCCGCCCGCGAGGCCGGCAAACGAGTCGTCGCCGTGCTCTCCGCGCGCGGCAAGACGACCGACGAACTGGTCGCCCAGGCGCTGGAGATATCCGACCGCCCGGTCGCCCGCGAGATGGACATGCTGCTCTCGACCGGCGAGCGGATCTCCTGCGCGCTCTGCGCGATGGCGATCCATGACATGGGCCACGAGGCGATCTCGCTGACCGGGTCCCAGGCCGGGATCGTCACCGACTCCTTCCACACCAAGGCCCGCATCGTCGACGTCCGCGCCGACCGGATCAGCCAGGCGCTGGAGGAGGACCGGATCGTCCTCGTCGCCGGCTTCCAGGGGGTCTCGACCGAGAGCCGCGACGTCACCACGCTCGGCCGCGGTGGCTCCGACACCACCGCGGTGGCGCTCGCCGCCGCCCTCGACGCCGAGGTCTGCGAGATCTACACCGACGTCGCCGGCGTCTTCAGCGCCGACCCGCGGATCGTCCCCGAGGCCCGCAAGCTGGGCCGCGTCTCCTTCGAGGAGATGCTGGAGATGTCGGCCTCCGGGGCCGGCGTCCTGCAGCTGCGCTCGGTCGAGTACGCCCGCAACCACGGCGTCCGCATCCACTGCCGCAGCAGCTTCGAGGACGGCCCCGGTACCCTCGTCGTAGCTGAGGACGAGACCGTGGAGCAACCTTTCGTAACCGCCGTCACCCACTCCAACGCGGAGGCCCGCGTGACGCTGCACGGCGTCCGCGACGAGCCGGGCGTCGCCGGCCGCATCTTCACCGCCCTCGCCGAGGCCAACGTCAACGTCGACGTGATCATCCAGAACGAGCCGATCGGCGGCGATCAGCTGGCCGACCTCTCCTTCACCGTCGATCGCGACGACCTGCCGACCGCCAAAGACGCGATCGCCGGCCTCGGCGACGTCTCGCTCGAGGTCCGCACCGACGAGCAGATCGGCAAGGTCTCGATCGTCGGCGCCGGGATGCGCTCGCACCCCGGCGTCGCCGCCAAGGTCTTCGAGGTCCTCGGCGAGGAGCGGATCAACATCGAGATGATCTCCACCTCGCCGATCAAGATCTCCTGCGTCATTCCCGCCGACCGCGTCGCCGACGCCGTCCGCGTCCTGCACAGCACCTTCGAGCTCGGCGACGAGGCGGTCCGGCCCGAGGACCCGACCGGCCCCGAGCACCGGCCCACGGTCGCCGGCTAAGCGGCGCGTCATACTCGGCCGATGGCGAGCGACGGATACAGAGTCGGGGTGCTGGGCGCGACCGGTCTGGTCGGGACGACGATCCGCGAGCTGCTGGCGGCGCGTGACTTTCCCGTCGCCGAGCTGGTGCCGCTCGCCTCGGAGCGCTCAGTCGGCAAGGAGCTGGCCTGGAACGGCGGCAGCGTCAGCTGCCGGGCCCTCGACGAGGACTCGATCCAGGGCCTCGACATCGTCCTCTCCTCGGCCGGCGGCAAGATCAGCGCCGAGTGGACGCCGCGCCTCGTCGAGGCCGGGGCGGTCGTCGTCGACAACACCAGCTACTGGCGCATGGACGACGAAGTGCCGCTGGTCGTCGCCGAGGTCAACCCGGAGGCCCTCGCCGACCACCGCGGCATCGTCGCCAACCCGAACTGCTCGACGATGCAGATGGTCGTCGCCCTGAAGCCGCTCTTCGACGCGGCCGGGATCGAGCGCCTGGTCATCTCCACCTACCAGGCAGTCTCCGGGACCGGCAAGGCGGCGATCGACGAGCTCCGCGAGCAGGCCCGCGCGGTGCTCGACGGCGAGCCCGCCGAGGCGCGCATCTATCCGCACCAGATCGCCTTCAACGCCCTCGCCCAGGCAGGCAGCTTCGCCGCCGGCGACGACCACACCGACGAGGAGCGCAAGCTGATCAACGAGACCCGCAAGATCCTCGGCGACGAGTCGATCAGGGTCTCCGCCACCTGCATCCGCGTCCCCGTCGTCACCGGCCATTCCGAGGCGGTCAACGTCGAGACCCGCGAGCCGCTCAGCCCCGAGCAGGCCCGCGAACTGCTCGCCGTCGCGCCCGGCGTAACCGTCGTCGACGACCCGGCCGCCGGCCGCTACCCGATGGCCACCGAGGCCGCCGGCCAGGACGACGTCTTCGTCGGCCGCATCCGCCGCGACCCCGGCAACGAGCGCGCCCTCGACCTCTGGGTCGTCGCCGACAACCTCCGCAAGGGCGCCGCCACCAACGCCGTCCAAGTTGCCGAGCTCCTGGTCGAGCGCGGCCTCGTCGGCGTCCCGGCCTGACCTCCTCACGAGCTATGTAACGTTTTGTCTGCTAAGCTCCGGCCATGGAGCAGGGCAGGCAGAACTGGAACGACGCGCGGCTCGACGATCTCAACGAGCGGATGCAAGCTGGCTTCAAGCACGTCGACGACCGCTTTAACACGCTGGAAGGCCGCTTCGCCTCTCTCGAAAGCCGCTTCGACGCTCTTCAGCGCACGATGCTGCTGGTGATGGCGTCGCTTGTGGCCAGCTTTATCGCCGGCCGGCTCTGAGAATCAGGCAGGAACGCTGGCGAGACGCTCCTCGACCCATCCGGTCGAGGCGATGTGCTTGCTCATCCCCAGCTCCTTCGGCGAGGCCCCGAGGGCAAGGGCGACCAGCTGCGGCAGGTGGAGGACTGCGAGGCCGAGGTCGCGGTTGACGACTTTGGCCGCCTCCGGCTGCTGCATGTCGAGGTTGAGGTGGCAGAGCGGACAGGGGGTGACGAGGCAGTCGGCGCCGGCGTCGATCGCGTCGCCGACATGGGTACCGGCCTGGCGCAGCGAGGTCTCGCGGTTCATCGTCACGACCGGGAAGCCGCAGCATTTGCGGGCACCGTCGTACTCGACGACCTCGCCGCCGAGCGCCTTGATCACCTGCTCCAGGTAGACGTCGCGGTCGGGGTACTCGCCGTAGCCGAGGCGCTCCTTGGGGCGGACGATGTAGCAGCCGTAGAAGGGGCCGACGCGGAGGCCGGAGAGCGGCCGCGTCACCTGGGCGGCGAGCTTGTCGAGCCCGTAGTCCTCGACCAGCAGCCAGAGGAAGTTTTTGTTGTTCCAGGCGCCGTCCTCGGACTTCTCGTAGGAGAGGCCCTGGCCGGAGAGCACCTCGTTGATGTGGGCCCGGTAGGAGGAGTCGGCGTCGAGGCGCTGCTGGCACTCGGACTGGGCGCCCTGGCAGGTCGAGCAGATGTTCATCATCGAGAGGCCGGTCTGCTGGGCGAGCGCGAAGGTGCGGGCGTTGAGCGTGTCGGCCAGCTCCTGGTTGTGCTCGGCGATCACGCCGGCGCCGCAGCAGTTGGCGCGATCGAGTTCGACCAGCTCGATGCCGAGTCGCTCAGCGACCCAGCCCATCGAGCCGTGCAGTTCTGGGGTGAAGCCGCGCGAGACGCAGCCCGGCCAGTAGGCGACCTTGATCTTCTCGTCAGCCATTCGGGGTCTCCTCACTGGGGGTGGCAGTGGCCTCGGCCGCATCCTCGCGGGCCTCCTCGGCCTCGATCTCGGCAAGCTCGCCCTCGTCGCCCTTGATGTACAGGTTGAATTCCTCGTTGTGCTCCTCGGCGTGCTTGTAGATCGCGCGCACGTCGTTCATGGCGTCGCCGGGGAGCTTGTGGTGCGTTCCGGGAATTGCCTTCATTGGGCCGACCTTGCGTCTGCGCAGGGCGCGGATGATCGTCGGCAGCGACTTGATCGTTTCGATGAGGCCGCGCTTGCTCGGTTTGAGCTTGCCTTTCAGGCCCGGCGCGTAGGACTCCTGGACCAGCATCGCCTCGTCCAGCGTCCCCTTCTTCTCGATGATCTTCACGAAGGCGATCTCGTGGTCGTGGCCGCTGTTGGGGTCCTCGATGCCTTCTTCGCCGGCGCGCCGGCGCAGGCGCATGATCTGGTCCATCGGCGCCACGTCCTTGGGGCAGGCGTCGACGCAGCTGAAGCAGTGGGTGCAGTCGTAGATCCCGTGCGGGTCGTTGGCGAGGTCGTGGAGGCGCTCGACGGTCTCGGCATCGCGCGGGTCGCCGACGAAGCGGTAGGCCTTGGCCAGCGCCGCTGGGCCGATGAAGTCCGGGTCGGCTTCCATCGAGAGGCAGGAGGAGACGCAGGCGCCGCACTGGATGCAGGCCATCGACTGGGTGATGTCGATCATCGATTCGGGCTCGACGATGTACTCGCGCTCGGGGGCCTCGCCGTGGGGGAGGAGCCAGGGGGTGACGCGGCGGATCTTGGTCCAGTGCGTCGACTCCATGTCGGTGACCAGGTCCTTGATCACCGGCATGTTGCCCATCGGCTCGATCACGATCGGGACGTTCTCGACCGCCTCGCCGAGGGCGCTCGCTTTCTTGTCGGCCAGCTCCTGGGCCTCGCCGATCTGGGTCTTGCAGCCGAGCCCGGACTGGCCGTTGATCTTCATCCCGCAGGAGCCGCAGATGGCTGCCCGGCAGGAGCAGCGCACGGCCAGCGAGCCGTCGTCGCGGTCCTTGGCCTGAAGCAGGCCGTCGAGGACGGAGAGCGAGGGATCGAGCTCGACGCCGAACTCCTCCCAGAAGGGGCCCTCGCCGCTCTCGGGCAGGAACCTGCGGACCTTGATCGTGTACTCGGCCATCAGTACGTCCTCGCTTCCGGTTCCCATTGGGTGATGGTCACCTCGGAGTATGAGATCTGGGGCCCGTCGTCGCTCAGCTCGAGGTCGATGTGTTTGAGCCACTCCTCGTCGTTGCGCTCGGGGAAGTCGGTGCGGTACTGGGCGCCGCGGCTCTCCTTGCGCTCGAGCGCGCCGATGCAGGTGCACTCGGCGTTGTCGAGCATGTAGCCGAGCTCGATCGCGCCCAGCAGGTCCTGGTTGAAGATGCTGCCGTGGTCGTCGATGTAGGCGGTCGCGGCCTCCTCCTTGAGGCGACGCACGGTCTCCAGCGCTTCCTGGATCCCGGCCTCGTCGCGGAAGACTGCGACTTTGCCGTCCATCGTTTCGCCCAGCTCCAGCTTGATCTCGGAGACGCGGCGGCCGGAGCCCTTCTCCCGGGAGAGGATGTCGGCGATCATCGTCTCCTCGTCCTCGAGCACCTTGCGCGAGGTCGGCGAGTAGTCGATCCGCTTGGCGCGCGAGGCGGCGTCGACGCCGGAGCGCTTGCCGAAGATCAGCGTGTCGAGCAGCGAGTTGGCACCGAGCCGGTTGCCGCCATGGACGGAGACGCAGGCGGTCTCACCGGCGGCGTAGAGGCCGGGGATGTCGGTGCGCCCGTCGACGTCGGTCTTGACGCCGCCCATCGTGTAGTGGTTGCCCGGCTTGATGTGGATCGGTTCGCGGGTGATGTCGACGCCGGCGAAGTCGCGGCCGACCAGGACGATCTCGCGCAGCGCCTCGTGGACCCGCTTTTTCGGCACCACGGTGATGTCGAGGGCGACGGTCCCGTCGGGGAAGCCGCGGCCCTCGTTGATCTCGGTCTGCTCGGCGCGGGAGACGACGTCGCGCGAGGCCAGCTCCATCTTGTTCGGCGCGTACTTCTCCATGAAGCGTTCGCCGTTGGCGTTGAGGAGGTGGGCGCCCTCGCCGCGGGCGCCCTCGGTGATCAGGAAGCCCTTGCCCGCCAGCGTCGTCGGGTGGTACTGGATCATCTCCATGTCCATCAGCTTGGCGCCGACCCGGTAGGCCATCGCGATGCCGTCGCCGGTGCAGATCAGCGCGTTGGTGGTCGGCTTCCAGACCTGGCCGTTGCCGCCGCAGGCGAGGATCACCGACTTGGCTTTGAAGAGCTGCATCGAGCCGTCGGCGACGTTGCGGGTGACGACGCCGCAGCACTCGCCGTTCTCGTCGATCGCCAGCGAGGTGCAGAACCACTCCTCGTAGCGGGCGACGTCCTCGGAGTACTTCATCAGCTGCTCGTAGAGCACGTGCATGATCGCCTGGCCGGTGATGTCGGCGACGTAGTACGTGCGGGCGGCGGAGGCGCCGCCGAAGGCGCGGGTGCCGAGCTTGCCTTCCTCGTTGCGGTGGAAGGTGACGCCGAGGTGCTCCATGTGGAGGATTTCCTCCGGCGCCTCGCGGGCCATGATTTCGATCGCGTCCTGGTCGCCGAGGTAGTCGGAGCCCTTGACGGTGTCGAAGGCGTGCGACTCCCAGGTGTCGTCGGGGTTGAGCGCCGCGTTGATGCCGCCCTGGGCGGCATTCGAGTGCGAGCGAACCGGGTGGACCTTGCTGATGATCCCGACCGAGACACCCTGCTCGGCGGCGGCGAGGGCGGCGCGCTGACCGGCGAGGCCGGCGCCTATGACCAGTACGTCATGGGATGGCACGGGCGCTGATCCTACTGAGGCGAAATCCGAGCGCGCGGTCGGATATCGGTGGGGCGAGAGAGGAGCCGGGGAAGGGTCTCTCTCGCAACAGCGGGGAGGCTCGTTCGACCCTTCCCCGGCTCCTCTCTAGAGGCAGCGGTTGCCTCGGCCGCGCATCGCGGACTCAGAGCCAGTGGGTTTCGAGGCGCCGCACGGTCCCCTCGGCGAGTGTGATGCCGTCCGACACGGTGTCGAAGTCGACGTTCTCCGCCAGGTCGTGCCACCAGTGGTAGTTCGCCGGTTGCTTGAGGTCGGTGCAGCTGGCGAGGACCGCGGACTCGTAGCCGGCGGCCAGGGGCTCCAATCCGTCGGTGCCGTTGTGGAGGCGGAGGTTGGGGAAGAGGTAGATGCCGAGCTGCTCGGCGAGACCGTCCATCAGGGCCAGCGACTTCTCGGGGTACTCGCGCATCTTCAGGAAGCCCTCGCCGCGCAGAACCAGAAGGTGGGGAGAGCCGAGGGTCTCGAGGCAGAGGAAGAAGGTGCTCTCGCGAGAGAGCTCACCGAAGTGGCGCTCGCCGAAGGCCTTGATGCCCTCGCTGAAGGACTCCTCGGAGCCGACCGAGAGCAATACGACCTTGATGCCTTGCGGCGGCTCCTCGCGGAAGCGCTCGGCCAGCGCCAGCAGGGCGACGACGGCGGTGCCGTTGTCGTTGGCGCCGGGGACGACGTCGCGGGCGCCGATCTCGGCCATCGCCGCCGCCGAGCCGAGCCCGAGCAGGGCACCGAGCTTCGAGAGCGCTCGCCAGCCGGTCAGCGCGCCGAGCGCCGCCAGCAGTGGCCCGCCGACCACCGGCGCCATCAGCATTGGGCTGGTGTCGGTGTGCTCGATCAGGCCGAGGCGGTCTCCTATATGGGGCAGGGCGGGGTGGAAGACCAGCCCGGAGTGGGCGGCGTCGTGGTGGGCGATCAGGACGATCGTGCGCTCGGCCTGCGGGTCGCCGAGCTCGCAGACGACGTTGTAGGTGGTGCGCCGCGGCAGCAGTCGTCGCAGCGGCCGCTTGCCGGGCGGGAAGTCGGCGGCGATGCCAGCGGCGCCGATCGCCCCGAGCAGGGTCCCGAGGAAGCGGCGGCCGCGCAGCGCCAGCGCCCCGCTCAACGCCCCCAGCGCCGCCCCGATCCCGAGCGGCCACCAGTAGGTGCCGTGGGCGGGCTCGGCCTCGATCCGCGCCTCGGCGCCGAGCTCGGCGTAGCGGGCGACCAGCCACTCGGCGGCGCGGCGCTCACCCTCGGAGGCGGACGGGCGGTCGATCCGCTCCAGTTCCTCCAGCCAGCTGCGCAGCTTGGTCTTGTCGATCGTCATAAGAGGCCGATGAAGCTACCCACTTACCATTGGGGCATGCTCGGTGGCGGCTCGATAACGCTCTTCCACGTTCGCGGGATCAAGATCGCGGTCGACTGGTCCTGGTTCATCGTCCTCTTTCTGGTCATCCTCTGGATGTCCCGGTTCTTCGGCGACCTGCTCGGCGAATCGGCCTCCTCGACGACGCCGTTCCTGCTCGCCGTCGCCAGCGCGATCGGCTTCTTCGGCTCGATCCTCCTCCACGAGCTCGGCCACGCCTTCGTCGCCGTCCGCAACGGGATCGGCATCACCAGCATCCAGCTCTGGATCTTCGGCGGCATGGCGCGGATGGACCGCGAAGCGGAAACGCCGGGCACCGAATTCCGCGTCGCCATCGCCGGGCCGCTGGTGACCCTGGCCCTCGTCGTCCTCCTCACCGCGGGCGGCATCCTCGCCGGCGGTGCCGAAGAGTTCCGCGAGGCGGCCCTGGTCGAGTCCAGCTCCGGCGCCTCCGGCGTGCTGGCGATGGTCGCCTGGCTCGCCTCGATCAACCTCCTCGTCCTCGTCTTCAACCTGCTGCCCGCCTTCCCGATGGACGGCGGTCGGATCGCCCGCGCGATCGCCTGGGCGCGGACCGGCGACCGCGGCGCCGCCACCCGCTTCGCCGCCGGGCTCGGCCGCATCTTCGGCTGGTTCTTCATCGGCGCCGGCCTGCTGATGGCGGTGACCGGCGCCGTGCTCGGCGTCTTCGGCGGCATCTGGCTTGCTCTGGTCGGGATGGTGATCAACGGCTCCGCCCGCGGCGCCTCGATGCAGACGGCGATCTCGAGCCGGATCAGCGACCTGCGCGTCGCCGACGTGATGGACCGCCAGCCGGTCACGATCCCCGGCGAGCTCAGCGTCGAGAAGGCCTTCGACGAGTACTTCTTCCGCTACCGCTGGCCCTGGTTCCCGGTCGTCGACGCCGCCCACCGCTTCCTCGGCCTGATCGTCCGCGACCGCGCCGACGAGGTCCCCGAGGTCTCCCGCGCCAACTCCCTCGTCTCCGACGTCGTCGAGTTCGACGACGGGACCTTTCAGGTGCGCGACGACGCCCCGCTCGACTCGCTGCTCTCGAACCAGAACCTGCGTCGCTTTGGCGCCCTGATGGCCGTCGACGCCGAAGGCCGCCTCAGCGGCGTGATCACCGCGGAGCAAGTCGGCCGCGCCCTCCGGGACGCGGCCAAACAGCCGGCCTAGACGACGGCGCGGTGGCGGTCGATGATGCGGGCGAAGTCCAGGCCGGCGGGGAGGGTGCCGAAGGCTTGGCCCCAGTCACCGGAGAGGCGGGAGGCGCAGAAGGCGTCGGCGACGGCTTCGTCGCCGTAGCGGACCAGCAGGGAGCCCTGGATCGCCAGGGCCATGCGCTCGACGACGGTGCGGGCGCGGGTCTCGATCGTCGCCACGTCGCCGGGAAGGTCGTCGCGAAGGGATTGGGCGTAGGCGGCGAGGCGGGGCTCGGTGGTGGCGCCCTCGTCGACCTCGGCGAAGAAGGCCTCGAGGGCCGCCGGGCTCTTGATCATCGCCCGCAGGACGTCGAGGCACTGGACGTTGCCGGAGCCCTCCCAGATCGAGTTGAGCGGGCTCTCGCGGAAGAGGCGGGGCATTCCCGACTCCTCGACGTAGCCGTTGCCGCCCAGGCACTCGAGCGACTCGCCGGCGTGCATCGGCGCCCGCTTGCAGATCCAGTACTTGAGCACCGCGTTGGCGATCCGCTTCAGGTGGATGGCGTCCTCGTCGCCGGCGATCGCCTCGTCGTAGGCGCGGGCCAGGCGCATCGCCGCGATCGTCGCCGCCTCGGACTCGACCGCGAGGTCGGCGAGGACGTTCTGCATCAGCGGCTGCTCGACCAGCTCGCGGCCGAAGGTGGAGCGGTGCGAGGCGTGGTGGATCGCCTGAGCGACGCCGGCGCGCATGCCGGTGGCACCGCCCATCACACAGTCGAGCCGGGTGTGGTTGACCATCTCGATGATCGTCCGCACCCCGGCGCCCTCCTCGCCGACCAGCCAGGCGGAGGCGGCGTCGAACTCGATCTCGCTGGAGGCGTTGGAGCGGTTGCCGAGCTTGTCCTTGAGCCGCTGCAGGCGGAAGCGGTTGCGCTCGCCATCCGGCGTCCAGCGCGGGAAGAGGAAGCAGGAGATGCCGCCGTCGGCCTGGGCGAGGACGAGGAAGGCGTCGCACTGCGGTGCCGACATGAACCACTTGTGTCCGGTCAGCTCGTACTCGGCGCCGGGACCGCCGCCGTTCACCGGTCGCGCCGAGGTGGTGTTGGCACGGACGTCGGAGCCGCCCTGCTTCTCGGTCATTCCCATCCCGGCCAGAGCGCCCGACTTTTCGCTCGCCGGCGCGTTGCGCGGGTCATAGGTGGACGAGAAGAGACGCGGCTCCCACTCGGCCGCCAGCTCCGGCTGCGTGCGCAGTGCCGGCACCACCGAGTAGGTCATCGAGATCGGGCAGCCGACCCCGGCCTCGGCCTGGGAGAAGCACATGAACGCGGCGCCGCGAGCGACGTGCGCGCCGACGCCCGGCTCCTTCCACGGAGAGGAGTGCAGCTCGAAGCCGACCCCCTTGGTCATCAGCTCGTGCCAGGCGGGGTGGAACTCGACCTCGTCGACGCGGTTGCCGTAGCGGTCGTGGGTGCGCAGCTTCGGCCCGTTCTCGTTGGCGAGGCGGCCGAGCGTCTGGGCACGCTCGCTGCCGGCGAACTCGCCGACCGCGGCGATCCGCTGCTCGGCCCACTCGGCTCCCTCGCGCCGAACCGCTTCGACGAGCGGCGCATCGGCCGCGAAGACGTTGTAGTCGACCAGCGGCGGCGGCTGGTTGAAGACCTCGTGGTTGCCGATCCCTGAACGCTCGACGGTTGCCATCGGCCCCGATTGTGGCAGGTAGGTAGCATCGCGCGCCGGTGGCGAAGATCAGCGTCAAGAACCCGGTCGTCGAGCTCGACGGCGACGAGATGACCAGGATCATCTGGTCGTTCATCAAAGAGCAGCTGATCCTTCCCTACCTCGACGTGGAGCTGAAGTACTTCGACCTCGGCATCGAGAGCCGAGACGCCAGCGAAGACGGGATCACCGTCGAAGCCGCCGAAGCGATCAAGCAGTACGGCGTCGGCGTCAAGTGCGCGACGATCACCCCCGACGAGGCGCGGGTCGACGAGTTCGATCTCAAGGAGATGTACCGCTCCCCGAACGGGACGATCCGCAACATCCTCGGCGGCGTCATCTTCCGCGAGCCGATCGTGATCTCCAACGTGCCGCGCCTGGTGCCTGGTTGGACGAAGCCGATCGTGATCGGCCGCCACGCCTTTGGCGACCAGTACCGCGCCACCGACCTGGTCGTCCCCGGTGAGGGCACGCTGACCCTCACCTACACGCCCAAGGACGGATCGGAGCCTGTTGAGCTCGACGTCTATGACTTCCCCGGCGGCGGCATCGCGATGGCGATGTACAACCTCGACGAGTCGATCCGCGAGTTCGCCCGGGCCTCGATGCGTTACGGCCTCAACCGCGGCTACCCCGTCTATATGTCGACCAAGAACACGATCCTGAAGCGCTACGACGGCCGCTTCAAGGACCTCTTCGCTGAGGTTTACGAGAGCGAGTTCAAGGCTGACTTCGAGGCGGCCGGGATCAACTACGAACACCGGCTGATCGACGACATGGTCGCCGCCGCCCTGAAGTGGGAGGGCGGCTACGTCTGGGCCTGCAAAAACTACGACGGCGACGTCCAGTCGGACACCGTCGCCCAAGGGTTCGGCTCGCTCGGACTGATGACCAGCGTGCTGATGACCGCCGACGGCAAGACCGTCGAGGCCGAGGCCGCGCACGGCACCGTCACCCGCCACTTCCGCCAGCACCAGGAAGGCAAGCCGACTTCGACCAACCCGATCGCCTCGATCTTCGCCTGGACGCGCGGCCTCGCGGCCCGCGGTCGCATGGACGAGACCCCCGAGGTGAGCGATTTTGCCGAGACCCTCGAGCGGGTATGCGTGGAGACGGTCGAGAGCGGCAAGATGACCAAAGACCTTGCGCTGCTCGTCGGCGGCGGCCAGGAGTACCAGACGACTGAGGAGTTCCTGGCCTCGATCGACGAGAACCTCCAGCGAGCGATGGCGTAACGGTCGCAAACCCCGATTCCGAGGAGACGATTCATTGAGCACCCCCGTCAAGGTCACCGTCACCGGCGCCGCCGGCCAGATCGGCTACGCGCTCCTGTTCCGGATCGCCAGCGGCCAGATGCTCGGCCCGGACACGCCAGTCGAGTTGAGCCTGTTGGAGATTCCCGACGCGATCAAGGCAGCCGAGGGAACCGCGATGGAGCTCGACGACTGCGCCTTCCCGCTGCTGCGGAAGATTGACATCAGCGATGACCCCAAGTACGCCTTCGACGGCTGCAACGTCGGCCTCCTGGTCGGCGCCCGCCCGCGTGGCCCGGGCATGGAGCGCTCCGACCTGCTCGAGGCCAACGGCGGCATCTTCAAGCCGCAGGGCGAAGCCATCAACGCCGGCGCCGCCGACGACGTGCGGGTGCTGGTGGTCGGCAACCCGGCCAACACCAACTGCCTGATCGCGATGTCGAACGCCCCCGACGTTCCGCGTGAGCGCTTCACGGCGATGATGCGCCTCGACCACAACCGTGCGATCAGCCAGCTCGCCAACAAGCTGGGCAAGCCGGTCAGCGCGGTCACGAACATGACTGCCTGGGGCAACCACTCGGCCACGCAGTACCCGGACCTGGTCAACGCCAAGGTCGACGGTGGCAGCGCCTGGGAAGCAGTCGACGACGAGGCCTGGATCGCCGGCGAGTACATCCCCCGGGTCGCCAAGCGCGGCGCCGAGATCATCGACGCCCGCGGCGCCTCCAGTGCCGCCTCCGCCGCCAACGCCGCGATCGATCACATCCACGATTGGGTGCTCGGCACCCCGGATGGCGACTGGGTCTCGATGGGCGTCCCCGCCGATGGTTCCTACGGGATCGGTGAGGGCATCATCTGTGGACTTCCCTGCGCCTGCACGGGCGGCGAGTGGTCGGTCGTCCAGGGCCTCGAGGTTCCGGACTTCTCACGACAGCGGATCGACGCGAATGTGATGGAGCTGCAAGAGGAGCGCGATGCGGTCAGCCAGCTCGGGCTTATCTGAGCCGCGTTACCCGCTTTAGCTGTAAAAAAGGCCGGCCCATTCGGGCCGGCCTTTTTCGAAGCGAAGGTGGAGCTGCTCAGCCGCCGGGGTAGTACTGGCGACCGTCCTTCTTGACGCGACCCTCTTTCTCGAGGTCGCCGAGCACCCGGTAGAGGTAATTCGGCTTGATCTTCATCGTCTTGGCGACGTCCGAGGCGCTGATCCCGGGCTGACTCTCGATCAGAGCGACTGCCTGGTCGGCACGGGTACCGCCGCGGCGTTTACGCCGTTTGCGGGTACCACCTGCCGCTGCGGCGGCTGGGGCCGATTTAGTGGATTTGCTGCCTCGCGGGCGACCGGGCGAACGGCGCGTCGTGGCTTTGCCGCCGAGCTCAGCCAGCGCGCGCTCGAGGCGCTTGCGCTCGTCCTCGAGGTCGGCCAGGCGCTTCTGCACCAGGTCTCGAGCCTCGTCCAGTACGTTGCTTGGCATAAAGGAGTCCTTTCAAGCTGAGGGGAGTAGTACCTGACCAGTGTGGCACAGCCACTGTTCACAGTGACTATTTATTTAGTCAGGAACGATCGGCCGGTTGGTCGGGCGCGGTGACGTACTAAAGCGAGCGTTCCGCCTGGCGCTCCGGCGAGATGCGAATCACGTTACGGGCCAGCCCCAGCTTCTCCAGAATGGTGATGAATGCCGCGGAAGGGTCGACCTGCCCGCGCCCGAGGCCGTGAACGGCGGAGCGCGGAAAGGCATGGTGGTTGTGGTGCCAGGACTCTCCCAGCGATGGCACGGCCAGCCAGAAGACGTTCGTCGAATGGTCGTCGGTGTCGAATCTGCGCGTGCCGAGGAAGTGACAGATCGAGTTGACGCTCCAGGTGACGTGATGGACGAAGAAGATTCGCACCAGCCCACCCCACAGGAACCCGGTCAAGGCGCCGAGGGGCGTGCCGGTGACCAGGTACCCCGCCAGCGCCGGCAGGGCCAGGGTCAGCAATACCAGTGGCACGAAGTTGCGGCTGATCCGGCGCATCCCCGGGTCCTCATAGAGGTCGGTTGCGTATCGCTTCCAATCGGCGCGGCCCTGAGTTGACATCAGCCAGCCCGAGTGAGCGTGCCACAACCCGGCCAGCACGCCGCGTACGCCGCCGTCGTGACCGACGTGGGGGCTGTGTGGGTCACCCTCTTCATCGGTGTGGGCGTGGTGCTTGCGATGGTCGGCGACCCAGGAGATCACCGGGCCCTGCACGGCCATCGAGCCAAGCACGGCGAAGGTGTACTCGAGCGGCTTGCCGGTCTGGAAGGAGCGGTGGGTGAGCAGGCGATGGAAGCCGACCGTGATGCCGACGGCAGTCAGCAGGTACATCGCCGCCGCGATCGCCAGGTCGGCCGGCGTTACGAGGCTGTTCCAGAGGAGGACGACCGCAAGGAGGGTCGCGGCGAAGGGGATCGCGACTGCCCCGAGGTTGGCGGCCTTCTCGACTCTGGTCATCTCACCCATGAAGCGAAGATACGCTGGCCTTGAGCCGATATATTCGTCATTCGGCCACTTCCTTACCCCAGAACTTGTCAGGTAAATGACAACTTCCTTCCAGATCGAGCCCTGGCGCGCCCTCTCTCCCGAGGTAGCCGACGTGATCGAGCCTGAGCTGGAGGCGATCACCGAAGAGATCCTGGCGACGATCGCCAGCTCCGTGCCCGAGTACGCGCGCCCGCTCGAGGGTCGCTTTGGCCGTGGCATCCGCACCGGTGTCGGCGAGGCGCTGCATCAGTTCGTGGCCCTGATCCGCGACCCCGGTCCCGGGCGCGGCCCTGGGCGCGGGGTCTACGTCGAGCTCGGCCGCGGCGAGTTCCGCCAGGGGCGGACGCTGGACTCGCTGCAGGCTGCCTACCGGGTCGGCGCCCGGGTCGCCTGGCGCCGGATCGCCGCCGCCGGGAGGGAGGCGGGTCTCGCCGCCGAGCCGCTCACCGTGCTCGCCGAGGCGATCTTCGCCTACATCGACGAGCTCGCCGCCGACTCGGTGGAAGGCTACGCCGAGGCCCAGCGCGAGGTCGCCGACCTGCGGCGGCGCCGCCGCCAGGAGCTGGCGGCGCTCCTCCTCCGCGAACCGGTGGCCGAGGCCGCCGACGTCCTCGCCGCCGCTCGAGCGGCTGGGTGGGAGCTGCCGAGGTTGGCGGCCGCGGCGGCCTGCGCCGAGGGCGAGCTGGCCGGTGTGGCGCGGAGGCTGCCGCCGGACGCTCTGACGACCGTCGTCGAAGGAGTCGGCTGCCTGCTGCTTCCGGACCCGGACGGCCCGGGGCGCGCCGAACAGCTGGCCCGAGCCGCGGAGGCGGCGCGACTGGCGCTGGGACCGACGGGCCCGGTCTCCGAGCTGCCGGCCTCCTGGTCCCTCGCTCTCGCCCTCAACGGCGCCACGGTCGCCGGCGCCGTGCCGACCTCACCGCTGCTTCGCGCCGAGGATCACCTCGCCGCGCTGCTGCTCTTCGAGGGGCGTGGGCTCGCGACTCGCATCGCCGATCGCCGTCTCGCTCCCCTGCGGGGCCTTACCGAGAAGGCACGGACGCGAATGCGCGAGACCGCGCTCGCCTACCTGCGCCACGGCGGCAACGCGGTGGCGATGGCCGCGGATCTGCACGTCCATCCGCAGACTGCCCGCCACCGGATCACCCGCCTGCGCGAGCTCTTCGGCGAGCAACCCGACGACCCAGATGCACGGTTCGAGCTCGAGGTCGCCCTGCGAGCCGGTTAGGGCTCCTTCAGGCCGGAGCTACTGGTTGCGCTTCTTCGGCAGGGTGCCGAAGACGACGTCCCAGAGCGGCGAGGAGACGCCGTATCCGAAGCGGTGATCCTGGAAGTGGTGGCGCATGTGCTGCTCGCGCAGCCGCTTGCCCATCTCCGACTTGGGCACGAAATGGTGCACGTAGTAGTGGGTGTAGTCGTAGCCGAGGTAGCCGAGGATGAAGCCGGCGAAGATCGGGAAGGCGGCGTCCCCGAAGATCAGCCGGAAGGCGAGGAAGAAAAGCGCCGCCAGGGGGATCGAGACGGAGGGCGGCATCACCAGGCGCATCCGGTCGTTGGGATGGTCGTGGTGGATGCCGTGGATGATGAAGTGCATGCGGCGGCCGAAGGCGTTGTCGGGCTCCCAGTGGAAGACCAGGCGGTGCAGCCAGTACTCCGTCAGCGTCCAGATCCCGATCCCCGCCAGCGAGAGCAGCAGCAGCTCCCAGGCGGCGTAACCGCGGTCGGCACCCAACCACTCCCCGGCCACGATCACCGGGATGAAGATCAGCGCCGGGATGACCGGGTGGACCCGGGAGAAGAAGTTGAGAAATTCGCTCTTGAAGAGGGGGGGAGAGGCGGAGAGCTTCTCCGTGCGGTTGTGAGCCTCCATCGGTGGCCAATAGTAGCGACGCGCCCCCCGCACTCCCATCGGGGGCCACTCACCCGGAAGACGCGGGGAAGATGTCACGGCCCTGTTTCAAAGAGGTAGCGATTTGCGGGATTGCCCAGCCCGCGAGCGTGGCGGCGCTGCTTAGATGGCCGCCGTGCCGCGCAAGCCCAAGCCCCCCACCTGCGAGGACTGCTACTTCCACAAGAACCTCCTCTGCGCCCTTGAGTTGAACGAGCCCTGCGCGACCTTCCGCCCGAACCGCCCCGAGGGCCTGGTCCCGCCCAGGCAGCCGGTTCTGCTTATGCGGGCTCCCCGCTGGGCATCGCGTCCTGCCTAGCCGCTCGGCGAGCGGACAGGACCCGCTCGCCGAGCGCGGCTATGTTTTGACCCCGATGCCGCAACGGGACCTACTCATCAACTTCACGCAGATCTCCGGCGACTCCTGGAGCCGCAGCCGCTACGTCACTCGGCGCAGCAGCGGCTTCTCGCCCAACGTCGACGTCTACTACTGCGGCGAGCCGCAGCGGGCGGTGGTCAAGGTCGACCTCGCCGGCGTCTCCCTGGCGCAGGTCGGGATCGAGGTCAGCGGCCGCCACGTCGCGATCGCCGGCGAGCGGCAGTTGCAGGAGACGGAGGGGCGGGTCTACCAGCAGGTCGAGATTCCCTCCGGCCCCTTTCGCCGCATCGTCGAGCTTCAGGTCGAGGTCGACGCCGAGCGCGCCAGCGCCACCTACGAGGACGGCGTGCTGCGCATCGAGCTGCCGCTGCGCGACCCCGGCGAGAACAGCCGCAGGGTCCCGATCGGCCGCAGCTGATGGAGGACGCCCCGGTCCTCGAGGTCGTCGACTCGCCGCTCGACGCGGAGAGCGCGATCCGTGCCAACCAGCCGCTGCCGGATGCGCTGCCGGTGCTGCCGCTGCGCGACACCGTCACCTTCCCCGACACGGTGATGCCGCTGGCCGTCGGCCAGGAGCGCTCGGTGAAGCTGGTCAACGACGTGCTCGGGGGCAGCCGGATGCTGGTGATGGTCGCCTCACGCGATCCGGAGAACGACGAACCGAGCCCTGACGACCTCTACGACGTCGGCGTCGTCGGCTTCGTGGCGCGAATGATGCAGGTGCCCGACGGCACCCTGCGGATCCTCGTCCAGGGCACCCAGCGGGTGAAGCTCGGCCCCTACGTCAGCGAGAGCCCGTATTTGGTGACCCGGGTCGCGGAGCTGCCGGACGTCAGCAAGCCGAGCCCAGAGCTGGAGGCGCTGACCCGCAACGTGCAGCGCACCTTCGTCGAGATCGTCGAGCAGATCCCCTACCTGCCCGAGGAGCTGCAGATGGCGATCGCCAACATCGAGGACCCCTCCTCGCTCGGCAACCTGATCGTCGGCGCCCTGCGGCTCGGGGTCGAGGAGAAGCAGGCGCTGCTCGAGGAGGTCGACGTCGCCAAGCGGCTGCGCCACCTCTCGAAGATCCTCGCCCGCGAGCTCGAGGTCGTCCAGCTCGGCACCCAGATCCAGTCCCAGGTCCAGTCCGAAGTCGACAAAGGGCAGCGGGAGTTCTTCCTGCGCCAGCAGCTGAAAGCGATCCAGGACGAGCTTGGCGAGGGTGACGAGCAGCAGGCCGAAGCCAACGAGCTGCGCGAGCGGATCGAGGCCGCTGAGTTGCCCGAGCAGGCGCTCAAGGCCGCCGAGCGCGAGCTGGCGCGGCTGGAGAAACTGCCACCCGCCGCCGCCGAGCACGGGGTGATCCGCACCTACCTGGAATGGTTGACCGACCTGCCCTGGTCGAAGCAGACCGAGGACAACCTCGACATCGGCCACGCTCGCAAGGTCCTCGACGAGGACCACTACGACCTCGAAAAGGTCAAGGACCGGATCCTCGAGTACCTGGCGGTGCGCAAGCTCAACCCCGATTCGCCGGGGCCGATTCTCTGCTTCGTCGGCCCGCCCGGCGTCGGCAAGACCAGCCTCGGCCGCTCGATCGCCAAGGCCCTGGGGCGCGAGTTCGAGCGCATCTCGGTCGGCGGCGTCCGCGACGAGGCGGAGATCCGCGGCCATCGCCGCACCTACATCGGCGCTCTGCCAGGGACGATCGTGCGGGCGCTGCGCGACGCCGGCTCCCGCAATCCCATCTTCATGATCGACGAGATCGACAAGATGGGCGCCGACTTCCGCGGCGACCCGGCCTCGGCGATGCTCGAGGTGCTCGACCCGGCCCAGAACGACTCCTTCCGGGACCACTACCTCGACCTCGAGTTCGACCTCTCCGACGTCGTCTTCATCGCCACCGCAAACGTCCTCGACACGATCCCCGGCCCGCTGCTCGACCGCATGGAGACGATCGAACTCTCCGGCTACACGGTCGAGGAGAAGCGCCATATCGCCCGCCGCTACCTGGTGCCCCGGCAGATCGCGGCCAACGGCCTGAAGCCTTCGCGGATCGAGTTCGCCGACGCGGCGCTGACGGCGATCATCGAGGAGTACACCCGCGAGGCCGGCGTCCGCAACCTCGAGCGGCAGATCGGCACGGTCTGCCGCAAAGTCGCCCGCGACGTCGCCGAGGGCAAGGCCAAGGGCAAGGTCAAGGTCTCCGGCAAGAAAGCCCGCGAGCTGCTCGGCCGGCGTCGCGTTTTCGCCGAGTCGCGGCGCCGCACCAAGGTCCCCGGCGTCGCCACCGGGCTGGCCTGGACGCCGGTCGGCGGCGACGTCCTCTTCATCGAGGCGACGGCGATGCCGGGCTCCGGCAAGCTGACGATCACCGGCCAGCTCGGCGACGTGATGAAGGAGTCGGCGCAGGCGGCGCTCTCCTGGATCCGCGGCCACTGGGCCGAGGTGGCTCCCGGCCTCGGCGAGGCCTGGTTCTCCGAGCACGACATCCATATCCATGTGCCGGCAGGGGCGGTGCCTAAGGACGGGCCTTCGGCGGGCGTGGCGATGACGGTGGCGCTGGCCTCGCTGGTCAGTGGCCGATCGGTCCGCAACGATGTGGCGATGACGGGCGAGGTCACCCTGACCGGGCAGGTGCTGCCAATCGGCGGGCTGAAGGAGAAGTCTCTGGCCGCGCAGCGGGCGGGGATCAAGCGCGTGATCGTGCCGGAGCGAAACGAGGGTGACGTCGCGGAGATACCCGAGCACGAGCTCGGGTCCTTGGAGTTCGTCTATGTGGACGAGGTCTCCAAGGCGATCGACGTCGCTCTCTCCTAGCTCGAGATGGAGGCCGCTGCCCTAGGCAGGGGCGGGTCCGCGAGCCCGCTGCAGTCGCTGCGCGAGGCGGCGAGGGCGCGTTCGCGGGCCTTCTGGATCGTCGCCGGCCTGACCGTGCTGGCGGCGCTGCTGCGCTTCCTCACCCTCGGTGCCCAGAGCTACCACCACGACGAGATCGTCACCGCCAGCCGTGTCCTCCGCGGCGGCTTCGGGCACGCGATGGACGCGGTCGGCTTCAGCGAGTCGGCGCCGCCGCTCTACTACGCGATCGCCTGGGCCTGGACGCAGCTGACCGGGACCGGCGAGTTCGGCCTGCGCTCGCTCTCGGCGCTGGCCGGGGTGGCGACGGTGCCGGTCGCCTATCTGGTCGGTCTCGAGCTGCGCGGCCGCCGTGCCGGCCTGATCGCGGCGGCGCTGGTGGCCGTCAACCCGATGCTGCTCTGGTACTCGCAGGAGGCGCGCGTCTACGCGCTCTTCGTGCTGCTCTGCGCCGTCTCGCTGCTCTTCACCGTGCGCGTCATGCGGCGCGGCCAGCGTCGGGACGCTCTCAAATGGGGGGTCGTCTCGGGCCTGGCGCTGGCGACGCACTACTTCGCCGTCTTCCCGCTCGTCGCCGAGGCGATCTGGCTGCTGCGGCGCCGCCGTCGCGAGAGCCTGCCGGGATTCGCGGTCCTCGTCGCCTTCGGCCTGGCGCTGGCGCCCCTGGCGGTTCACCAGATGTCCCTCAAGCACGCCGAGTGGATCTCCAACTTCAACCTCGGCCACCGCCTCTGGGAAACCGCCGCGACCTTCGCCAGCGGCGAGACCAGCGACATCATCGCCCGCCCCGAGCGGCCGCTGCTCTCCGTCGTGCCCCTGGCCTTGGCGCTGGCCGGGCTGGCGCTGCTCGTCTTCCGCGCCGGTCGCGAGGAGCGCCGAGCGGCGGTGCTGCCGCTGACAGTTGCCCTGGCAGCGATCGGGATCCCGGTCCTGCTGGCGCTCGCCTCACCGGACAAGGACTACGTGCTCGCCCGCAACCTGATCGCCGCGTTGGTGCCGCTGCTGATCGCCGTCGCGATCGGCCTCACCCTACCGGCGGCGCGACGGCTCGGCACCGTGCTCGCCGCCGCTCTGATCGTCTACTCGCTTGCCTTCTCCGTCTGGGCCAGCGCTTCGTCTCAGTTGCAGCGGCCCGACTGGCATGTCATCGCCTCGCACCTCGGTGAGCCGGCCGGTCCGCGGGCGACGGTCACCTGGACCCTTGGCCTCGCCTCGCTCCGTTACTACCTCTCGACCGGGGCGATCCAGGTGACGCCGGCCGAAGACTACGACTGGATGGTCCACGAAGTCGCCTTCGTCTCCGATGGCGAGGCGCCACCACCGCCGCGGCGGCTGCTCGGCCCCGGCTTCCGCCAGGTCGCCTTCGAAGACACCGGCCGGCTCGACATCCGCCGCTACGCGTTGCCCGGCCCTGGCCTGGCGCCATTGCGGCTGCAACGGCTCAGGGAAGCGAAGCTCAACTTCCGCAACAACGGCACCCTCCTGGACGGGGTAGGGCCGGGCTGAGGCGTAATCCGCTCGTTGCGGGGTATCCTGACCGCCACCGGAGAATCCCAGCGAGGAGAGGGCATGACCAAGACGAAGGCCGACCGGGCCACCGATATCTACGAGTCGGCGCGCGAGAACCCCTACGTGCAGCGCCTGATCGAGGACGACGAGCTGCGCGACAGCATCCGTGACGCTTTTGAGGCCGCCAAGGGTGCCTACGGGCGCGCCACCGGCAACGGCAAGGGCCCTGTCAAGGCCGTAACCAGCGACAAGAAGGTGCAGAAGGAACTGCGCAGCGCCGCCGAGAACCTGCGCGAGGCTTCCGAGCGGCTGCGGGCGCCGAAGAAGCGCAAGGGCCGCTTGGGCAAGATCGTCCTCCTCGCCGTGATCGGCGCGACGCTGGCGCTGGTCTTCAGCGAGGACGCCCGCAAGACCGTGCTCGACGCGCTCTTCGGTGCCGAAGAGGAGTTCGAGTACACCTCCACCACCAGCATCAACGGCTCTTAGTCGAGACGGGGGCGGGTAACCGCCCGTCCCCGCCCTAGACTCTCTCGGCATGGAGGCGGCAACCAAAGAACGCGAGCTGAGCGGCGACAAGGCGCAGCGGATCGTCGACGCGATGCGCGACAGCGTCGCTCGGCGTGGCGCCGCCGGCTCGACCTTCGAGCATGTCGCCCGTGAGGCGGGGGTCAGTCGCGGCCTCCTCCACTACTACTTCGGGACCAAGGAGCGGCTGCTGGTCGAGGTGGTCCGGCGCGACACCGAGATTCGCGTCGCCCGGCTCGACGAGCGCCTTGCCGAGGCGGCCTCGGTCGACGACGTCCTCGACGTCCTCGTCGCCAGCCTCACCGACATGATCGACAACGAGCCCGCCTACTTCCTCCTCCTCTACGAGCTGTTCAGCGCCGGCCGCCGCAACCCCGACATCCAGCGCGAGGTCGGGCAGCTCTTCGAGCGCACCCGCTCGCACGTGGCCGAGGTGCTGGAGGCGAAGCAGGCCGAGGGCGTGCTGAAGCTGCGCTTCGACGCCGAGTCGATCGTCTCCTACCTCTTCGCGCTCGGCGACGGCTTCGCCCTGCAGGCGCTCTCCGATCCGAAGCGGGACAACAGCGCCGCCTTCGCGGCCGGCGCCGCCTCGGCCCGGTACCTGCTCGTCGACGAGTAGCAGCGCCCTTTCCGGCCCGGGAGTGACGGCACTCACAGACCCGGGTGTTTCGCTGCGAAAGGCTGGCCAACCAGCCAATGCGTAACGGAATGACCCGACTTGCAGCGTTTCTCGCCCGCCGCCGCCGTTGGGTGATCGCCGCCTGGCTGCTCGTCGTCATCTGCGCGCTTCCCTTCGCCGCCAAACAGACCGACCACCTGACCGGCGGTGGCTTCGACGTCCCTGGCAGCCAGTCGCAGGCTGTCAGCGAGTCCCTGCAGCGAAACTTCGGCGCCCAGTCGAACGGGATCACGGTCCTGCTCGAAGCCGACCCCGGGGCGGGGCCGGCCGCGGCGAGGGCGGCTGTGTCGCGGGTGCGGCGGGAAGTCGCGGGCATCGAAGGGGTGACTCTGGCGCCGGCGGTCGCGAGCGCCGCGCAGAGGCGGCTGGCGGCCACCGGGACGGCAATGCTGCCGCTCAGCAGCGGGCTCTCGCCGGACGAGCAGATCGACGCCGCGAAGACCTTGCGCGAAGGCCTCGATCCGGGGACCACGCAAGCCGGGGTTACCCCCTACCTGATCGGCCAGCCGACGATCTGGGCTGGGATGCAGGAGATCTCCAAGAAGGACCTCTCGGAGGCGGAGGCGAGCGGCTTCCCGATCGTCGCCCTGATCCTGCTGGTCGTCTTCGGCTCGCTGGCAGCGGCGGTGCTGCCGCTGACCCTCGGCTTCGTCAGCGTCCTCGTCACCGGCGCCCTCATCTACTTCGTCTCGCTGCAGATGACGACTTCGGTCTTCGTCACCAACATGGCCTCGATGATCGGCATCGGCGTCGCCATCGACTACTCCCTCTTCATCCTCGCCCGCTACCGCGAGGAGCGCGAGGCGGGCCGTGACATGCAGGAGGCGCGGTCTGAGGCGCTGGCCACCTCCGGGCTGGCGGTGACCTTCTCGGGGCTGGCCGTGATCATCTCGCTGGCCGGTCTCTGGATGGTCGACAACCAGGCGCTGCGCTCGATGGCCCTGGGGGCGATGATGGTCGTCGGAGTCTCGATCCTGACCGCGACGACGCTGCTGCCGGCGCTGATCGCGACGCTCGGCGACCGGGTCCTGCCCGGTGGCGTCGTCGGCCGGGTCGAGCGCTTCCTACGGCGCCGGGTGCTGCGCCGGCCCGAGGCGCCGCCGGCCCCGGTCGGGGGCACCCCGGGGGCGAGCCGCTTCTGGACCGCCTGGACGGCACGGGTGATGGGGCACCCATGGCTGGCGATCGGCGCCGTCTCCGCAGTGCTCCTCTTCCTCGCCAGCCCGCTGCTTTCCCTGCAGACCGGCACCGAGGCGATCACCCAGTTCCCCCAGGGCAGCGACGTCCGCGTCGGCAGCGAACTCGCCTCGGCCAAGCTCGGCGGCGGAACCGACCCGGTGCTGGTCGTCGCTGACTTCGGCGACGCGCCGAACGGCGCGGATCGTGCCGCGGCGCTCGATTACCGGCGGGAAGTGACCGCCACGGCCGGCGTCGGCGCGGTTGCTCCGGCGGCCTTCTCCGGCGACAGCGTCCTGATCAAGGCGACCCCCACGGCGGGCAGCGAGTCCGACGCGGCGATGGCGCTGGTCGAGCGCCTGCGGGCAGCGGCGCCGTCGAGCCCGCTCGCCGCTGTCGCCAGGATCGACGTCGGCGGCGAAACCGCCCGCAGCCACGACGTCCGCGACCAGGTCGCCGGCTCGATGTGGAAGATCATCCTCTTCGTCCTCGCGCTCAGCTTCATCGTCCTGATGGTGATGCTGCGCTCGCTGCTGCTGCCGCTGAAGGCGGTGCTGATGAACCTGCTCTCGATCGGGGCCGCCTTCGGCGTCCTCGTCGTGATCTTCCAGTGGGGCTGGCTCGACGGCTTCCTCGGCTTCGAAAGCCAGGGAGCGCTGGAAACGATCAACGTGCCGCTGATCTTCGCGATCGTCTTCGGCCTCTCGATGGACTACGAGGTCTTCCTGATGTCGCGGATCCGCGAGCGCTACACACTGCACGGCGACAATGAGCGGGCCGTCGCCGAGGGCCTCTCCTCGAGCGCCCGGACGATCTCTTCGGCGGCGCTGATCATGACCGCCGTCTTCGGCGTCTTCGTCCTCACCGGCGTCCCCTCGATCAAGGAGCTCGGCCTCGGCTGCGCGGTGGCGATCGCCCTCGACGCCACCCTGGTGCGGCTGATCCTGGTCCCGGCGGCGATGAAGCTGATGGGGGACTGGAACTGGTGGATGCCCAGCTGGCTCGATCGGCTCCTGCCCGACCTCAGCTTCGAGGGCGGCGAGGCCGAGCCGGCTCCGGTCGAAGCCTGACATTCGCCGCACCGCGGTTAGGATCGACGGATGGCGGTGATCGGGTCAGACGAGGCAATCGCGTTCGCGGGGGCGGCGCGGCAGGCGGAGATGGTCCGCAAGGGCGACGTCTCCCCGAAGGAGCTGGTGAAGCTCTACCTGGAGCGGATCGAGCGAATCGACCCGCAGCTGAACTCCTTTCGGGTCGTGCTCGCCGAGCGTGCCCTGCTCGAAGCCGAGCAGGCCGAGGCGCGGCTGAAGGGCGGCGACGAGCGACCGCTGCTGGGCGTGCCGATCGCGCTCAAGGACGAAGTCGACCTGGCTGGCGAGCTGACCACGCGCGGCACCGACGCTTTCCCCGACCCGGCCGCCGCCGACTCGGAGATGGTGCGGCGGCTGCGTGAGGCGGGCGCGATCGTGGTCGGCAAGACCTTGCTGCCCGAGCTGGCGATCTGCGGCTTCACCGAGTCGGCGACCTGGGGCGTCACCCGCAACCCCTGGAATCCGCAGCGCACCCCCGGTGGCTCCAGCGGCGGCAGCGCCGCCGCGGTGGCCGCCGGCCTGGTCCCGATCGCCTCGGCCTCCGACGGCGCCGGCTCGATCCGCATCCCGGCCGCAAGCTGCGGCCTCTTCGGCCTGAAACCGCAGCGCGGCCGCGTCTCGATGGTTCCGCACCTCGAGCACTGGAACGGCCTCTCCGCCAACGGCTGCGTCAGTCGCACCGTCGAGGACACGGCGCTCTGGCTCGATGTGGTCAGCGGCGGCTCGCCCGAGCCGGGCGCGCCGGAGCAGCCGGAGCGGCCCTTCGTCGAGGCCGCCAAGTCGCCACCGGGGGCCTTGCGGGTGGCCTACTCGACCGCGGTGCCGCGGGCGCTGGCGCCGCCCACCGTCTCCGATCAGGTCAAGGACGTGGTCGCCGAGATGGCCGGGACCCTCTCCGGCCTCGGCCACGCGGTCGAACAGCGCGACCCGGACTGGGGCTCGATCGGCAACAACTCGGTGCCGCGCTACCTGCACGGGATCGCCGAAGACGTCGAACGGGTGCCGGCGCCGGCCCGCCTCGAACGCCGCACCCGCGCGATGGGCCGCCTCGGCGCCCTGATCCCCGCCAAGCTCTTCGCCCAGGCCCGCGCCGCCGCCGAGGCCGACGCCGCTCGCGTCAACGCGATCTTCGACACCCACGACGTCCTGATGACCCCGGTGATGGGCGGCACCGCCCTCCCTGTCAAGCGCTGGGAGGGCCGTGGCGCCCTCTGGACCCTGCTCGGGATGAGCCGCTTCTATCCCTACTGCATCCCCTGGAACCATCTAGGGAATCCCGCCATGTCCGTTCCGGCTGGTTTCTCACCCGAGGGGATGCCGTTGGCGGTGCAGATCATTGGGCGGCCGGGGGATGAGGCCACGCTCTTGTCGTTGGCGGGGCAGATCGAGGCTGAGCGGCCTTGGGCTGACCGAAGGCCGCCGATTTCTTGAGGGTCACGGGCGTGGGGGAGGGTCCGATGCCCCTTCCCCTGAGGCCGTCGCGCAGCTGGGCGAACCCGGCAGGTGCGAAGCGTCGCCGCAGGAGCCTCATGGGAAGGGGCATCGGACCCTCCTACAAGCTCATGGCCACGAAATCAGCGGGCGTCAGTCACTCGCGAAGTAACGGTTTCCGCGATTGGGTGGGCAGCGCGAGGGGGTGGGTACTTCCCGGGGACGGCGGGCTCAGCCACTCACGTCAGCGAGTGGGCACTACGTGCCGGAACGGACCTGGCTCTCTGGTCAGCAGTAAGTACTACGTTTGTAGTGGGGGCACTACGAGCGAATGGGAGTGGCCTCTCCGCTCGTAAGTACTCGCCCTTGGAGCGCGGATGGAGATTCGGGAGCGGGGTGTGTGCCCCCTCTCCCAGAGGCTCCTGCGGCGACGCAGCGAATCGCCGGGTTCGCCCAGCTGCGCAACGGCCTCGGGGAGAGGGGGCACACACCCCGCTCCCCAACCACCAACCCAAGTCCCTACCGGAAGACCTTCCGCAACCGAATGATCTCCCGAACCTTCCCCTTAGGCCTCAACTTCCGCTGCAGAATCATCTTGGCCTGATTCGCATCCGGCTTCGAGGAATCGATCCAGTCCCCCCAGCTGCTCTCGATCACCAAGTCCGGGTTCGGCGCCTCGCCCGGCTCCGCGCGGGTCGAGCCGTTGTCGATGATCAGGTGCCAGGGGTCGGCGTCGCTGAAGTGCCACTGGTAGACGAGCGGCGAGCCGTTGGCGGCGGCGGGGTCGGCGACGCGGCTGACGATGTCGAACCAGAGGCGCTGCAGCTCCGGGGTCGATTCCGGCTTGGCCTCGCCGGCCGGGCCGAGGACGCCGCCCATCAGCAGCTTCACCTGGTTGGCGGCGATCTCCTCCTCGGAGGCGGCGGGGTCGAAGGGGAAGACGCCGGGTGGCATCTCCTCGGTCGGGAAGCCGATCGTGCGCCAGCGCTGGCGGACCAGCTTCAGGCCGAAGGCGAAGATGTCCTCGATCGTGAAGCCGTAGCACTCGGTATAGGAGCGGTCGAGGTTGGGCGGGCGGAAGACGGCGGGTCCGTAAGGGACCGTTTCGCGCAGCAGCTCGATGACCGCGGCGCGGTTCTCCTCCCAGCCGGGTTTGCCCTCGCCGAGCAGTTCGGAGAGGACCTTGACGCCGAAGCCGATGTGGCGCTGCTCGTCCTTGGAGACGTTGGCCATCCCGGAGCTGAAGCCGGGCATCGACTCCTCGGAGGCGAAGAAGTCCTCGATGAAGTGCTGGCCAGGCTGAGCGAGCGTGCCCTCGACGATCAGGTGGTAGAGCGTGATCGCCTGCGCATACTTGGGCACTGAGCGATCCTTGCGCAGTTCCTCGGCCATCCGGTCGAGGCGATCGAAGACGCCGCGGTAGCCCCAGTTGAGCTGCGGCAGGGTGGAGGCAAGCGTCTGCTGGACCGACTCGCCGCCGACGCCGATCACCTCCTTGAAGAAGCGATGGAAGAAGATCGAGTGGCGGACCTCGTCGACCTGCTGGGTGGCCAGGAAGTAGGACTGCTCCTCGGTGGGGGCGGCGTTGATGTAGGGGGCGAGGGTGTCGGCGACGCGGTCCTCGCCGTAATAGAACATCGAGTAGATCCACATCGCCGAGCGGCGCTGGATGTCCGTGAGTGCCTCCCAGCCGGCGCGGTCCTGGGAGAAGTCGATGTCGTAGGCGCTCCAGTTGCCGTGCTCCCAACGACGGTAGAGGTCCTCGTAGGTGATGCTGTCCATCAGGCTCTGGGAGGCGACGCTCATCTCAACTCCTTTTGGTGTTGCGATCCTGGCTCGGGCAGCGTAGCGCGATCCCTGGCCAGCCGGCCAAGGGTGGCGGAGTGGCGACTCAGGCGCCGCCGTCGGCGCCGAGGAAGCGGCGCAGGGTGCGGCGCTGGGCGGGGAGGCGGCGGCCGGCATCGAGCTCGCGGATCGCGATCTCGGCGGTCATCGCCGCCAGCAGTTGCGCCGCCGCGGCGGCGTCCCGGCCAACCCATCGCCTTGAAGCTGGGCACGGCGCCGGCCGCGAAGCGCTCGTGCCGTTTCGACATCGGCTCCGAGAGGGCGGGGTCCGAGCGCGCCTCCAGGGCGAGGGCCTTGACGGCGCGGTCGGTGAGGCAGACGTCGAGGTAGGCCTCGACGCCGAGGCGGAGGCGCTCGGCCCCGGCGGGCACACCCTCGGTCGCCGCCGCGACCGCCTCCTCGACGCGGGCGTGGAAGCGGGCGTGGAGGGCGTCGACGAACTCGTCGCGATCGGTGAAGTGGACGTAGAAGGTGCCCTTGGCGACCCCGGCGGCAGCGACGACGCGGTTGACGCTGAGCCCGGCCAGGCCATTCTCCTCGGCGACCGTCACGCCGGCGTCGAGCAGGGCCTCGCGGGTGCGCCGGCCGGGAGCGGTGGTGGCTTCGGTGGGCATCGGCCCAGAGCCTAGATGACCGTCTGGTCAGATGACATGACCGACCGGTCAGTCATGTGTTAGGTTGGCGGCATGCCGAGCTTGCAGACCTCCGCCGGGACCGTCGCCTACGACGAGCGGGGAGAGGGTCCCGCGGTCGTCCTGCTTCCCAGCGGTGCTCACAGCCGCCACGACTACGACGAGCTGCGGGCGCAGCTGCCGGACCGCTTTCGCACCATCGCGGTCGATTGGCCCGGGCACGGCGAGTCACCGGAGGGGCCGGACCCGGCGAGCGCGATGAGCTTCGCCGACGCCGCCGAGGAGCTGGTTGCGGCGGTGGCGCCGGAGGGCGCGGTCGTCGTCGGCAACTCGGTTGGTGGCTTCGCGGCGGGGCGGCTGGCGATCCGGCGGCCGGAGCTGGTCCGCGGGCTGGTGCTCGTCGACGCGGGCGGCTTCGCGCCGCGCACCCCGGTCGTTCACCTCTTCTGCCGGCTGATGGCGCAGCCCTGGTTCCTGCGCCGCATCTACCCGGCCTTCGCCCGCCGCTACATGCGTCCCCGGACCGAGGCCGACCGGCTCACCCTGGCCGCCGCGGTGGCCACCACCCGAGACGACCCGGGCCTGCGCACGGTCTGCCAGCTCTGGCGCAGCTTCGCCTCCCCCGAGCACGACCTGCGCGGCGAGGCCGAGACGATCGCGGCTCCGACCCTCGTCGCCTGGGGGCGCCGCGACCCGGTGATTCCACCGCGGATCGGCCGTCGCATCGTTGCCTCGATTGTGGGTGCCCGTTTGGTCGTCTTCGAGACCGGTCACGTCCCGCAGACGGGCGATCCGGAGGGGTTCGCAGCCGAGTTGGTCCCCTTCGTCGAGGCGGCATTCGCGGGGGCGACGGGCCCCGTGTCGTCGGATGGCCCGGCTGCCGAGGGCACCGCGTCGCAGTTATGACCGAGGTGGACGAGCGGCACCGCTGGCGCTCGCCGCTGCTGGGGGAGTCGCTGACCCTGGAGCTGCCGCAGGGGCGGCTTGACGCATTTCAGCGCGGAGAGGGTCCGCCGCTCGTCTTCGCCCACGGCTGGCTCGCCAACGCCAATCTCTGGCGCGGCGTCGTCGACCTGCTCGCGGAGCGGTTCAGCTGCCACGTCCTCGACCTCCCATTCGGCGCCCACCGCACGCCGCTCGGAGCGGGCATCGACCTGAGCTCCGAGGGCTGCGGCGAGCTCGTCGCCGAGGCGCTCGCGGCACTGGACCTCGATGGGGCCACCCTGGTCGGCAACGACTCCGGCGGCGCCTACTCGCAGATCGCGCTGAGCCGCCGGCCCGAGCTGGCCGAGCGGTTGGTCCTCACCTCCTGCGAGACGCCATACGACGAGTTCCCGCCGCCTCCCTTCGACGGCCTGCCGGCACTGGCGCGCGAGCCGGCGCAGCTGCGGCGGTTGCTCGCCGCTCTCGAGGACCCCGAGGTGAGGAAGCTGCCGGCCGCTTTCGGGCTGCTCACCAAGCACTCCCTGGATCCACTCGTCTCCGATTCCTACGCGCTGCCCTGCCTGCGCGACGAAGGCGTTCTGCTCGACACGGCCGCGGTGATGGCCGGCGCCTCGACCGATGCGGTTCGGGGGGCCGGGGCGCGGTTGGTCGAGTCCTGGCGGAAGCCGACCCTGCTGGTCTGGTCGCGCGAGGACCCGGTCTTCCCGTTCGACCACGCCCGTCGCTACGCCAGCGAGCTGGCCGACGCCCGCCTGGTCGAGATCGAGGACTCCTACAGCTTCACGCCCGAGGACCGGCCCGACGCGCTGGCCGCGGCGATCGTCGAGTTCGCGGCGACCTGATCAGGCTTCGGCCGCGGCCGGGGCCTCGATCTCGCGCTTGAGGATCTTGCCGGTCGGGCCCTTGGGCAGGTCGTCGAGGAACCAGACCGTGCGCGGGTACTTGTAGGCGGCGATCCGCTCGCGCACGTAGGCGCTGACCTCCTCGGCGCTCAGCTCCTCGCCCTCGTGGAGGACGACGGCGGCGCCGATCTCCTCGCCCCATCGGTCGTGGGGGACGCCCAGCACGGCGGCTTCGCGGATCTTCGGGTGCTCGTAGAGGATCTCCTCGACCTCGCGCGGGTAGACGTTGTAGCCGCCGCGGATGATCATGTCCTTCTTGCGGTCGACGATGAAGAAGTAGCCCTCCTCGTCGACGCGGGCCATGTCGCCGCTGTGGAACCAGCCGCCGCGCATCGCCTCCTCGGTGGCGTCGGGCCGTTCCCAGTAGCCCTTCATGATGTTGTGGCCGCGGATCACGATCTCGCCGACCTCGCCCTGCGGCACCTCGTTGTCGTCCTCGTCGACGACCTTCATCTCGACCCCTTCGATCGGGGTGCCGATCGAGCCGGGCTTGCGCTCCATGCCGGGGTGGTTGGAGGAGGCGACCGGCGAGGTCTCCGAGAGGCCGTAGCCCTCCAGGACGACTGCCTCGAAGGCGTCCTCGAAGCCGCGCAGCACCTCGACCGGCATCGAGGCGCCGCCGGTGATGCAGGTGCGCAGCGAGGAGACGTCGTGGCTCTCGCGCTCGGGGTGGTGGAGCAGCGCCCCGAACATCGTCGGCACGCCGTAGAAGTGGGTGACGCCGTCGCGTTCGATCGTCGCCAGGGCCTCGGCCGGGTCGAATTTCGGCACCAGCGTCAGGCAGGCGCCGACCTTGATCGAGGCGTTCATCCCCACCGTCTGCCCGAAGGAGTGGAAGAGGGGCAGGGCGCCGAGGACGATGTCGCCCGCTTCGACGCCACAGGTGGTGCGCGAGGAGACGTCGGCGTTGCGGAAAAGGTTGAGGTGGGTCAGCTCGGCGCCCTTTGGCTTGCCGGTCGTGCCGGAGGTGTAGAGGATCACCGCCGTGTCCTCCTCGTCGGTCTCGACGAGGTCGGGGCTGGGCTCGTGCTCGTCGAGCGTCGCCGCGAAGGCGGCCGGCTCGACCTCGATCGCCTCGGCCCCGGCCTCGGCGGCGCCCTCGCGCGCCTCCTCGCCGAAGCCGTGCCAATAGAGCAGCAGCTTGGCGCCTGAGTCCTGCAGGTAGAAGGCGATCTCACGCCGTTTCAAGAGCACGTTCATCGGCACGACGACGCAGCCGGCGCGGAGGACGCCGTAGTAGGCGACCGGGAACTCGAGCACGTTGGGGAGCATCACGCCGACGCGATCGCCGTGCTCGAGGCCCCGCTCGCGCAGCAGCGTCGCCAGGCGAGCGCTGCGCTCGTCGAGCTCGGCGTAGCTGAGGCTCGCCTGACCGAGCCGGACGGCCGTCGCCTGCGGCGAGCGGGCGGCGCTCTCGGTCACCATCGATGCCAGGTTGAGTCCCATCTCGCTCCTCTCCCGGTGGTTGCTCCCGGCCGTGAGTGTACGGCCGATCTGGTCCGCTAGGCTCGCCTCATGGAGGATCTGGGAGCACCGAGCTCTTACCTGGCGGTCAAACGCGGCGTCCCCGTCTTCTCGAGCGACGGGGAGCGGCTCGGACGCGTCGTCCGCTGCCTCTCGGCACCGAACCTCGACATGTTCGACGGCATCGTCTTCGACACCACCGCCGGGCCCGGCGGGCATCGCTTCGTCGACGCGCCCGAGGTCGACAAGATCTACGAGGGCGGCGTGGTCCTGAAGATCGACGCGCAGGCAGCGGCCGAGCTGTCGCCTCCTGCAGCCAACCCCGGCTCTCTCAAGGTCAACCCCGCCGATCTGACCGGCCGCGGGCCCGGCGCCCTGCGGCGCGCCTGGGACCGACTCTCCGGCCGCGGCTGAACCGCTCAGTCACTCTTTTTCGATTGCGGCTAGGATGGCCGCCGTGCGGAGGAGCCTGATCCTGATAGTCGCAGCCTGTGCGGCGCTGGCGATCGCCGGTTGCGGCGGCGGTAGCGACTCGTCATCGAGCACCTCGACCGGTGAAGGCGGCGGTGGCGCCACGAGGAGCGCCGCGGAAGCCCAGAAGGGCACCAAGCCGAAGGTCGAAGTCCCGAGCGGACCGGCGCCGAAGAAGCTGGTCGAGAAGGAATTGATCGAAGGCGAGGGGGCGGAAGCGAAGGCGGGCGACAAAGTCACCGTCCAATACGTCGGCGTCCTCTACGACAACGGCGAAGAGTTCGACGCCTCCTGGAACCGCAACGAACCGTTCAGCTTCACGCTCGGCAACAGCGAAGTCATCGCCGGTTGGGATCAGGGAGTCGAAGGGATGAAGGTCGGCGGTCGCCGCGAGCTGATCATCCCGCCGCAGCTGGGCTACGGCTCGGAAGCGGTCGGTCCGATTCCGGCCAACTCGACGCTGGTCTTCGTGATCGATCTGCTCGCGGTCAGCTAGCTGTTCCGGCGCGGCGAGCCTGCCTACGAGGAAGCCCGGCGGGCCGCGGTCTGGAACGCGCGCACGCCTGAGCGCTTTCCGGACCTGATCGTCCAGGACGAGTCCGAGGACGACCTGGTCGCGGCCGTGCGGCAGGCGCGGGCCGAGGGCTGGAAGGTCGGGGTCCGTTCCGGCGGCCACAGCTGGGCCGGCAACCACGTTCGCGACGGCGGCCTGCTGCTCGACGTCTCCCGCTTGGACTCGATCGAGGTCGACGCCGAGGCAAGGACCGCCATCGTCGGGCCGGGGTGCCGGGGCAACGAGGTGCTTGCCGCGCTGGCCGAGGACGATCTCTTCTTCCCGGCGGGGCATTGCCCGGGAGTCGCGCTCGGCGGCTACCTGCTGCAGGGAGGGTTCGGCTGGAACGGGCGCGTGCACGGGCCGGCCTGCATGAGCGTCGAGGCGATCGACGTCGTCACCGCCGCCGGTGAGTTGGTTCGCGCCGACGCCGAGAATCACCCCGATCTGTTCTGGGCCGCACGCGGCGCCGGCCCGGGCTTCTTCGGCGTCGTCGCCCGCTTTCACCTGCGTCTTTACCCGCGCCCTCGGCACGTCGCCAACGGCGTCCTGCTCTTCGCGATCGAGGAGCTCGAGGACGTCTTCCGCTGGGCCCATGAGGTCGGGCCGCGGGTTCCACGCGAGGTCGAGCTGATGGTGATCGTCCATCGCGACCTCGAGGGCGAGCCGGAGATCGCGGTCACCGCCCCGGCCCTGGTCGACAGCCCCGAGCAGGCCGCCGAGGCGTTGGCCTTTCTCGAGCAGTGCCCATTGCGGGAGCGCGCCAAGCTGGCGGTCCCGAACGTGCCCGTCGCCCTCGCCGACCTGTACGCCGCCGTCCACCAGTCCTACCCGGACGACCATCGCTACGCGGTCGACAACATGTGGACGCACGCGCCGGTCGAGGAGCTGCTGCCGGGGCTGCGGCGGATCGTCGAGACGCTCCCTGGGGCGCCCTCGCACATGCTGTGGATGAACTGGGGGGAGAGCCCGGCCCGGCCTGAGATGGCCTACAGCGTCGAGGACGAGACCTACATCGCCCTCTACGGCGTCTGGAGCGACCCAGCCGAGGACGAGGCGAACGTCGCCTGGGCGACGGAGCGAGTGCGGGAGATGGAGCCCCTCGCCAGCGGCATCCAGTTGGCCGACGAGAACCTCGGCCGCCGGCCGGCCCGCTTCGCCAGCGACGCCAACATGGCCCGGCTCGACGAGGTCCGCGCCGCCTATGACCCGGATGGGCTGTTCCATCCCTGGATGGGGCGGCTGTGAGCGAGCTGACGGCGTACCTCGACCGCCCGATGGCGCCGGCCGACCCGGCGACGCTGGCGGCGATCGAGGCGGGCCCGGTGGATCCCGGCGAGGCGTTGCCGCTGACCTCGCTCGACCGCCTGCTCGACCCGGCGCCCCTCGCCGTCGAGACCGGCTGGTGCCGGCTCCCCGACGGGGTCCGCTTCGTCGCGGTGCGGACGCCGATGCCGGCGGTCAGCGCCGAGATGGTCGAGTGGTGGTTCGACTGGCACCCGCATGAGCCGCTGCGCTACCGGATCTGGCACCCACGAGCGCACCTCGACAACTCGCTGGAGTTGCCGGCGCGCCCGGGCACGAAACCGCACTGGGGCGCCGTCCATCATCCGGTCGAGGACGTCGGCACCGGCACCGTCCACGCTCGCATCGCCTTCGTCGCCCCGAGCGAGCTGGGCTTCTCCACGGACGCTCTCGATGACCCGGCGGTCGGGACGATCGTCTGCGGCTGGGTCGGAGACGACCGGCGGCGGATGCGCCACTCGGCGATGGCGCACGTCTTCCTCCGCGAGGGCGACGGCCTCGTCCTGCGCAGCCACTTCTGGCTCGGCGCGGCGATCCGTCCCTACGCGCCGGCACCGCTCGCCGGGCCGGCGGCGGCGCTGATCAACCGTCGCGCCGTCCGCGACCTGGCGCTGCCCGCTGGGCTTGCCCCGGCCCTCGCCGGCCACTGCGCCGAGGAGTACGCCAACCTGGCGACGCTGCTGCCGGATCTGCACGCGCGCTTCGCTTCCACTGTGCCGTAACCGCCATTGGCGGCCAATTCACAGCGGACCGGGATGGCCTCGGCGATGATGCGCGCGTGGCCAGCCAGCGCGCCCTCATCGCCGAACGGATCTCCGCTCAGGGGCTCTCGGGCGAGCCGCTGCGAAGCGTCGCCGCGGTGCCGGAGCGGCTGCTGGCGGTGCAGGGGCAGGACCCGCGTGGGGCGCGCCTGGCGGTGCGGGCGCGCAGCGAGGGGCTGAGCGCCGCCGACGTCGACTATGCCTTCACGGAGGAGCGCTCGGTCCTGATCACCTGGCTCAACCGCGGCACCCTGCACCTCGTTCGCCGCGAGGACTACCCGCTGCTGCAGTCGCTGACGACGCCGCCGCTGTTCACCAGCAGCTCGCGGCGGTTGCGTCAGGAGGGAGTCTCCGTGGCGGCCGCGGAGCGGGCGCTGGGGCTGATCGAGCGCTGGCTTGCCGACGATGGCCCGCTGAGCGGGCCGGAGCTGCGCGAGCGGCTGACAAGCGCCGACGTCCCGACCGCCGGACAGGCCTTCATCCACCTGATGTTCCTGGCGGCGCTGCGCGGCCTGGTCGTGCGCGGGCCGATGCAGGGCAAGCAGCACGCCTACGTGCGCGTCGAGGACTGGCTCGGGCCCCAACGGCCGCCCCAGCGCGACGCCGCTCTGGCGGAGCTCGCGCGTCGCTACCTGGTCGGCCACGGCCCCGGCGACGACCGCGACCTCGCCCGCTGGGCCGGCCTGCCGCTGCGCGACGCCCGCGCCGGGCTGGAGGCGATCGCCGGCGAGCTGGTGCAGCGCCGCGACGGCCTCGTCGACCTCGCCGGCTACGGACGCTCGACCGAGCTGCCGCCGCCGCGCCTGCTCGGGCCCTTCGATCCGCTGCTGCTCGGTTGGACCTCGCGCGAGGAGATCGTCGGCCCGCACAAGCTGCTCGTCACCAACAACGGCATCTTCCGACCCTTCGCCCTGGTCGGCGGGCGTGCCGTCGCGATCTGGGGCTATGCCGGCGGCAGGGTGACGATCGAGCACCTCGGCAAGGTGACGAAGAAGGACGCGGCGGCGCTGGAGGATGATGCCGGTGCGGTCGAGGCGTTCTTCAGAGTGCAACAAAAGGAGAAGTGATGGGACAACCGGTGGTGCATTTCGAGGTGGTCGGCAAGGACGGAGCCAAGCTGCAGGGTTACTACGCGGAGCTGTTCGGCTGGAAGGTCGACGCCAACAACCCGATGAACTACGGCCTCGTCGACCGCGAGGACAACGTCAACTCAGAAGGCGTCGGGGTCGGTGGCGGCATCGGCCAGGGGCCGGAGGGCTACGAGGGACACATCACCTTCTACGTCGAAGTGCCCGACGTCGAGGCGGCGCTGCGGCAGGCGGAGAGCCTCGGCGGCACCCGGGTGATGGGGCCGGAGACGATCATGGAGGGCATCACCCTCGGTCAGTTCCTCGACCCCGAGGGCAACGTGGTCGGCCTGACCCAGGCGGCCGCTTAGTCGCGGCGACGGGCTGGGGCCTCGCGATCGGCGAGGCCCCGCGCTCGCGCTAGTTCGCCGAGGGGGCCGGTGGCGGCATCTCCTCCGGTGCCGGCGGACTGGCCTGGCCCGGCAGCGGCTCCGCCTCCTGCTCCCAGATGTGGTTCAGCGAGACCTGCAGGTAGGCCCACATGCCGGGCGAGATCAGCAGGTAGAGGATCAGGGCGATCCAGCCGTTGACCGGCTCGCGGCCGGCGACTTTCGAGGCGCCCTGGACGCGCTTGGTCCCGTTCCAGTAGCTGACCAGCGCCGGGATGATGATGATGCCGCCGGGGAAGAGGGCGAGGAGCGAGTTGGTCGGGTTCTGACCGAGGTCGAAGCCCTTCGCCTCACCGTAGGCCTTCAGCTCCTTGTTGATCTTGTACCACCAGACCAGGTGGTAGATGCCGAGGGTGATGATGGGCAGCAGGGCGACCGCCCAGGGGCTGCGCACCTTCACCTCATGCTCGGTGCCGCGGATCTTCATCTCGTACGCCATCTCTCTCCATCCCTCGTCGCTTTGACTTGCGGGCTCATCGACCATAGACGCAGGCCGCTTGAGTGCGCAATGGACGCTTGCGCAGCTAGCCCAGCTTGGGGCTGCGCCAGGGCGCGGCGAGGCGGGCGACGAGGTCGTCGCCGAGGCCCTCGATCGGGACGCGCGTCTGCTCGAGGGAGTCGCGGTCGCGGAGGGTGACGGTGTCGTCTTCGGCGGTCTGGCCGTCGACGGTGATTCCCCAGGGAGTGCCGATCTCGTCCTGGCGGCGGTAGCGCTTGCCGATCGAGCCGCCCTCGTCGTACTCGGTGGGGAGGCGGCGGCGCAGGGCCTCGTGGATCTCGCGGGCCTTCTCCGGCATCCCGTCGCGGGAGACAAGCGGCAGGACCGCGACCTTGACCGGAGCCAGCCGCGGGTGCAGGCGGAGGACGGTGCGCTGGCGCCCCTCGACTTCCTCGACCTCGTAGGAGTCGACCAGGAAGGCCAGCGTCGCCCGGTCGGCGCCGGCCGCCGGCTCGATCACGTGGGGGACGTAGCGCTCCTTGGTCTGCTGGTCGAAGTACTCGAGCTTCTCGCCGCTGAACTTGGCGTGCTGGGTGAGGTCGAAGTCGCCGCGGTTGGCGATCCCCTCCAGCTCCGACCAGCCGATCGGGAAGAGGTACTCGATGTCGCTGGTCGCCGACGAGTAGTGGGAGAGCTCGTCCTCGCCGTGGGCGCGGACGCGCAGGTGGTCGGGGCGCAGGCCGAGATCGGTGTACCAGCGCTCGCGCTCGTTCATCCAATACTGGTGCCACTTTTCGGCTTCCAGCGGCGGCACGAAGAACTCCATCTCCATCTGCTCGAACTCGCGGGTGCGGAAGATGAAGTTGCCGGGGGTGATCTCGTTGCGGAAGGACTTGCCGACCTGGGCGATCCCGAAGGGCGGCTTCTTGCGGGCGAAGCCGAGCACGTTCTTGAAGTTGATGAAGATGCCCTGGGCGGTCTCGGGGCGGAGGTAGACGGTCGAGCCCTCCTCGGCGACCGGGCCGACGTGGGTCTCGAACATGAGGTTGAACTGGCGCGGCTCGGAGAGCTCGCCGCCGCACTGCGGGCAGCGCAGCTCAGCGTCCGGGTCGCCGCCCTCGGCCTCGACCGCCTCGCGCAGATGGTCCTCGCGCCAGCGTTTCTTGCACTTGCCGAGGCACTGCACGAGCGGGTCGGTGAAGCCTTCGAGGTGGCCGGAGGCCTCCCAGACCCGCGGGTGCTGGAGGATCGCCGAGTCGAGGGCGACGATGTCGTCGCGCTCCTGCAGCAGCGCCCGCCACCACTCGCTCTTGACGTTGTTCTTCAGCAGCACGCCGTAGTGGCCGTAGTCATAGGTCGAACCGAGGCCGCCGTAGATCTCCGAGGAGGGGAAGACGAAGCCGCGCCGCTTGCACAGCGCGACGATCTCCTCCATCGAGACCTCGGTCGGACGGGCGTCTGGCTCGGCGGTCGCCATGGCCGGAACCGTAGCGGCTGCGATAATCACGCACCCTGATGCCGATCTACGAGTACAAATGCGACAACGGCCACGTCTTCGACGTGATCCAGAAGATGAGCGACGAGGCACTGACCAAGTGCCAGGAGTGCGGCGCCCCGGCGGTGCGCGTCCTGCACTCGCCTGCCGTCCACTTCAAGGGCAGCGGCTTCTACAACACCGACTACGGCAAGAAGAAGGGCGGCGGTAGCGGCAACGGCGGCTCCGGCGAGGGCGCGAAGGAGTCGAAGGGCTCCGAGCCGAGCAGCTCCTCCGAGTCGAGCTCCAACTCCTCGGAGTCGAAGGGCGACTCCAAAGCCGCCGCCTCCTCTTCCAGCGACTGACGCGACCGGCGAGTTAGGGGGTCCATGGCCCCCTCAAGTCGCCAGTCGGCGGCCGTTTCAGCCGTTGAGCAGCCGGTGGACCGCCCGGCGGCGGACCGAGTCCGGCACTTCGACTGAGCCTTCCGGCCCTTCGCCGCAGCCTTCGGAGGGCTTGCCGCAGAGGACGTCCGCAGGGGAGCTGCCACCGATGCCTGCCGCCAGGATCAGCTGCGGCATCGTGAAGAAGCCCATGTCGCTGACGAACGCTTTCGGCGCGTCCCAGCCGATGATCGGTCCCCTGATGAAGTTGTAGGGGAGGCGCAGGGGGTCGGTGAGGCGGCCCTTGATGCCGTTGATCACCGACTGCTGGGCCTGCTCGCGGTCGAAGTCGTTGTAGCCGAGGGTGTAGGCGCTCTTGCCCGGTCCCGGGCATTCGCTGGGCTCGCGGACCCGCGAGTAGGCGAGAGCCTTTTCCCCGTCGAGGGTGTTCGTGCCCTTGTGGAGGCGCAGGGTGACCCCGCCCTGGCCGCCACCGGCGCCGCCGGCGATGTCGGCGCAGAGCTTGTGGGGGACGTCGACTTCGACCCCGCCGACGGCGTCGATCAGGTCTTCGAAGCCGGTGAAGTCGACGATCGCGACGTGGTCGATCTGGATCCCGAGGAACTGTTCGATCGTCTTGATCTGCAGGGCGGCGCCACCGAAGGAGTAGGCGGCGTTGATTTTCGTCGGCGCCTCGCCGGGGATTTCGGCGTAGCTGTCGCGGGGGATCGAGAGTTTGCGGAAGCTGCCGCCGCCGGCCCGGATCAGCATCAGCGTGTCGGCCCGGTATTCGCCGGCTTCGCAGCCGTCGTGGGGAGCGTCGCCGTGCGACTGCTGTTCGAAGCACTTCTTCTTGTGCGGAGCGCCGGGCTCCTTGGTGTCGGGCGGCCGCGCGTCGGTGCCGAGGACGAGGATCGTCTGGGCGCTGGGCAGCAGGAACGGGTTGCCGTGGAGGGCGTCCTTGGCTTCGCCGGAGAGCTTGAAGGACTGCAGCTGGGCGGAGACGGCAAAGGCCAGGAAGCTGAGCAAGATCCATCCCAAAACGGCGACCCCGACCCATTTGAGGACCCGGCGCCAGGGTGGTCTGGGCGCCCCGGGCAGCCGCCGCTCGCCCGGCTCACGGTCGCGGCCGGGCTCCTTGTCAGGCCGCCGAGGCCGCTTCCCAGGCAGCTTTGCGCGCTCTCGCAGGCGCGAGAGGTCGGCTGACTTCAGCCGCGAAAAGATGCTCCTTCGGGACCGGTAGACCTTGTAGTCGGGCGGTCCCGAAGGCCGCTGCTCGCCATCGTCGGGCATAAAAGGGCTAGAAATCATGCCGATGCCTTCGGTCGCCCGCCTTCAACCCCCGTCAACCCGGTGAGTAGCGGGGGGAGCCAGACCGCCACCGAGACGATCGGAGTCGACCTCGGCGGCACCAAGATGCTGGTCGCGGCGCTGACTGAGACCGAGCCGCTCTGGGAGAGCCGTGAGGCCTCGACGGGGCAGACCCAGGACGAGCTGGTCGAGCTGCTGGTCCGGGAGATCAGCGAGGCCCGCGCAGCGCGTCCGGACGCCGCCGCGGTCGGCCTTGGGATCCCGGCGACGCTCGACCTGAAGGCGGGAGTGGCGGTCTCCGCCGTCAACCTGCCGATCGCCGACCTGCCGATCCGCGACCTGATCGCCGAGCGGGTTGGGCTGCCGGTCTTCGTCGACAACGACGCCAATGTGGCGGCGCTGGCGGAGCAGCTCTACGGGGCCGGCCGCGGCGCCACCGACATCGTGATGCTGACGATCGGCACCGGCATCGGCGGCGGCCTGATCCTCAACGGCGAGGTCTACCGCGGTTCCACTGGCGCCGGCGCCGAGCTCGGCCACACGGTGATTCAGGCCGACGGGCCGCCCTGCCAGGGCAACTGCCCCAACCACGGCTGCGTCGAGGCGCTGGCCTCGGGCACGGCGCTCGGCCGGGAGGGACGGGCGGCGGCGGAAAGCGCGCCCGACTCGGCGCTCGGCAGGGCCCTGGCCGAGGGCGAGGTGGTCGACGGCAAACTCGTCACCGACGCGGCGCTGGCCGGCGACGAGACCGCGATCGGCGTCTTCGAGCTGATCGGCAGCCGCCTCGGCGTTGCCTGCTCGAGCTTCGCCAACATCTTCCAGCCGAGCGCGATCGTCGTCGGCGGCGGCGTCATCGCCGCCGGTGACCTGCTGCTCGACCCGGTCCGCGGCGAGGTGCGGGAACGGGCGCTGCGGCCGATGAACGAGACCCCGATCCTCGAGGCCACCCTCGGCAACGACGCCGGCGTGATCGGCGCCGCGGCGCTGGCCCGGGTCGAGCTCGAGCGAGGGCGAGGCTGATGCCAGGTCGGCTCGTCGTCTGCCCGACCCCGATCGGCAACCTCGACGACGTCACGCCCCGCATGCGCGAGGCGCTCGTCAGCGCCGACTACATCGCCTGCGAGGACACCCGCCGCACCGGCGCCCTGCTGGAGCGGCTGCGGATCCGTCCGGCGCCGCGCCTGATCTCCAACCACGAGGGCAACGAAAGCGTCCGCGCCACCGAGCTGGCGCAGCGGATCGAGCGCGGCGAGTCGGTCACGCTCGTCTCCGACGCCGGCATGCCGGGAATCTCCGACCCCGGCTACAAGCTGATCCGCCGCTGCATCGATCGCAGCCTCGACATCACCGTGCTGCCCGGGCCCTCGGTGGTGCCGGTCGCACTCGTCGCCTCCGGCCTGCCGACCGACCGCTGGCGCTTCGAGGGCTTCCTGCCGCGGCGAGCGGGGGAGATGGAGCGGGTCCTCCGCTCGACCGAGACCGTCGTCGCCTTCGAGTCGCCGCGCCGGATCGGCGAGTCGCTGGGGGCGCTCGCCTCGCTGGCCCCCGACCGCCCCGCGGCCGTCTGCCGCGAGCTCTCGAAGATCCACGAGGAGGTCGCCCGCGGCACCCTCGGCGACCTCGCCCGCCGCTTCCGCAGCGACGTCAAAGGCGAGATCGTCCTCGTCA
>Ga0207710_10000277_pt1 | contig 41786 bp, 48 predicted proteins | sample KBSS24metaG_FD_184400 | JGI IMG/M metagenome (GOLD analysis project Ga0207710, IMG submission 184400) | Switchgrass rhizosphere microbial communities from Kellogg Biological Station, Michigan, USA - KBS S2-4 metaG (SPAdes) (version 2) | ecosystem: Host-associated > Plants > Roots > Rhizosphere...
GCCAAGGCGTCGGACGTGATGAGGGCGTCGGCCTCGGCGTCGCCGGACAGGTGGAGGGCCATGCGGGCAAGCGTAAGCCCCGCCAGAGTGATCCGGCGGGGCAGGTTGGTCAGGGACGCCAGATCACGGTGACGCGATCCGGGTCGAAACGGTTCTTCGGTCTGTCGGCCTTGGACAGCACCACGGCCTCGATGACGGTGGCGATGATGTCGCGGCGTTGCTCCACCTCCAGCTGGGGCCAGGACGAGGCCACGTTGGTCAGCTGGGGGCCGGAGTGCGTACGCAGCCAGTCGTTGCGCTCCGCCCGGAGCTTCGCCACGTCCTGCTCCAGCTCCTCGACCATCTGGAGGGCACGGGTGCCGCCGCGCTTCGTCTCCCGCCACGCAGCCATGATCTCGGCAATCTCCGCCTCCGATGCCGCGAGTTCCGCCGCCCTGGGCCACGGGCCGCTCTCGGCCTCCACGTCCCGGTTCGCTAGATAGGCCAGCACCAGCTCCGTCACGAGTTCGTCAACGTGGTGGCCGGTCACGGCGACGCTGCCACAGCCACCAGCGGTGACGGGTCGGCAGGAGTAGTAATGCCTCTTCCAGCCCTTGTCATAGCCGCCGGTGAGCCGCGCGCCGCAGTAAGCGCACCGGATGATCCCGGAAAGCAGGTACTTCCGGCCGCCGACGTGGACGTTCTGGTTGCCGGTCCGGGCAGGGTCGCGGAGCTTCGCCACCACCTTCTCCCAGACCTCGACGTCCAGGATGCGGCCCTGAAGCCCCATGACGGGCTGCCCGTCCACGGTGCGGGCGTAGCGCTGTTCCAGGGGAATGGTGGTCGGGCCATGTACCCGGTAGCCCGCGAGGCGGGGAGACAGGTACATGTTCTTCATCACCTGGTGCTGCCAGTGATGCCCGCGGGTGGTGAGGATGCCCAGCTCGTTCCAGCGGCGGCAGAGCGTGTGTACGCCGACCCCCGCCAGGATTTCATCGGCACCGACCACGATCATGCCAGCCTCGGACTTGCGGATGGTGCGCTTATCCGGCTCCCAGCCGAAGGGGCGGTAGCCGCCTACCGGAACGCCCGCTTTGGCCAGTTCCCGATGCGCCGTCCGCACCCGGCGGGAGGTGTCGGCTGACTGCTGGTTCTTGAGCGCCACCACGATCCGGGCTACGGAACGCCCGTTGTCGGTGAGGAGGTCCAGGGTGCCGCTGATGTCGATCACGGGCCGCCCGTACTGCACCACTACGTCAATGGCGTCTTCCAGGTGGCGCGGGTCGCGGGTGAGCCGGTCCACGTCGGAGACGATGAGGCCGTCAAGGGGCTTGCCGGTCTTGGTGGCACCCCGCTTCAAGTCCTCCAGGGCGCCCTCGTACACCGGCCGCACGACCCGGTACACCACGGAGCCGTCAGGCTGACGGACACGCCGCCGCTTATAGGCCGAGGTGTTCGGCTCGTCGTAGACGTGAACCAGGTTCCCGCCGCGACTACGGACGAACGTGACACAGTCTTCCTCTTGCACCTCGCGGTTGTTGATGTCCGCGCCGCTGATGATTTTCTTCTTCTCCGCCTCCAGATCCTTCGGGTCAAGCTCGAAAGACAGGCGGACGAGCGCGGCGAAGTTCATACCGGCCAGGTCGCCAAAATGGGCGCGCTGGACGAGATTGTCAATGGGCATGATCACCTTTATGCCCGATCTTGAAGCCGAATTTAGGCTCGGCAGAGCTAAACAGGTGCCGTTCTGCGGGCGGAGGTTTAGGCATTTAGCCTGATGACTTTCTCGCCATCACCGCCCGGGAGATAGGCGGCCTACGAACCGGCGGACGCTGCCCGGATGATGACGGCGATCCTTCCCCACTTCTCCGCGCTGAGGGAGGGGGCGCGCTGGAGCTGGAGGCGCACCCATTCCGCCGCCGTCACTGCGGACCCCGGCCGCTACGCTGGTCTGCCTCATATTGAAGCTCCAGGAGCTGATGCGCCACGAGCCGCCGCAACCGCTCTTCCCACCGGGAGCGGAACTGGCGCAATTCCACCCCGCTGGCCTCCTGCGCCCTGAGGCGGGCCTTGGCCGGGCCGACCTTGGCGGTATCGGGGTGGACGCGAAACAGAAGCTTCGCCAGCGTGTGTTCCCCCGCGCCTTCGTCGAGCTCCGCCGTTGCTACCTGGACGACCGACAGCACCGCCGCCGCCAGGCCAAGGCTGGTGGCCGCCCGCACCCGTCCCCGGACAATGCCAAGGCCGGTCAGCGCCGGGAGCTTATGAAGCAGGGGTTCCAGGTCCAGGGCCGACGCCGCCGAGCGGACGTGGGCCAACTCTTCCGTCAGCTGGTTCAGGGGGTCCGGGGTAGTGGGCCGCGGTCGCGGTGGGCGGGTCATTCCTAGTCCTCCAGGCGTGGGGCAGCGTCTATTTCTGGTGGGGCGTAGCCGTCGTAAGCGGCTTGCTCCGCTGCACACTGCCCGAAGGATGTGATGTTGAGAATGCTGTCAACCACATCAACGGGAATTGGCGCATGTTGACCACGGCGAGAAAAGAGTTGACTACACCTCGCCGATGTTGAGCAACACGCTTGGACGCTGGTCAACATGTCGCCTCCGGCCTCCGCTGCCCCGTCGGGCGGTCCGCTAGCCAGGCACGGGACGCAGTGGTGCCAGCAGGCCGGGGCGTTTGAACGATTGCCGTGCGGCCGCGATAAGATTTGACCAGGAAGAAGGGATGGCCGGATGAGGCGGCTCCCGGAACGGTGACGGGGTATGACTGAGAAGTCTGTTCAGGGCGACACGTCTGCGACGCGGGCGAAGCTGGTCGGCAAAGCGATGCGTGACGCCCGCAAACGACATACCCCGAAGATCACAGAGTTCGCGCCCTTGGTTGGCCTCGACTACTCAACGATCTCCAGCAATGAATCAGGCAGCCAAATGGCACCTGATTCAACACTAATCAAGTATGAGCAAGTCTTAGGGTTGGAGCATGGTTCTCTGCTCAACCTAAAGCATGAGGTGACGCCGACCGCCCGCGAAAATGTGCCTCTTGATCCTCAGGAGCTGCCCCTTGCTGCCGTTGACGATGATGGAGAACCCCCTGCGGGGCGCTTTTGGAGGTCTCCAATCGGCTGGGTCCTTCGGATTATGCTCGTTACCGGCCTGCCTCTGCTATTCCTGTACTATGCCCTTGCCTTCACACTGTCGGGCCTGTTTCCTGCCCCAAAAGCCGCACCCGACCACACCAGCAGCACTAACTCCCGATGCGCAGTGGACGCCTTCACCTCAGCGAGCGTGGACGCATTGTTGCCGGATGGTACTCAATTTGGGGTCATCGAACTGCGTTCCTCCCGGAGCTGCCTGTCGTCCTGGGCGCGCTTTGTCCCGCTCCCCGAGCGCGTGGGTATGCCGGGCGTAGACATAGAAGTCCAGGTTCATCGGTATGGCTTGGCCGATACCACCGAGAAAATTAGAGCCGCGCCACAAGCCCGCTCCACCCAGACAGAGACGTACGCGGCTAACAAGCACTGTGTAATCGCATCGGCGGTCCTCTTCCAGGACGGCAAGAGTACCTATACGAAGACACCCTGCTTAAGCGTGACGGCCAAACGGTTCTGGTCCCCGTTCTTCCCAGACGTTCTTAATTGACTTATTACAGTCAATATGTTTATATAGTATTGATCCTTGCCTCGCGACCCGACGTCCGGATACAGCATCGTGGCCACTAAGTAATGAGCTGCCACCATGCCGTATCCGTGGAACGTCCACGGCTAGGCGGGATTTTGTGAGGCCTCGTTGCCGTCCCAGGGGTCACTTTTTGTGACAGTGGAGTTTAGAAACCGCTGGGGTAAGGTTTCCAGAACGGACACCTTCTTCTACACCAACCGTCTTCCTGTGGCCGTACCAGCCGTGGGTGATGCCTTCACCCTCCTCTTCGACAATGAAGACGAGGATTGCCTCCGGGTCGTCGAGGTGCGTCATACGGTACGGATGACGACGTACTCCGAAGACGTATCCACCTATGGCATTACCCTCAGGGTGGGAAGTCTGCGGCATCGCTTGAGCTACGCCCAGCTCGTCGAGAAGCACCGGGAGCTGGGCGCAGCCCTGAGGAAAGCCGTCGCCGTTGGCGCGGCTCACGACCTCACCTGGTTCCCTCTGGAGCCGGCGGACTTCCGCTGGCTGTTCCCCTGGCGAAGTCGGCCGTAGCTCACCGCCCACCCCGCGCCCCCGGAGACGGCGCATCCAAAAATAGTCCTCCCCTCAGTCCGGGCTTCCCGTCCGGACTGAGCATCGTCCCGGATACTGGACGCTTCACGGCGTCGAGGTTCCAGGACGGTGCCACCCGCCTGCCTGGTGGCTTCCCGAACATTGCCATATGGTTGCGCGCTCAAACCCTATTGCATACCGCCGTTCTCCATCAGATTTGAACCGGTCAGGCGGCCCCGCCCACGCTCGGGCGGGCCGATTTCGTACCGGCTCTTATTGGAGACAGGATGGCACTACAACTCCCCCTCCGGGTGGAGGATTTGATGATCCTCCTGGCCGAACCCCCGCGAGAGTCCGTGGACTTCGCCACCAAGCGGCCTCGGACCGACAGCGACGGACGGCCGCTGTTTGACGTGCCCGTGGTCCTCATCGGGACGGGCGGCGCGCAGCTGGCCCGTATCCGTTCCGCCCAGGTCCCGCGCAACGTCAGCCAGGGTCAGCCGCTCCGGGTCACGGGCCTGACCGCCTTCTACTGGGAGACGGATGGCAACTCCGGCATCTCCTTCCGGGCGGAGCGGATCGAGGCCGGCGGCACCCCCGGCCCAGCCGGAGCCAAGGCGGCATAGCGGCGGTGAGGCGGCCTGGCCCCCTCCCCGGAGCCGGGCCGCCTCACCCTGGTGGAGATCGGAAGATCATGAATGCCTATCCCCTGCCCCGGCAGGACAACGATGCCCGTTTCAATGCCGGGCTGATCTTTGACGTGCGCCGCGTCCTGCGGGACCACGGCTACCCGCCCGTGACTGGCTCCCGCGACCTCGTGCGGCTGCACATGGCTCTGTTCACGTTCCTGTACGGCGGTCACGCGGAAGCCCCGGACGATGGCCGCCCGACCGAAGGATGAGGGCGCGCTGCCCCTGGACTTGTTCGCGGACCGGGTGGCGGCCGGAGACTTCCCCCGCCGCCTGGCCCTGCTCGCGGCTACGGGCTGGTGCTCCCGGCCGGTGCGGTTGGCGGGCCACATCCTCACCGTGGACAAGGGCACCGGGGAGGCCCGGCCGTCGTACCTCTCCCACCAGGAGCCGGACGGCCAACTCCTCATCGCCTGCGGCAACCGCCGGGCATCGGTCTGCCCAGCCTGCGCCTGGCGGTACGCGGGCGACACGTTCCAGCTGGTAGCGGCGGGGCTGCGGGGCGGTTCCAAAGGCGTGCCGGTGGAGGTCGCCAGCCACCCGCGCATCTTCGTCACCCTGACGGCTCCGTCCTTCGGGCCGGTACATGGCCGGGTGACGGACGCCCACGGCCAGGTGCGTCCCTGCCACCCGCGTGATGACGGGGCCTGTCCCCACGGGGACACGTTGGACTGCCGCGTACGCCATGCCCCCGATGACCCGGAGCTTGGGCGGCCCCTGTGCCCGGACTGCTACGACACGGACGGGGCCAAGGACTGGAACCAGACGGCCTCGAAGCTGTGGCACCGCTTCACCACCTACCTGCCTCGTGAGGTCGGGCGGATGCGGGGCATCAGCCGCGCGAGGGTGAGGCAGGAGACGCGGTTCCCCTACGTGAAGGTGGCGGAGGCCCAGGCCCGCGGCCTCATCCACTTCCACGCGGTCATCCGCGCGGACGGCCCGGACGGTCCGGCTTCACCGCCGCCGGCGTGGTGTACGGCCGAGCTGCTGGCGGAGGCGGTGGAGGCAACCGCGCACCAGGTCCGGGTGGGTGCGCACCGCTTCGGCACACAGGTGGATGTTCACGAGGTGCGCGGCCTCGCCGAGAGCCAGGTGGCGGCGTACATCGCCAAGTACGCGAGCAAGGGCGCGGCGCATGACTTCACGGATGTGGGGTTCGGCGGCCACTTCTCTTCCAAGTCGCGCACGTACTCCACCACCCTGACCGCCCTGCGGCAGGCGCGGGCCAGCCACCGCCGCAACCGGCAGACGGACCCGTGGGGGCGGCCGTTTGACGGCGCGCTCGTCGAGGCCGTCCCCGTGCTCCGGTACGCCGGGACCGGCCATCTTCATCCGGCGGATGCCGTGATCGCCCGAACCAACGCCGTGGTGGCCCGGGAGCAGGCGGCGGCCGTTCGGGAGGCGCGGTGGCAGCGACGCACGCAGCAGGCCGACGAGTGAGCACGGACGCTCGCGGGCCGCCCCGTAGCCGCCCGGACACCTACCGCTGAAGCCAGCCGCCAGAGGAACGCGAACCGTTGCGTACGCCCGTTTGCTTTGCAGCAAATACCTATGAAGAAGGAAATGATAATGACAGCGTTTGACCCGCCGGAGATCCGGGCGGTCCACGTCCCCGAGGCCGACGATGATACCTATGGCTCCTGGGGATATATCGACGCACGGACCGGCCGCCGGAAGTACCAGGGAGTCCCGAGCGAGTACCGCCCGCTGTCGGACGAGGGCTATCACGCCTGGCGGCAGGATCGCATGTATGCCCTGCTGACCGGCAAGCCCGGCCTGTTCATCTGGCCCCTTTGGCTTGAGGCTCAGGAGATCGGCAACGAGATCAACCGCCAACTCCGGGAGATTGACGACGAATGCGAGGCCATTTCTGCCCGGTGGGGCTGGTACAGCCGCGAGATCATGCCGGGGCACGAGTGGGGAACCACCGAGCAAGGCTACCAGCACCAGCCGAACCCGATGCAGCGCTGGAGCTTCCGCTACTGGCGGATGGTGGACACGCCGGAGGCCGTGCGCTTCAACGCGGACATGGTCCGCAGCATCGAGCTGGGCCACCGCCGCCAGACTATTGCGCGGGGACGGAGCTTCAGCCACGGGTACAACCCAAACCCTGACTTTGTGACCCTGCTGAGAAAGACGCCGATTCCCGAAGGCCTGGGCCTTGGTTCTGACCTGGGCCTCATCTACCTGGTGTACACGGAGTTCATCGACCTCTTCTACCGCACCTTCCCGGAGGGGCACGGCCACGAGCTGGAGTTCGCCCGCTTTGAGTGGCCGGAGAGTGCGCGCCGCATCACGGAAGCAAGGCGGGCGCGACGGGCCGAGGCCGCGAACCCTCCTGATGATTGGGCGCGGCGGCTGGAGCGGGTCAAGGTCGGGGGCATCGCGGGCGGCGGCTCCTGGTACGTCCGGGTGCTGGGTACACACCTGCTCGTCGCCGGGATCGCCGGAGCGGGCAAGGGTTCGGTGGTGTGGTCCCTTGTCGCCGGACTGGCCGAGGCCGTCAAGGCCGGAGTGGTGGAGCTGTGGGGTATGGACCCCAAGCGGGTGGAGCTGTCCTTCGGCCGCGGCGTGTGGAAGCGGTACGCAGACACCCCGGAGGCCATCGTGACCGCAATGGAGGACGCCGTGGCGGACATGCACCGCCGCAACGACGAGCTCCAGGGCCGCGCGAGGAAGACGGCCGTCACCACGGACGAGCCGGTGCGCGTCATCGTGGTGGATGAGCTGGGCTTCATGTCGGCGCTCGTGCCAGACCGCGATCTCAAGCGACGGTTCACCGCAGCGCTGGACACCATGCTCGTCCTGGGCCGGGCCACGGGCTATGTGGTGGTGGGCTGCCTCCAGGACCCACGGAAGGAGACGCTGCCGTCCCGGGACCTCTGGCCGACCAAGGTCGCCATGCGCCTGACCAAAGAGATGGTGGTCCTGGTGCTGGGCCGGGATGCCTACGAGCAGGGCGCCAGGTGCGACCAGTTCACGGTGGACGATGCCGGTTCCGCCTTCGTCCACTCCGAGGAAGACCCCGGCGCGCTCCTCCAGGTGCGGGCCTTCTGGGTGTCCGACGTGAAGATCAAGGAGTTGGAGGCGGAGCTGATGCCGTACGTCTCCGGGGAAAGGTCACCCGAGTGATCTGATGCAGTGGGCGAGGGACGAGGCGGTGGGGACACGGCGCGCAGCTGTGTCCCTATTCGCATTTCCCGGAAGACGCTGACGGCGTTTGCCGTGTAGGCGCGAGCCAAAGACTGAGATCAATGGTCTTGCAGGTCGCGCTCGCGCTTCTCAATCATTATATCGACCCATGCCCCTCCCAGATGATGGGGCGCGCGTGCCATCATCCGGCGCAGCATTTCGGTTGCAGCGCGTCCCGCCGCCGCCCAGGTCCGGTAGGGCATCTGACCCACATACTTGCCAGTACTCAGAACCACCCACCACTTCCCGTACATATCTTGACCTTCATCAGGAAAGTCCAGTATCCGAATCCGACCCATCCCCAGTCGTTCGGTCCGGAGCCGCTTTTCACGCCGCTTAAGTTCCGTCTGCGCCTTCAGTGCTTTGCTATATTCGTTCGCCACGCCCCAGCCTCCGCTTACGTTTCATCGCCGGAGAACGGATTGTGTCCCGGCAGCCGCAGAGTGGCGAAATCCCCAAATTAAAAAGGGACAGCCATTCTAGGCTGTCTACACCAACGCAAAAGGGTTGCTCTCGCGGTTTTCGGATGGCTGCCCCTCAGTTCAGAGCAACCGATAATGACGCATGAAGCGCCCAATTTGTGTTGGTGTAGACACCTTAAGAATAGGCGTTCAGGCCACTACATGCAATACCGATGGATCAGCCCCGCTCATCCGCATCGTTGATGCAGATCAAGGCCGACCTCCATCAAAGGTACGGCCTGACGCTGGCACGTAGAAGCGCAGCCACATCGACTCATTTGCCTTATACCAAGTGGTTCACTAGCGACCTAGGAAGAAACGCACCTCGTATAGAAACATGGCCGCTGCTACAACGGCACTCGTGCCCGAAGCATAGACAACGGGGCGTACCTTTGCGGCCTTCCGCCTGCGCTCCTGGGTGAAAATTAGGACGTTGAGGACCACGCAGGCAATCGTCAACGCGACCGCGAGCCAGAACCCGACGCCGACTGCCGTGCCTAAACCTGCATCAGTATTTGAGAACCAAACGGAGTAGCCCACGTACCAAATCAGGGCGGACACCGGGACCGATACGGCGCTAATAATTACCTTGCTCATTTGCTACCTCAATAAGTTACTAAGATTATAGCGATTTTTCGATCCGGGGCCAACTGCATGTGCAATTGACCCCGGACCACTGTGCCGCGCGACTGCGGCGGGCCGGCTAGATTGCTGCCTTCACCGCCGCATAGATCGCGGCCTGTCCCGCTGGGGTCGGATGGAACGGCGCCGGGTTGTCGTTCCCGGTGGGGTAGCTGATGGACGGGTAGTCGATGGATGGGCCGTATACCCACGGGTCCGAGGTGCAGAACTCATGCCCGGACACGATGCCGCTGATGTCCACCAGGCTGACGCTCAGGTGAGGATCGTGGGCTTGCGCGTACGTCACCTCGCTTCCGATGTTGGAATTGAGGGAGGCCAGGCCGCTCTTGAGCCAGCTCAGCTCGCTACCGGTTCCCGTCGAAATGCCGGGCCAGCCCCCGCCGCTGATGTCGCCGCAGCTCGTGTGCGACGTTGAAAACGGGTCGTAGTAGTTCGTGACCAGGACCCGCACCGTCTTGCTTGCCAGGCCTGCCCGCCGGTTCAGCTCCGCCAGCACCGTCCGCAGGTTCAGCTGCTCGGCGGAGAGTTCCGTGTTGAGCGTGGTCGTGTTACCCGTCGTGTTGCACCCCGTGACACCCGCGTAGCAGGTCTTCACCCAGTCGGCGAAGTGGATGTCATCGGCCCCAACAGTCAGGGTCACCACGTCCGGGTTGTGGGCGTCGTAGACAGGGTTGGCGGCATCGCATCCGGTGCAGCTCCCGCCAAGCTGGGCACCGACGGTCGTGCTCCCCACGGACTGCTGCGCGAGGACACCGGCTGTCGCCTGCGCCCCGGTACAGGCCATGTTGTAGACATGGTAATTGTCACCGTTGACCGCGAACTCGCCCGGATAACCCCGGCCGGACTGATGACAATCCGGGAAGTTGGCCCCGATTGAAGCCGTCGTGTCCTGCCAGAACGGCGAGGTGGGGCCGGTCTGGTTCCATTGGCTGCCGTCCCAGGCCCACCCGTAATTGATCCCCTCGCCTGCGGCGACGGAGTCACCGAGGCCCACGAGGTTCTTGGTAGTGCCGTTGGGCCATGACGCCTTCACTGCCGCCGGCTGCAAATCTGCCGCCGGCGAGGTAGCCGCCACCACTTGCGTTACCGATCCCCCGCTCGTGGGGACGGAGTAGATCGCGCCGTTGCCCTCATCGAAGTACAGCGTGGCGCCGTTACCCGAAACCCGCTCGTTTTCCGCCGTGCTTCCGACGAGCTGGTGACGGGTGGTGTGGGCGACGGTGGCGAAGCTGTCCGAGGAGGTGAGGTAGCCGACGCCACCGCTCCACAGCGACCCGCCCGACGCCAGGTAAATCCGGGTGCCGTCCGGCGACCAGTCAGGGGTGACCTCGTCCGTGCCGTTGTCCACGGCGTGCGGGCTGGCACCCCCGCTGCCCATTACCCAGGTGGCGGCATTGGAGCCGTCGAAGTGGGTATAGACGAGCTTGGTACCGTCAGGCGACCACGCCGGGCTCTGGTCCGGGTTGCCGGACGAATCCCCCGACGTGAGGTCGGTTGCCCCGGTGCCGTCCGAGTTCATTACCCAGATGTGCCGGGTGCCGCTCGTATTGTCGTAGCGGTCGAACGCGATTTTGGTGCCGTCCGGAGACCAGCGCGGGTATTCGTCATTGTAGCTGGCGGAGTAGCTGGGGTTCGTGAGCTGTGTAACCGCGGACCCGTCCGAGTTCATGACCGCGATGGCCTGGAACCCGTTGGGGTCGTCCTGAAACACAATCCGAGTGCCGTCCGTCGAAACGTCCGGCTCCTGGTTTGCCCCGGTTCCCAGCAGGGTCGTCTCAGTGGTGCCGTGACGGAGGACGATCCTTTCGTTTACCCCGTCACCTGCGTTCTGGGCGTACACGATATCACCGCTGGATACTGACGCCTGCGCGGCCATCTGCCCTCCGCCAAGCACGCTTATGAGCGTGCCCAGCGCGAGCAGAAGGCCAGTGGCAGCAGCAGAGAGCCGCCGCACCGGTCGTCTCACGACCGTTCCCTTCCGGGGTTGGTACTACGCTTCCCAACTCCCCGTCTGCCTTGGCTTTACAAAGGCAAACGGGGAGGGAGTAGCGCCGGGAATAACAGTGTCATATATAAGTTACTAAATCAACCTGGATAATTTGGCTTGGCAATGGGAAACTCTTGCCGCAGGGATACTCTCCACCGGACAAGTCGCTGTACGCTAGAGGCACTCACGCTTCCTTAGCCTGGCTCCCCGCCGAGGAATATTGCCGCGATCAGCAAACAGAGACTGATGAGATTTGGCAGCATTATGCCACGCACATAATCTGACCGGGCAGCACTGCTGCGGCCACGAAGGCGCACATATGCAGGGAGAAAAGCCAGAGACGTCACGAAAATTACGACGCCCGCGACGATGGAAACCGGCCCTTGAGCCTCATCCGAGGTGAAGGTGAAGACCAGGAAACTTGCCATTGCGGAGGTACACCATTCGGGCCAAAGCACAACCTGATCCCGACGCAGTACCGGCCGCCCACCTTCGGACTCTGTATTTATCTCCATGAAGACTTTGAGTAAGCCCGTCACGAGAACGATGATCAGAAGTATTATGGGACGGTTCACGCCTTCCCCCCCTATCGGCCGTGCCATCATAATACAGGTGACCATAGTGGCCCACGCACTAGGGTGCTCCAAGCTTCGCGATTCATTTTGCTATTGACCTTGTTGCATTTGTGGGACAATATCAAAGCAATAGAGGCTACTTGTTCGCTCACGCCTCTTTCTAAATACTAATCTTGTCCCACTTTCGGGACAGAGTAGGAGGGTGCCTATGAATAATCTGCGGATCAAAACGCTTCGGAAGGAGCTTGACGTGGCCCAGCTCGGTGACGTGCTGCTGGACCTGACGCAGGAACAGCGACGCAAAGGGCGGCGGCCACGCCGTGTGAAGCGAGTAATGAAAGCCCTGCGGCGGGCGCGTAACGATCGAGAGACTGCTTGATCGAAAGAGAGCTTGAACAGCTCCTTGGCCTCGTCACCATCGTGGCAGGCGCGGGACTGGCGGGAGTCCTCGAAGTCCAAAAAAATGATCAGAAGGAGCGGGACCGAGAGCGGAAGGTGTACGCCGCTTCCTTCGGCCGCCAGGTGGCGGCAACGGAACTGCTCGCCTGGATACGCGGCCTCAGCAGCATCCCCCGGCCCGCTCGGGGCGGGCACGACAGTGTGGCCGTCGAGGTCGTTGGCAGTGCCGACGGCATCCGTCACCTCGTCCGTCTCCCCGGCCCGACCGCCAGCGGCCTCATCCGCGCGATGCAAGCGGCCATCCCGGCGCTGCGGCTGGAACCGGCGGCGGTGCTCGCGTACCGGCCTTCGGGTGTCCGCGAGCTGATTGCCACCCACCGCTACCGGCCGCTGCGGGCGGACCGGCCGGAGGAGGTGGCGGCGGCGATCCTCGCGGCCCTCTCCTCCCTCGGGCCGGACGAGCTGGTGGTCTGGCAATGGGTCATCTCCCCTGCCCGCGGGTCTGGCCAGGTCCACGCCGCCGATGTCGCGGCTGCGGCGGGATGGCTCGCCCTGGTCCGCCAGCTGTGGGGCATGGAGCCGGGGAAGCCGGACGTCTTCCACACCCGGGCCGCGCGCGCGAAGTCCGACGAACCGCTGTTCATCGCGGCGGGGCGCGTTGGCGCACGGGCGCGGACGGCGGCACGCACGAACGAACTTCTGTCCCGGGTCATCCGGGCAACCGGCGGCCTGCGTGCGCCGGGCGTCTGGCTGACCGGCCATGACGCCGGGCCGGGTGGGGCCGCACGGCTGGAGACGGCCGCAACCCCTGTGCGCAGCATCCCGGCGCTGCTGAACGCGCGGGAGGTGGTGGCGGTCCTGGGCGTGCCGATCGCCGGGCCGATGGTGCCGGGCGTCAGTTACAACGGCGGGCGGCTGCTTCCACCGTCCTCCCGGGTGGCGGACCGGGGCCGGATCATCGGGGACGCCATCGCCTCCGGTGCGGAGCGCCCGGTGGCCCTCTCCGTCCGGGCCTCGCTGGAGCACATGATCGCGCTCGCGCCCACGGGGGGCGGGAAAACCACACTGCTGGCCTCTCTGATCCTCCAGGACATCAGCGGAGGGGCGGCGTCTTGACCGACGCCCGGACCCCATCCAACGGGATGGGCGCGGTCGTGATCGACCCCAAAGGCGGCCTCATCCAGCGCGTCATCGAACGCATGCCCGCCCACCGCGTAAATGACTGCATCCTCGTGGACCTGGCCGACGAGGCGCGGCCGGTGCCCCTGCCACTGCTGGCGACGGAGCCCGGAGGCACGCCGGAGCTGACGGCGGACACGCTCGTGGCGATCCTGCGCCGCCGGTACGGCGACCTCGGCCCCCGGAGTACGGACCTGTTGCAATCGAGTCTCTACACGCTGGCTCGGATGCCCGGGACGACGCTTATGGATCTCTTGACCATCTGGACCAACGACACCTTCCGGGCACGGGCGGCGGCTACGGTCCAGGATGATCCGGTCCTGGCGGGCTTCTGGGCCTGGTTCGCGCAGCTGTCGGCGGCGGAACGGGCCTCGATGCTGGCCGCGCCGATGAACAAGATCAGACCGCTGCTGACGCACCGGATGGTGCGCAACGTCCTGGCCGCACCCCGCGCCACCTTCTCGATGAGCGAAGTCCTGGCAGACGGGAAAATCCTGCTGGTCAACCTGGCGGAAGGCGTGCTGGGAAGTGAGGTCACGAACCTGGCCGGGGGCGTGGTCGTGGCCCGGCTGTGGCAGGCGATCCAGGGCCGCATCCGGCTGGACCCCGCGGACCGGCCTCCGGTCATCGTCACCGTGGACGAGGCTCCACGCTTCTTGGATGCCCCGGTGGACCTGGCCGAAATGCTGGTGCTGGCGCGGGAGTACGGCGTCGGCCTGACCCTGGCCGCCCAGAGCCTCACGCAGTTTCCAAAGAAGACAAGAGAGATCATCCTCAACTCCGCACGCAGCAAGGTCAGCTTCCAGACCTCGGCCTCGGATGCGGCGGCCGTGGCGGCGGAGTTCGGGCCGCTGGTGACGGCGGCGGCGCTCACGAACCTGCCGCAGTTCGAGGCCATCGCCCGGCTGAGCGTCGGCGGGGCCGTAGCTGATCCGGTGTCCATCCGTACCCGCGACCTGCCCGCCCCCATCCCAGGCCGGGCCGAGGAGGTACGGGCAGCGTCCCGGGCGCGGTACGGCGTCCCCCGGGAGGAGATCGAGGCGGCGTTTGCCCGCCCCCAGGGGCCGCAGGACGGGCCGGTGGGGCGCGGGAGGGCCGCATGAGGATGCCCCGGATGTGTCCGGTCGGGTGTCCGATCGGGTCAAGTGCCGTTGCCTGCGGGGTCGCGCCAGGACCGAATAATGATCTTTTAAGCGCAGCGAATCCTACGCAGCTGGAGCCTGCGTTATGAGCCGGGAGCGGATCAGCGCCGGGAGGCTCGCGGCCCTCCGGGAGCAGCTGGCTACGGCCGACCAAGACATTCTTGCCACCCTGGGTGCGGTCCGGCTCGCCAGCGGCGGCCAGCTCCGGCGACATCACCTGTGGCATGTGAGCGAACGGACGGGACGGCGGACGCTGGCGCAGTTGGAAGGGCTGGGTCTGGTGCGCCATCTGGAACGCCGGTTGGGTGGCATCCGCAGCGGGAGCGACGGCTTGCTCTACCAGCTGAGCGCCGCCGGCGTGCGCCTCGCCCACCCCGGCATCCGGGCACGCACGCCTTGGCCGATCTCCCCCCGGTTCCAGCGCCACCTCCTGGCCGTGACGGAGCTGGTGGTGTCCCTGGGGGAGGGGGCGCGGGCGGGCCACTTCTTAATTCACACGCTGACCGTGGAGCAGGCCAGCTACCGGCACTTCTCCGGCCCCTACGGGGAGCGGATCACGCTCAAGCCGGACCTCTATGTCTGCCTGCACGCGGCCGGCTTCTTCGCCGTGTCCTTCGTCGAGGTGGACCTCGCCAGCGAATCTCCGGCGACGATCCGGGCCAAGGCAGCGGTCTACATCGCCTACTACGCCACGGGGCAGGAGCAGACCAGGCATGACGGCGTGTTCCCTCGGGTCGTCTTCCTGGTGCCGGATGAGGCACGGCGGGAGGAGGTCACGGAGGCCCTGGACGAGCTGCGGCCGGAGCACCGGCGGCTGTTCGCGGTCCACCTGCTGGCTGAGGCCACGCGAGTGCTCGCCCCCAACGATGAAGCGGCAGATGCCGGGAGCGGCGCTTGAACCAAGCGCACGGGGCTATGCCCTGGCGCAACACGATCCTGGTGGGCGACGCCCGTACCCAGCTGCGGGCCATGCCCGCGGCCAGTGTCGACACCGTCATCACGAGCCCGCCGTACTTCGGCCTGCGCAACTACGGCCACGGGGACCAGATCGGTTCAGAAGGTGATGTTGAGGGCTGGGTGAGCCAGCTCCGGGCGGTCATGGCCGAGGTTGCGCGCGTGCTGAAATCGTCCGGGTCGGTGTGGCTCAACGTCGGGGACGGCTACAGCCGCCACCCCCGGGAGGGCGCGGCGCGCAAATCGCTGCTGCTGGGACCGGAACGGTTGGCGCTGGCCCTCCTCGAGGACGGGTGGTTACTCCGCAACAAGGTCATTTGGGCCAAGACAAACCCGATGCCGTCCAGCGTGCGTGACCGCCTGAGCACCACGCATGAAGTGATCTATTTAATGACCCGGTCCCCGGCCTACTTCTTCGACCTCGGGGCCATCCGCGTCCCCCACCGCAGCCCCGGGCAGCCGCAGCAAGCGAGCGCGGCCGGACGGACGTACCCGCCGCCGGCCTCGTTGATGATGACGGGAGCCAACCCCCGGACGAACCCCAATGGCGGCCTCGGCACCATGAGGGTGCGCGGCGTGGTCGGCCACCCCGACGGGGCCAACCCCGGTGATCTCTGGAGGCTGGCCACGGCGGGCTACCGGGAGGCGCACTTCGCCACCTTCCCCGTGGCCCTGGTGGAGCGGCCGCTCTTGGCAACCTGCCCTGAACGAGTGTGCGCCGCCTGCGGTATGCCGTGGCTGCGGGAACGCAAGCGCGGAGACGGCCCCCACGGCGGCACGCTGCGGCCGGGCTGTTCCTGCAACGCGGCCTCCCGGCCCGGGATCGTGTTGGACCCGTTCATGGGCGCGGGCACGGTCGCCCTGGCCGCCGAACGCCACAACCGGGACTGGGTGGGCGTGGAGCCGAACCCGGCATACGCGGCGATGGCGGAGGCCCGTATCCGGCGGTGGTGGGACGCCGCGGGCGAGGGCGAGGCCGCATAACACCACGGGCCTCGCGCCTCGCCGGTGTCATGCGGCCGTCCAAGTCATCTCCCGATGGGATGACCGGCCGCACCGCACCGAGGAGGTATCCGCCGTGACGGAGCCGAACAACCGCGCCGGAGCGCACAAGACCCTGGCCGTCAAGCTGCCGCCGGGGTTGCACGCCCAGCTGGAGCTGATCTCCGGCCTTGAGGGCATCCCGATGGGCACCGCGTTGCTGCTGGCGGTGGAGCTGTACGTCGACACCAAGCGGGGCGCGGACGACTTCGCCCAGCGGGCCGCCGCCGCCGTGGCAGAAGCGGAGCGCGCAGCCGCCGAACGCCGCGAGGCCATCCAGGCCCTCCTGGGCCAGGACGTCGCCGACGACGGAGACGACGCCCAACCCAAGGGCACCGGCCGCCGCCGGAGCGGGGAGCCAGCCGCGTAGGACGCGGTAGCCCCTTGCTCCACCACCAACCGGGAGGGACACGGCATCGCGCCGTCGTCCCTCCCGGAACCAACCCCACCTCATCCCTTCGGTTCCAGACCGCCCGCGCTCGCTGGCCGCCTGGAACGGAATGGATCGCCCGTTTCAGGCACAAGGTCATGCGATCCAAAGCGAGGTGGTGCGCGGTGATTACCGCCATCGTCATACCGGCTGAGCTGGATCAGCCGTTGCGGCGGGAGGAGTTGGAGGCCACGGACCTGGGCGCCTTCCAACGTCTCGTCGGCGGCCGGATCGAGCCGGTGGAGCTGTACCTGCCGAACGGGACGCTGTACCTCAACGAGGAGGGCAAGAACGAGGAGATGCCCGTGAACCAGCGGGCCACGGCGCTGGCGTCGGTCCACAACCGCCTCTTCCGGGGCAACGACTATGTGGCAGGAGACGCCGTGGTCGTCGGGCCGCTGAACGGACGCGGCCACGACACCACCGTGCCCGCCCGCTATGCCCTGCTGTGGTTCGAGGCCCAGCGTTTCCGCGTGAGGCGGAAGGAAGCAGGCAAGCGCCACTGGAACGTCAGCCGCCGCACGTTCGACGACGTGATGGTGGCGTACGTCTACGCCGTACGGCTGGCCCGGCGCGACCCCACCATTGAGGAGGTACGGGTGGTTCCCGTCAACTGACCTCTCCTCACAACCGGCAGGAACGGCGGCAGTCATGCCCCCGTTCCTGCCGGACTCACTATCCCTGCCGGGTAGGCGGACGCCCGCAATGAGCACGAAGACAGCCTGTTGCATTTCCGGGACACGGCGTGGATAGTGAGAATGTAGGAGAAACATGATGAACCAACGGAACCTACGCCCAGTCGGCCAGCTTATTCAGCAGCACCGCACCCAGCGCGGCATGACGATACGCGATGTGGAGAAGATTACCAGCATCCCCCGTTCGACGCTATCGCGGATTGAGCAAGGCGATATCGAGAAACCTAACGCGCTCTACCTGAGCCGCCTAGCTAAGGCGTTTGATGTGAGGGCTGCGGACTATTACGAGCTGGCCGGCTACCACGATCCAGATGAATTGCCCGAGCTCAGAGTGTATCTGTGCGCGAAGCTTGGCATGTCGGAGGCCGAAGCCGAGCGTGTCGAAGAGATTATTGAAGCGCTTCAGGGAAAGTGGGAGGCCAAATAAAAACATCAACAGGAGACCATCGCCATGCAGAATACCATCGACCGCCTGCGCGAGCTGGCACCGTCCGCCCCTGCCACCCTTGAGGAAGACCTCGACATAGCTGAACGACAGGCCGCGCTTCTTTTGCGCCTGAGCGATGTGACCCATCCGCCCATCTTAGAAAGTATGATTGCGGACGTTCTGGCGGTGACGGTCGAGGAGACGGCACCGTTGCCACATTCCTCTGAGACGGTCCGTCTGGCAGATGGCTCCTGGCTCGTTCGCCTGGACGGCGCCGATCCACTGCCCTGGCGTCGGTGGAATTTCATGTGTGCCGTAAAGAGCATTCTGGATGACCCTCTGGCTGAGGCAGTTCGGCAACAGCTTGGGGCGGATGAGGCATCACGGCGGGCGGTGCAAGTAGCCGATGCCTTCGCCGCATGCGTGCTACTGCCCCGGAACTGGGTGGAACAAGTGTGGAATAGCGGAGCGCAGGAGGTGGGAGTTCTGGCGAGTTTCTTTGAGGTTTCCTTAGAGGTCATGCGTCTTCGTCTCGTGAGGCTAGGGCTGCTGCCTGAGCGGGACCGCAATGTTATGCGGGGTGCGGCATGATGATGAGGAAACCGACATGGCCCTCTATGTTTGATCTGCGGGGCAGCTGCGACCACTAGCCTGCCATTCTCGCAGACCGCCGAACTCGGCATCCCGCTCGTCACCGCATCAGGGCGGGAACGCCTTCATCGGGACCGTAGAACGTGACAAGACGCCAGTCACGATCGCGGATCAGGCGTCCGCGCACGCCAATGCGCACTCCAGCCCAGAACCCCATCCATCTCACGGACGCCCACATCACCGAGTTCCAGCGCATTTACCTCGAAGCATTCGGCTCACCCATCTCACGCGAGGATGCGATTGCCCAGGGTCTGAAGCTCGTTGGTCTCATGAGGGCATTCCGGAGGCGTCCGAACCGATCAGAATAACTAACCGGGCACTGCTTCACGTATGAGACTGCCGCTATACCTACGAAAATCAAGCGAGGACCGGCTCCGGCAGGTACTTTCCTGCGAAGAGCAGGAGGACGAGTTCAGGGCGATTCGCCCCGAAGTAGAAATCTCTGGCGAGCCTGTTGTTGAGCACATGAGCGCCCACCACCCTGGTCGCCCTAAGCTTGGCAAGCTCCTCGATGACATCGAAGCAGGCATCCATGAGGGTCTTGCCGCGTATTCACCGGACCGCTTGGCCCGAAACGAGATCGACGCGGCGCGTATCAGTTACATGGTGCGCACCGGCAAGATTAAACACCTTGTATTTGCCACTTACAGGTTCGAGAATAACCCCGAAGGCATCCGGCAGCTACAAAGTCTGATGACCGACTCCCAATACTACTCTTCGAACCTGTCCCGCAATGTGAAGCGCGGCAACAAAAAGCATCTCGCAACCGGCCACCTGAACAATCTGTCACCCGCAGGGTTGATGAATGTCCGCGATCCGGAGAATAAGGACCTCGGCATCATCGTGAAAGACCCTGAGCACTGGGACATGCGCCGACGCATGTGGGATTTGATGCTGAGCGGTCTTTACAGTGTGCCCAATATCCAACGGATCGTGACAGAGGAGGGCTACCGAACCAGGGGTAATAAGCGCTTCCCCAGCGGACCAATTAGCTCCACCGGCCTCTATATGATGTTTCGCAATATCCGCTATGCTGGACGCATACCAATCCCCGGACAACCCGGAGAGACTATTAAAGCAGAGTACCCCGCGATGGTGACCGTTGAGGAATTCAATATAGTTCAAGACTTACTGAGTGGGAATTCACCCAAGCCGGCGCTAGAGCCTGAGAAGTTCGCGTATCGGGGAGCTATATTCTGCGGCGAGTGTGGTGCACACGTCACGGCGGAAAAGAAGGTGCGCCACTACAAGAACGGCAACAGCCAATCATTCACTTACTACCACTGCACGGGCAAGAAGAAGCCGTGCAGCCAAAAACACAAGAACACCCGGGAAGAAGAGCTAGAAAGGCAATTCGGCGAACTGCTGGACAGGCATACCATCTTGCCCCAGTTCCAGGACTGGGCGCTTGATGTGTTGGGCAGCCAGAATGAAGCTGTGGACACCCGCGCAGTGCTTGAAACTCAGGACCGGGCCATCGAAGCACTCCACGCCGAGGCCAAGGGGCTTATAAGTCTGGCGGCCCAGGGGTTGATCACCGGGGACGAGTTCAAATCCTCCAAGGCTGACATTGAGGCCAAGATTGCCAAGTTACAAAAGGACCGTGACGAAACCGAGCGTCGGGCCGCCGATTGGTACGAGGAGGCAGAGAAGCTATTTGATCTGGCCGTACATGGCCGGGAGCGCTTCATTAAGGGGGACATCAACGCCAAGCGCGAGGTGTTGGCCGGGATTGGTTCGAACCTGACTCTTTTTGGCGGCACACTGCAATTTACGCCGCATCCTTGGCTCGTTCCAATCGAAAACGGCTACCAGGAGCTGGCAGCCGAATACGAGAGGGTTAGAACCTATGAATTTCTCTCTACAGAGGAGAAAACTGCCGCTTACGCGGACGTATATAAATCATGGTGCAGGATAGTTAATGAGGTTAGAACCTTGCTGATGAATGTGAGGGCAGGCCATGGTGCGGCGGCCGAGCCGATTTAGAGCAACGGCGGGGACGGGCAGCAGCCCCACCCCTATCTATGCGTCCCCGACTACCATCATGGGGTGTGGGCCTTGCCCTGTCTGATCGGCAGCGGCCGGAGATGGCCCGCACCGCGCCGGCCGCGAGACGAACACTCCGGACAGTTAGGGTCTTGACGCGGGACCTCAATAGCCATTTCACCTTCACGTGGGAAGAATTTTACCCACCGGAGATCTTTCGACCCAAGAAGGCCCATCAGGCCCATCAGATAGTCATTGACGGCATGCGCGGCGCCGACTGCATTTAGGGTAATCACGCTGGGAGCAGGAAGATCTTCCTCTTCAATATAGCGCTGGCGACGGAGTTGATCAGGCGCCGTCGCCTCTTCCTGGAGTTTGGCAGGCGAGATAAGACCGTTACACCAAAGACATCCCTCGCCTGGGACGATGGGACGTACAACGCTAAAGACGTCGATGATTTCTCCCGTTGCCGGGTTGATCTGCGCCTTAGCGCCGAGCTGAACTCCCGGGATCAGGTACTGGTGCACGAGGGCATTGAATAGGAGCCGAGCCTGCATCGTGTCGGCGGCTAGGATCAGATAGTCGCAGTCGACGAGCTGGACGGCCACTGCCTCCTCGGTCACGTCGCTCGGGATACCCACGTATCTAACTGAAGGCTGAGCCTGCAAGGCTACCCGCTTGGCGATGTCTACCTTGAACGTCCGGCGATTTCTCCCGAGCGTCTTAATTAGGTCCGGCATGCGCGGATGAGTAAGGAAGGGCCGAAGGTCTTTCCAAAGGCTACCCACGACCCTCGGCAGATTTGACGGCTCGATCCTGTCCGGGTCAATCACGATAAATTCGCCCACGCCGAGCCGCGCGAGATACTCGACTACCAAAGAACCGGCGCCGCCAGCTCCTATAACCCCGACTTTCTGTCGCACGAGGAGGTCTTGGCCGCGGTCACCAAACACTCTGGCCTGCCGATCGTAGCGCTCGTCCGTAAAGGACGGCCGCGGAGCGGGTGCTGGGAGGAGACGTCGTATCGGCCGCCCCACCACCTCTGCATCATCAAGCGGTACGCGAGAGCGGTCGGGTAGCCAAATGTCTCCGGCCACGGCGTTGCGGGCAAAGACGAGTCCGCCCACCGGCGGTCCGTCGATGATGTCAAGAAGCGCCGGGTATCCTCGCTCGTGGGAGGCGAGATCGGCGCCAGAGAAGGTAGCCTGGTCAGCTCCACCGTGACAGTGGATCGCCAGGTATGCCAATCCTTCGTCGGCGCACGCAAGAACGCTGTCGCGCACGAAGCTCGGTGTGAGCATGCGATAGCCACGCTGACCGGGGACATAGTCTGTGCCGTCCCGGGCGAGGATCAACCGTCGCGCCAGCAACCGGGTTCCCCGTTCGGTCGTGACGACAGCGGCCCCAATGACTGCACCGTGTTCGTCACCGTCACCCGGGAACAGATGAGCTTCGAGCTGGCCCATGAGATCGGCGGGAATCCGCAGACTCCAGTGACCGTTCATCGGTGGCGCAGCCATTCCACGACCTTCGTTAGCTTGAGGACGGCAGTATCGATGGTGGGATCGAGGTGATTTGAGCGGCGTGAAATCTGGATTGCCGGCCGTCCCTCGAACGAGGCGGCGGTCATGGCCTCGCCGAGAGCGTTACCGTCCGACCGGGTTAGGTCAGGCCGCACGAAGTGCGGATACACGTCCGCGTATGGATATTGAAAAGTGATCTGGAAACCGATCCAGGTTTCCCGCTGGGTATAAGGAAATCCTGGATCAATTGGCTCTACGATCACATGAGCGCCGCCGCTGCCGTCCTCGTGGAAGGTCACGGTGGCATCAGGCCAGGCGGCCTTAAGTTCCTCGATGGCTTCGGCAACGGCGGGCGTCATGATCGCCTCCTACGAGTTGTCGTCGCCGGCGGTGGCGACGAACCGGGCGTGCTCGTGCACCTCCACTTCCTCCGTGTCGCCGACGATGTGGCGCTCGTGGCCACGGACCTCGGCCAGCTGGAAGTCCAGCTGGATCTGGACGCCCTGGGCGATGGCCGCCTCCTTGATCGTCAGGCCGGTGGCGCGCGGACCCTGGACTCGGACTTGCTTCTTGTTCACGGTGATCTCGATGAGCCGGTGCGGCCTTACGGCCAGCTCAGTGACAGTGTCGGGCATGATCTACTCCTCCTACGGTTGTGTTCTAGACGGTCAGTTGCTATACTGCAATTACAGACTAGCGCACCGATTGCGAGTTTGCAACTGACATGGGAGAAGATCATGGACAAGAGGGGATGGTTCGACTCCGGGGGCTTCTACACCGCCCTCGACGCCGTCCGGCAGGCTCGCCGACGGAACTGGAAGCAGGTTGCCGCCGAGTCCGGGGTCAGCGCGTCGACGCTCACGCGGATGGCCCAGGGCAAGCGTCCGGACGTGGATGGCCTAGCGGCCCTTGCCGCGTGGTCGGGTCTGAACACCGATGACTTCGTGCGGGCGGAAGAGGAACGGCCGGAGCCCGAACCACTGGCCAAGATCGCTACTTATCTCCGAAGCGATCGGAACCTCTCACCGGAGGCCGCGACCGCACTAGATGAGCTGATCAAGGCCACTTACGAGCGGCTTCGGACGAAGGATTGACCATCTCATGGCATTCTGGCGCGGCTTCAAGACATGGGCAAACGAAATCGTACACGATGTACGTTCAGAGATGAACCTTACGCCATACCAGGCGCTAGACCCGCGCGCCCTGGCGAGGCACGTCGATATCGATATCATCGAGATGTCGGACTTCGTCGTTACGGCACCGGCCATCGCCCATCTGTCCGACGTCGAACCCGAAGTATTTTCCGCCGTGACGGTTTTCCGTGGGAAGGAACGGCTGATCGTTCACAACGATACCCACGCTCCGGTTCGGCAAAATAGCAACCTTGCCCATGAGATCTCCCACGGCCTGCTTCAGCATCCGCCCACGCCGGCCCTCGACGCTAGGGGTTGTCGCAACTGGAACCAGGACATCGAGGATGAGGCGAGCTGGCTCGCAGGGGCACTCCTTATCCCTGAGGCCGCTACCCTCGCCATTGCGCGGGGAGGAATCTCTCTGACCGCCGCTGCGGCACACTTTGATGTCAGCGAGCAGATGGTCCAATTTCGACTGAACGCCACTGGCGCCGTCCGTCGCATACAGCGTGCCAACCAGTCACGCGAAGGCAATTTCGCTCGGACTGGACGATGACAGTATCAAGTCAGTAGGCGGGATTTGGCATTGGCCCAGACGGTGGGCCAGAAATGTGCAGGCCACACGCATGCTGGCCTGTGTACCCGTCATACCCCGCATGCATGGCGGCCCCATGACATGCCGCTCACCGTTGCCGTAGGCGTCCCGGGCTGGGTTGAGGTCACTCCCCGGCCCGGGTCGTCACCACGGCCAGCGAGGGAGCGGCGGATGCCCGGGACGGTGTACGGCTACATCAGACTTGAGGACGAGGACGAAGCCGAGGTAGACCGGCTTCACGACCTGCTCAGTGCGCACGCCGCCGCCGGGGGCCAGGCCCTCGCCGACGTGTTCGTGGACCGGAGCATGCCGCCGGGCCAGCTCATCCGGCCTGGACTCACACTGCTGCTGGATGCAGTGCGGGGAGCAGACGCCGCCACCGTCATCGTCCCCGACCTCGATCATCTCTCCTCGCTCTTGGCGGCACGACGCGCAATCGAAGCAGAAATCAGTGAGGCCGGAGCGCGGCTGATTGCGACCGCGGCCGCCGGCGACGGCGTCCAGGCCCAGCCGTCGTGACGGCCTCGGCGACCTCGACGAGCGCACGCCCCCGCCTGGCGCGCTCGTCCACGGTCCGCAGGTTCGAGGCCACGGCCAAGACGGTGAGCGCGGCCCGCCAGCACACGACGGCGACGCTGGCCGCCTGGGGATTGGCTGCGGTTGCGGATACGGCGGAACTGCTGGCGTCGGAGCTCGTGACCAATGCGTGCCGGGCATCGGCCGGCCGGAGCGCCGTAATCGCCATGCGCCTGACCTGCACGGACACCGATGTGGTCGTTGAAGTGTGGGACGCCAACCAGACCGCGCCAGTTCGGCGTGTGCCTGGAGATGACGCCGAGGGCGGACGCGGGCTTTTGCTGGTGGACACGCTCAGCGCCCGGTGGGCCTTCTACCGGCCACGCTCCGGCGGCAAGGTGGTCTGGTGCAGCCTGCCCCTGACGGCCCCGGACGGCGTGGTCGAGGAGAGAGCCGATCCCCTGCCCCGGCGTCCAGCCTCATCCGGTCCTGCCCAACCGGCCGAGGTCTTCACGGACCTGGTGGTGCTCCGGCGGGTGGCCGACGGCCTCCGTGCGCTGGACTGGGACCTCCCGCCAGGTGAAGACGCGCGGCCGTGACCGCACACGGCCGCCGTCGCCTCTGGTCTGGGCGCGCTCGGGGCCGGAGGATGGAGGGGACGGCCGCCTGCCACCAAAGGAGTGCCATGCCCTCGCGCGACACCGCCGTTTCGCTCCGCACCTTTGACGGCCTGCACCTCGCCGGAACCCTCGTCACGCCGGAAGCGACGTACGAACGGGCCGTGGTCCTGGTCCACGGCGGTGGTGTCACCCGGGAAGAGGGCGGATTCTTCACCCGCCTTGCCGCTGGGCTGGCGGAGGCCGGGGTGGCGTCCTTGCGCTTTGACCTGCGCGGCCACGGGGAGAGCGAGGGCCGCCAGGAGGAGACGACGCTGACGGCCCACCTCAACGACATCGCCGTGGCCTTGGCCCGGGTGCGCGAGGACACCGGCGCACAGGTCGTTCACCTCCTGGGTACCAGCTTCGGCGGCGGCCTGACCGCCTACTACGCAGCGAAGCGGTCGGAGGAGCTGGCCCGGCTGGTCCTGTTGAACCCCCAGCTTGATTACAAGAACCGGTACGTTGATCAGAAGCCGTACTGGCACGGTGACTTCTTGGATGACGAGGCCGCCGCCCGGCTGACCAAGGATGGCTTCATCAACCACTCCCCGACGGTCCGGCACGGCCGGGCGATGCTGGCGGAGGTCTTTTGGATCAGGCCGATTGAGGTGGTCGCGGAGATCGTGGCCCCGACCCTGATCGTCCACGGCACCAAGGACACCTTCATTTCGGTGGACGCCTCCCGGGCGGCGGCTCCCCGTTTCCAAGCGGAACACAAGCTGGTGGAGATCGAGGGCGCGCAACACGGCTTCGCCGTCCACGAGGACCCCACCTACGCCGACCCCCAAAGCCAGGAGTGGCAGGCCTTCGTGATCCAGACGGTGGCGGACTGGCTCACGGCCGCCTGAGCTAGACCAGCAGGGCGGCGCGCAGCTGGCGAGGGCCGGGCCGGGTTTGCCACGGCGTCAATATCTGGGCGGCCCGGGTCAGCTCCCGGGTGGTGCGGCTGGAGCCGGTGGCTGTGGCCAGGCGCAGGGCGGTCAGGCCTTCCTCGGCGGCGTCGTCGGGTTCCCCACCTAAGGCGTGCGCGACGGCGCGGCGTGCCCGGTAGTAGCCCTCATCCCGGCGAGACAGCACGCCGGTAGCCAGGACTTCCCCGTAGAGAGCCGCGGCGCGTCCTGGTTTCCCGGCCTCGATGTAGCAGGTCGCCGACCGCAACAACCAGGTGCCCTCGTCGTACCCGGCTCCCAAGCAGTCCGGGTCGTCATCGGCCGCCCCCAGGAGCGCGTGGGCCTCGTCAAGCCGTTCTTCCACGACGGTGAAGGAATCACCCACCATCGCCAGTCCTCGCGCCTCCTGTTGCGTGGCCTCGGCCTGGACCCGGGGCGGCAGTTGCCACGGCCCATACCGCGCCGCCTGCGCGAGAGTGAGCACTCGCGCCGCGTCCCGATCTTCATAGGCCGCCTGGGATTTACGCAGCAGGATGTACCCCTGCATCGGCAGGTCCCCGGCCTCCTGCGCCCACTCCATCGCCCGGTCGTACCAGTACGCCGCTGAGGTGGCGTCGTGCAGGTCGCGGTAGAGCCAGCCCGCGAACTCCGCCCCGTCCGCCCCGACGCTGAGGAGCGCGCGCCGTACCTGGGGCCGGACATCCCGGGCGCGGGACTGGATGGCGTCGAGCACGCCCAACACCAGGGGCAGCGCCCGCAGCGGTCCCATCTGGCCGTCATTGGCCTTGCAGCGCGTGAACTGCTGCCCGAAGAAGCCCACCACCGTCTCGTCCAGGTAGCGGCCGGCGTCCTGCATGGCGGCGGCCAAATGTTGCATCTCCTCGATGCTGGCCAGCGGGACGACGTGCGCCGCCCCGGGTGCAGCCCGCTCCCCACGGGGCATCGGCACCTGTGGCGCGCCCACCTCGCCCGAGTCCGAAGCCAGTTCCGCGAGCAGATCAGTGAGGCCGTGGGAGTGGGCGGCGGCGCGGTCAATGGGAAGCGCGACCTGTTGCCCGCCGACGATGACCGGCACCGTGAGTACCGGCGCCTGGCTCCCGCCAGCGGCCCGGGTGCGCGGTTCGCCGGGACGGTCGAACCAAAGCAGCTCCGCGGGGATGCCGAGGATTTGGCTGTACCGAATGAGCTTGGTCAGCTCTTCGGGGGCGCGGCCGTTCTCAATCCGGCTGAGCTGCGCCTGCGTCAGCCCAAGCCACGCGCCCACCACTTCCTGGGGCAACGTCTGCGGGTGATGGGGATGGGTGCGGTAGGCGTAGATCACCCGGCCCATGTGCCACGTCGCCAGGGCGTCGCTCATCTGGTCCAAGGTCCAGAACTCCGGCGGCACCTCGGGCGGACGGACCCTCGCGTCGACGGCGGCGCGCTGGCAGGTGCCGCACATGGCTTGCGGGTTGTCGACGGCCAAGCGGCGTTTGCACCGGGCGCAATGCCGTAGGTCAGGCGTGGTCGTCATGCCTGGGCATCCCCCGTCCCCGTGACCGGTTGGACACGATCCGGACCCGACCGTAACACCCTGCGCACCAGTGTCTATGCGTCTCGCGTATGCCCGGCACGAACCAGAGGCGTGGTCGGGCGCGTCCCCCGGCCCGACCCTGAGGACATCTCAATCCCCGTCCCCAGGGCGTGAAAGGGGGCTGCCGTGACCCTCACGGTTGCCGTGCCCGTCTTCGGGCCTCCGGCCGCTGGCAAGACCACGCTGACGGCCCGGCTCAGTGAGGCGTCGGGCACCGCCGTGTTCCGCCTTCGTGAGCATGTCCCCACCACGATCTTGGCGGCCACGGCCACCAGCGCGGAACGGCTGGGCTGGATCGACGACTTCACCGTGATCGCCACCCTCCGGGCCTACCTCGAGGACCTGGTCATGGCCGGTGGGACGGGAACGGTCATCTTCGACAACTTTCCCGGCAACGCCACCCAGGTCCGTCACTTCCTGGCGGCCCTACGCCAGCAGGCCCCCGGCTGCGCCGTCGTCGCCGTCGAGCTGGCGGTGAACGTCACCACGCTGTACCGGCGGGCCTACCACCGCCGCGTCTGCCACCGCTGCGAACGCGACCCCATCCGTGACCCCCGCCTCCCCGCTGAAGCCCGCGCCGACGATCCCCAGCGCTGCGCGCGATGCGGCGGCATCCTCCACCCCCGCCGCGGGGACGCGCCCCGGCTCCTTCGCGCGAGGTTGCAGCGCTACCGCCAGACCGCCGACGGGATCAAGGAGGCGTTCGCGGGCAGCGGCGTCATCGTCCACGAGCTCGACAGCGGCACCACGCCAGAGGAAACCGCCCACGCCGTCACCGCCCTCCTCACCGCCAGGAGCAGCCCCGCATGACCACCTTCCTTGATCTTCCCCGCGTGCGCCCAGGGGACGACTACGGCCACGCCCGGATGCCGCGCCGGGCTGACGCACCCGCCCCGGAGCGCATTGACCGGATCACCTACGGCCGGTTCCGCAACGTGTACCTCTACATCACCGAGGCCTGCCAACTCCGGTGCGAGCACTGCTACATGGGCGAACGGCTGGAGCGGGCGTTGAAGATGCCGCTGCCCCAGATCACGGAGACGCTGCGGACGTGGCGGCGGATGGGCGGTAGCAAGCTGACCATCCTGGGCGGGGAGCCGACGTTGCACCCCAACTACATCGAGGCCATCCGGCTCGGGCGGCAGCTGGGGTACGAGGACGTCATCACCACCACCAACGCCCAGAAGCCCGCCGCGCGGAAGTTCCGCCAGCTGGAGCCTGCGGACTTCGCGTACGTCCAGGTGAGCCTCGACGGCGGGAGCGCCGCCACCCACGACCACGTACGCGGTGAGGGCACCTTCGACGTGGCGCTGGAGACGACGGCGGAGCTGGCCCGCCGGGGCTTTGACACCCGGATCATCTGCACCGTCAACCGGGCCAACCAGGGCGACGCCTTGAAGCTGCTGGACATCGCCGATGAGCTGGGCGTGTCGCTGGTGAAGTACCACGTCTTCTCCACCATCGGCACCGGCCACGGCAACGCCGAGATGGCGATGGACCCGCCAACGTGGGTGCGCTTCTGCGACGAGCTCGGCGAGGTGGCCCCGGCCCACCACACGCGCGTCTGGTTCCAGCCCACCTATGCCCGCCGCGACCAGATGAGCCGCTATGCGGCGGAGGGATACCAGGGGTGCATTGGCCGGACGCTGGACCGCATTTCGATCTTTCCCGACGGCAGGTGCTACGTCTGCTCCTACCTCTTCGACACCGAACTCAACTTCGCCCGGATGCAGGACGGGCAGGTGGTGCTCAACCGCGAGGCCAACGAGTTCGACCTGTTCACTCAGCCGCTCACGACGAGCGCGTGCGGCGGGTGCAAGGCGTCGGCCTGCCAAGGCGGTTGCCCCGCCGAGGAGATCGTCATGGGCGGCTCCTCCTGCGCCGCCGAACCGGACATCGTGCCGGTGTGCCGCCTGTGGAAGTCGTCCGCCAAGCCCGAGGACTGAGGGAGACGCCCTGATGGATGAGATCATCAAGCCCCTGGACGCGTTGGACTGGGACGACCTCGACGCCGTGGAGAGTGGGACCCGGAAGGCGCTGGCGCAGCTGGCGGATGACCCGGACCTCATCCGGGACACCCTGCTCCATCTGCCGTCGCGGCCGGACCTCTTGGCCCTGTGCGAGCACTACGACATCCTGGACAAGATCGTGCTGTACCAGGACGACGCCGGTATCCGGGTCCGGCTGCACATCTTCCTGCCCGGCTACTTCGACCGCCCCCACAACCACCGCTGGAGTTACGCCAGCTTGGTCCTACGCGGGGAGTACCGGCACCACCTCTTCGGCAACGTGAACGTGGACGACGCCCCGGCCCCGGACGAGCTGAAGGCGCTGGTGGTCCGGCCGGAGCCGGTGGGCAGCAGCTACGCCCTCCACCATTCGATGGTTCACGCCGTGGTGGCCGAGCCGTTCACGGTGTCGCTGGTCATCCGCGGCCCGGCCGTCAAAGACCGCTTCCTGGTCATGGACCGGAAGACGGGTGAGAGCTGGTGGCAGTACGGGGCGCAGCAGGAGTCCGCCGGTGAGGCGGCGCGCAAGCGCATGACCCGGGACCGCCTGGAAGAACTGACCGCCTCGCTGCGGGAGTGGGACCTGTTTTAGGCCGCCCACGCCCCCACGCCTGGCCGCTGCCGCTGCCGGTGCCGAGGCGCGGCCACCGCCCGATGCCTGAGGAGGTGCCCTCCATGAACGACTAATCATCTGCCGTGTTCCGACCGCGTCCATGCCGATGAGCCCGTCCCTCCAACGACGTAGGGGCGGGCTCCTCGGTGTGGGTCAACCAGCAGCCGGGGCGGCCAGGCGGGCACGGGAGCTGATGAAGGCGCGCAACTGGTCCAGGTCCGGGAGGGGTTCATGGTGGGGACGCTCGCAGCGAAGGCTTCCGCTGGCCGCCGCCAGCTCCAGGGTTTCCCGCATCGGCCACCCGGCGCGCAACCCGAAGATGAGGCCGCCGGAGAACGCCGCGCCGGCGCAGTGGGTGTGCCGGACCGCGACCTCGAAGGCCGGAACGGACACCCGGCTGTTGGGGCTGACGGCGACCGCGCCGAAGGCTCCGGCCGTGACCACCACCCAGGAGGCCCGGGTCTGCTTGAGCAACGAGGCCGCCACCGCCGAAGCGTCCCCGTGGGCGGCGTCATCCACGTTGGTCTGGATCACCAGGCCGGGATAGTCCACGAGGGCAGCGGCGGCGGCCGGGCTGAGGCTTGAGCCTCCGAGGTTGACCAGTAGCGGCACCTCAGCCCGGCGGGCGGCCTCGATGGCGCGGATGCTTGCTGGTTCGATGAGCTGGTAGCAATCCACGTAGGCGAAGGACGCGGTGGTCAGGGGCGCGAGGTCCAGGGACATCAGCCCCTCCAGCACCCCGGGTAGGTACGGGAACCAGGTGCGGGTGCCGTCATCGTCGGCCACGATCACGATGTGCGACGTTGCCCCATCCGGCACCGGCCGGGCTGTGGAGGCCACCCGGTGGAGTCGTAACCAGGCCTGGACCTGGACCGCGCCCGCGTCATCGCCGAAGTCATTCGTGAGCACCAACACCGGCACCTCGAGCGCGGCCAGGACGGCGGCGGCCATCGGGCCATCCGCCGCAATGGAGGGCTCCACCGTCCGGACCGCCGCACCGTGGTTCGCCGAAGGAAAGTGGTCCACCGTCCAGAGGGACGCGGCGGCCAGGTAGCTCACGCAGACCACCGGCCCGGCGGGGAGCCCGGCCATCACTACCAGCCGAAAACGGAGAAGGACCGGCCAGCGGCGATGTCTTCCATAGCCGCCCGACAGTAGGCGATCATGTGATCGGGCAGAGCATCCAGCGGGAACCAGGCAAGCTCGCTGCACTTCTCCGGCTCGCGGTTCTCGGGTTCGCCGTCCCACTCCCGGACGATGAAGAAGAAGGCCGCCCGGCCGCCGCCGGAAGAGTTGTGCATGATGTGCGCGAACTCCACCGCCTCCGGCTGGATCGTCACACCGATTTCTTCCTTGGCCTCCCGGATCAGGGCCGTGACCACGGACTCTCCGGCTTCCAGGTGGCCGGACGGCAGATGATACGCGCCATCTTCGTATCCAGTGTTCTGGCGACGGCCAAAGAGGGCTTCGTTGTTTCGGAGCAAAACCAGGTGAACGTCGGTAGTAACCTGATGGCGAGACGAGGACATGGGCGATCTCCTTTGATCTGGTACGCCGCTGGGGCTCCTTTGATTTTAGCGGGAAAGCGGTTCTTTGGTAATGCGTGTCGTGGGTTGGCTCCAGTGGCCTCCGCTCCCTCGTCAGCGGGTGTATGGCCCCAAGATCAGAAAGCAGCACGATCCTCGGGCGCGCCACCTGGCCAGGCGCTTGAAGGAAGTACAGGCAAGTTGCACCACCCTGGCTCCGCGCCCCTCCCGCCGGTGCGCCCACCCTGAACGGTGCGCCACCGGCTGATCACACCTTGACAACCTGATATTGCTAGAGCCGGGCATGGAGGAACCGACCATGTCCGATGATCGAAATGCAAATTACGAAGACCGCATAGATACCCAGTTACTCAAAATGGAGCGCTGGTATCGAGGGCGGTACAAACGCCTGGATAAGGCCAGGTGGGAAGGCGACGACAGCCGCGCGGCGGAGTTGGCGGAAGACCTGACGCCGCGGGAGGTGTCAGTACGACAACTCTTCCGGATAAGGCCTTCATGGGGCGGCCTGTTTGTCCGCATTGAGGTAGAAGTAGATGACGGCCAAGTCGCGGCCGTCAGATTTTACTTCCTAGAGTGGTTTCAGCTATCCCGCCCTCTCAGTGAAGCATCTCATCCCGCGCTTCTGAGGCTCGCTAAGGAAACGGCGACGGCAGCGGCAGCGGAGATGGCGTTATGAGCCACTTTCTGCTTGGGGTAATTATCCCCGAAGACCTCAGCGACGTTGAAAGCTACTTAGAGATGACGTTGGAGCCCTACGACGAAAACACCGAGGTCGCGCCGTACCAGCGCCCATGCCGGTGCGGAGAGCGCCAAGCCCGAAGGCAGGCGGACGCTATCGCAGCGGAGGAAACGGGACTGACCTGGGACACGCTGCGGCAGTCGTTCGCGCAGAAGCCGGAAGCAGAACAGACGCCAAAGGCCTGGGAGCGGCACACGAAGCGCCTGCGGGAAGCGGAAGCGCGGGAACTAGCCCGCCTCCCGAAAACGCCCCAAGCTGATTGCGACTACTGCCACGGAAGCGGCACCTACACCAGTACCTACAACCCCAAGAGTAAATGGGACTGGTGGCAGATTGGTGGCCGCTGGGACGGCGTACTGGCCGGAACACCCGCCGAGAATGAGGACGGGCTCAACTTTGGCCCCAACCCTGAGCGCCTTGGCAACAACCTCGTGAGGGTGGAGGACTTGACGCGGGAGCGCATGCCGTTCGCCTTTGTCCTGCCGGACGGCACCTGGCTTCAACAGGGCGAGATGGGAGGGTGGGGTATCGTCCACCGGGAGGATATCAGCCCTGAGATGTGGGAGACAAAGACCCTCGACGCGCTGAAGGCACGCTATGGCGGCCTGCGCGTCGTGGCCGTGGACTGCCACATATAAGAACAGAAAACGGCGACCCGTCTGCAAACGGAGCGCCGCACGAACAAGAACAACTACGAAACAACCTGGCTCTAGCGTATCGGGTATCAAAAGAAACGTCAATGAGGGCAACGCAATCCCTCCCCTTACAAGTCAAGGGGAGTGCGCCCCGCATGGGCAGGTGGAGCCAGACATTCTATCTTGAACTGCATAGTAAATAGAGGCATACTAGGAAACGATGAACGATGAAGCAGTCCAGCAACTAACTGAATACCTTGATAAGCGCTTTGATGAGTTGCAAGCCGAGACGAATCGCCGCTTTGAGCATATGGCGAAGTCCATAGACGGGCTGACCGGCGACGTGGCGCACCTGGCCGGTGTGATCCAAGCGCGGGAAGACAAGTTTGGCGATCTCCTTGCGGCTATGGACGGCTATGTGTTGCGGGCAGAGCATACGGCGGCGGATGTGGCGGGGCTGGAACGCCGAACGGACACGCTGGAGAAGTGGGTTACGGCCATAGGGAACAAGACCGGGGTAACGCTGAACACGGTGAAGCCGTGAGCACAATAGTTGTTCAGGCTGCGCCCGCCCGTCCGCGCCGGCGACCGGAGGGAGCCGGAGCGGGACGCCGCGAAGCGGCGCTTGAGCGACGTAGAGAAGGTTTGCACCGTGATTACCCTAGCCACGACGATCGAGGATGGGATTGGGCCTGCGATGAGCGAATGCTATTCGTGAGGCTAGCGCCGTGTCACATACCGACCTTCAGAAATAAGCAAGGAATGAACCAATGACCGACGACCAGAAAAGGGAGCTCCGCAGGCTCATCGAGGCTTACGTAAACTACACGCGCCCACCTAGCGACGATGAAAGCGCCTGGGACTTCGACAAAGATTACGACTCAGATATTGTTGAGACGCACGAACCACTGGTGAACTTCACTGGCAAGGCAGGGGTCACGGTCGAGCATACCGAAAGTGGACTCGTCGTCGTGGAAGGCTTCCAATATATGAAGGGCACGCCGCGCGTGACGCTCTATATAAAAGACTTCGGGAACTTCTTGGGTATTCTGGAACAACGCTGATGATGGCGGATGTGCGTATCGCTCAGCCAAGAACTTCGAGATAAACCTCCCTGAGTTCTTTTAACTCGACTAAGCTATCCGCCCACTCCTCGTCAGAGGGGAGGCGGTTATGAATTCGCCGCGTGTCGATGTCCAGGCACTCCATGATACCAAAGATAGGCGTGCTTGCCTGATACTCGTCCGCCATTGGCTTGAACGTGGCGTGAGCAATGGCGTGAACCTCTTTTGCGTACTCCACGTCACGCGCACTAACTGCATCCAGGGCAAGAGCGTAGATAGCGCGGGCTAGCTCCCTATACAGCTCTTTTCTTTTCGTAGGTTTCTTCATGATAGATAATTCCAGGTTCGGGTGAGCAGTTTTGCGACATGCTCGGGTCGTTGTGCGTTGCGGCGTTAGCCGCTGTAGGCGCCCCGGTCGCCCGCGTCGCCGGGCTTGCCCGTCGGGCTGTGGTGGTCGTGGCCGCCTTCGGCGTAGAACTCCTCGGACGTCCTGTGACCGTCAGCGATGAGGGTGTGGCCCTCGCGGCTGGTGTCGTCACGCCCGAAGGAAGCGGTCACTTCCTGGCCATCGGCGTCGGTGCCGTGAACCGGAGCCTCGTAGACGGCGTCGCCGCCTTGCGTGAGGCCCGCTGCCTGGCCGTCGTCGTGGTACTGGCTGGGCTCCGGAGGGACCGACCAGGTGTAGTCCGATGGACGGTTCCGGGGTTGTCTACCTCTACTCATAGAGGCAACTTCCTTCCCTGCGCCTTAGTTGGCGCGGCTTGGGAGTGGGTGGGCGCAAGATTTATGCACTCTCCTTCCGGCGCCGGCCGGCAAAGAGTACATTACAAACACACCTTGCAAGACTGTGCTTGTTCTCGCGGGAATAATTATGAACGATCTTACAAAAAGATCAAGCTCAAGAACTTTACTGAGGAGGCGACGATGCCTGAAAGCACGTTAGAGGGAGTATTCCAGCTCCCCGCTCCCGTCGCGTTGAAGGTTGAGGCCTTGGGCGCGCGCGTTCCCGTTCGTATCAATGGCCAGGAATTTCAGCTCATCCCGCCGTCTCTCCAACTGGTGGATGCGAGGCCCACCCTCGTGGCTCCTCCCATGGAGACCGTCAGGCCGGACCTGGATTGGGACGAACGCTACCGTTCCGTGGGGAGCGCTTGGGGCCGCATGGCCCACTTCAAGTCAACCGATCCGCTGGGGGCTAATGGCGCCGCGCTCGTCCGTGCCTTCGTAATCCGGCAGACTATGGCCGCCGCCGATAAAGCCCAAAGCGTCCAGCAGCAAGAACGCGGGGAGGACCTATACCAACATATTGATGCCTGGTGGAGGCTCGTGGCTGACTGGGTCGAGGTAGTGGCGCGTCAGAACCTTGATCCTCACTACGATGGCGCGAGCCGTCCAGGCGATGATCTGGAACTCTGGTTTAAGCACGGTTCCGACGGCGGTACGGTAAACAATCCCACTCCTCTCTTGATTACTGTGTCACCTGTCAACGACCTCACAAGTGATCGTTGGAAGGCGGTACTTCAGGCAGCGTCAGACGGTCGTCAGCCACCCACTGAGCATCTACTGCTGCGGGACGCCATCGCGGCTAACCGGCGCGGGCAGCGGCGGAGGGCGGTGCTGGATGCGGCGACGGCGGCGGAGATGGCCCTGACCTATTTGCTGGACCAGGAACTGGCTGGACTGCGGTCCGACGTTGCGGGCTACGTGAGAGAGAAAAGCCGACAGATCAGCGGGCGCGTCCAGGCGCTGAAAAATCTGGGAGTGCAGCTACCCGGCGACGCTGGCAAGCGGATCATAAGCTGTCTGGCAGAGCCTCGGAACAAGGCAATCCACGGAGGCCACGAGCCAAGCGTGGATGAAACGCGGGAAGCGCTGAAGATTGCGGATGAGATTATGGAAGCTGCCTCCCCACGCTCGGCCCTGCTTTAGACCTCCGCCGGATCAGTGATTTAGAAAATGCCCGCACCCGCCATTCGCCTCCAGGCATCACTCGTCTTTCTTTTTTCCCACCTATGACGTACTATTATCGGGTCTAGGTCAACAGCAGCAAATAAATGGAGATTCCTCAATGAAGGAGGAGAAGCAAAACAAGCCCGAGCCTAGCAAGGCCGCGAAGATCGTTGGCGGTATCATATTTTTCATTATTGTGATCGTGGTCATAGGAAACTTTACAAAGTCTCCCGCGTCCAACTCAACCGCCGTAACCACGAGCGCCACGTCCACTCCCGTGTCGGCAACGAAAGACATCTACGCGGTGAACGAGGCTGCGAAGATCGGGAGCCAAGCCCTAACGGTTACTGCCGTTCAGCGCAACTACGCCAGCGGCAACCCATACATCCAGCCGGATACCGGGAACGAGTACATTCTCGTCACGGTGCAGATCGAAAACCAGGGAACAAATCAGGTGGACTTCAACACCTATGACTTCCAGGTGGAGAATAGCGCCGGTGTCCTGAAGAACGAAACCTATGTTCCCGATGTTCAGAATGAGCTTAGTTCCGGAAACCTAGCCTCCGGCGGGAAGGTCACAGGGAATCTGGCGTTTGAGGTCCCCAAAGGCGACGCGGGGCTGAAGCTAGTGTTCAAGCCCAGCTTCTGGAGCAACAAGTCGGTGGTAGTGAAGCTGTAGTTGCGGCCTGCCACCTCACACGAGGCGGCCCGGCAGGGAGCAGACCAAGATTCATGACGGTGCGTGGTCAAATGACCGCGCACCGTTGGCATTTGTACCTTGTTTGTCCGATTTGCTGGTCCAGCACCATGCCGATCAGCAGCGCCAGGAACCGGCGCACCCGGCGCAACCGCTTCGGCGCCAGCCGGGTACGAGCGTGAACCGACGGTTCAGGCGGCGCGGTGTCCAGCCGAGCATGTCGGCGACGGCGGCGACCGAGATCCCCGTGTGCAGCGCCCGCGGCACTCCCTGTGTCCGGGGGCTAGCGAAACGCGGCGCGGATCGTGTCGCGAAGCCAGCGCTGTGCCGGGTCGGCGTCCAGCCTTGCATGCCAGAGCAGTCGCACTTCGATGTCCGGCAAGGCCGCGGGGATGGGAAACCAGCGAAGCCCGAGGGCGTGGCCGTGCTGTTCGGCGAGGCGCTGGGGGATGAGTCCTATGTAGGGACTCGACGCGACCAGTAGCGCGGCGACAGCGAAGCTCGGAACAACAGCTGCGACGGTTCGTCGGAGGCCCGCGGCGTCGAGCGCATCGTCAAGCGGTCCGCGAGCGAGTCCACGGCGGGATGCCGAGACGTGGGGATACCGGCACAGTTGCGTCAGCGTCGGCAGCTTGTCGTCGCCAATCAGATCGGCACGGACGACGCCAACCATCTGTTCGCGGTACAGCACGGCCTTTCGGATGTCGGGAGCCACTACATCGCCTGCGCCGATGTCCAGGTCGACCGAGCCGTCGCGAAGGCTCTCGGTGCTTTCGCTGCCTTCCCCGACAAAGCGCAGTACCACACCAGGTGCGACCGCGGCTGTGGCTTCGACGGCTGCAGTCGCCAAGGTGGCGGCCACTCCGTCATTGATGCGGATCGTGAACGTACGCCGGAGCTCGGCGACCGTGACCTCGCGGTCGGCACTGATCAGCGCCGATGCCTCGTCGAGCAGTGAACGCACCCTCGGAGCGGTTCGGAGCGCAAATGGTGTGGGAGCCATCCCCCGACCGGCCCGCACCAGTATCGGGTCGTCCATTGCGCGCCGTAGCCGGCCCAGGGCCCGGCTCGTCGCCGGGACAGACAGATGAAGTCGCTCGGACGCCGCCGTGACGCTGCACTCCTGGAGCAGCGCATCGAACACCCGGAGCAGGTTCAGATCGAGCTGCTGGTACACAGTTGCATGCTACGCAAGCCTCAGTTGACAAACTTGCGTGGCGCGAGCGTGCTTGGCGTTCCTACCCTCCTGATCATGTCGTCCAACACGTCAATCCGTGATCACCATCTGCTGTCATCTGACCAGACCCACAGTCCGACGTCGCCGTCTCGCCTACTGGCGGTCATGTGCGCATGCGTCGTGCTCGTCGTCGGGATGGTCGCCGCCGTCAACCTCTCCGTTCCGATGCTCGCGGCCAGCGGACTGCGTCCGTCCGGATCGGAGCTGGTGTGGATCGTCGATGCCTACGTGGTCTTCTTCGCCTGCCTGGTGATCCCCGGCGGAGCAGCGGGCGACCGCTTCGGGCGCAAAGGCGTCCTGATGGCCGGACTATTGCTGTTCGCCGGGGGCGCGCTTACGTCGGCGGCAGCGCCGAACGTGGCTGTTCTCCTCATCGGGAGGGCGATCACGGGTATCGGCGCCGCCGCCGTGCTGCCCAATACGCTTGCGGTCCTGTTGCACGCCGTCCCTGCCGATCGCAAGGGCGCGACCATCGCGACCTGGGCCTCGATGACCGGTGTCGGCGGAGTCGCCGGCAACGTCGGGGGCGGGGCAGTCCTCTCAGCCGGATCATGGCGTGGGCTGTTCATCACCGCCGTGCCGATCTCGCTCGGCCTCGCCGCGCTCGTGGCGCGCGTCGCGCCAGTGTCGGCACGCCACGACCGTCAGCTCGACCCACTCGGAGCCGTTCTGCTCGTCGGTGGGTCGGTCGCGCTGCTGCTCGGCATCGTCCAGGGACCGGAGTCGGGCTGGGGCAGCACGGTCGTCGTTGCCGGGTTCGTCTGCGCCGCCGCGCTGTTCGCTGTGTGGGCGCTGGTCGAGCTGAACACCAGACAGCCCCTCCTCGACCCCCGGCTGTTCGGCAACGCGGACCTGCGCAGCTCCTGCCTCGGCATGACGGCGATCTTCTTTGGTATGTTCGCGCTGTTCTACGTCAACGCATCATTTCTGCAGTACGGCAAGGGATTCGGCGTTCTGCGGACCGGTTTCGGTGTCCTCCCGCTGACCGTTCCCCTCATCATCGGCACGCGGTACGTCGGGCACCTCTCGCGGCGCATCGGTCTTCACGCCACCATCGCTCTCGCGTTCGTGTTCGTCGGTGGCGGCCTGCTTGGACTGTCCACCAGTGGTATCCACACGCCATACGTCGAATACGCGGCGTGGCTCGTCGTGACGGGAATTGGTGTGACACTGGCACTGCCGACACTGTCGGGGGTTATTGCGAGCTCCCTACCACCGGCCCAGGCCGGAGTCGGAACCGGGTTGCAGGCCACCACTCGAGAGTTCGGCAGCGCGCTCGGCGTCGCCGTCGTGGCCACGGTGCTCAGCGCGCGGTTCGACGCGGCGCTCCCTCCGGACATCCGCACCGGTCATGGTCCGCGCACCGTGTCTCAGGCCCTCGCCACTGCCCCGTCCGATCGCGCTCACGACGTCCTCGAGGCGTTCGTGTCGGGAGTCGGCCTTGGACTACGGGTCATCGGCGGGACGGTGCTGGTTCTGGGCGCGCTCGTCGTCCTGCAGTCGGCACTGTCCCGACCTCGGAGGTCCTGATGCCTCCGGCCACTGGCCGTGCCACCCGGCGCCGGCCGCACTGTCCCGACTCCGCTAATGGCGGCGCGGCGCCTCGTCCGTCCGAGGAGGTCCCGGGTTCGCCCTGTCCCACTCCGTGGTTCCGGTGTCGGCTGGTCCAGCACCATCCCGATCAACAGCGCCAGCGGGTCCCTGGTCAGCAGCTCGTCCGCCTCGTCGATCTGACTCAGGTGCAGTCCCACGGCACCACCGTTGCCGACCATGACCGCGGTCGACAGCCGCTCGCCGAGCGGCCCACCCCGAGCGCTTCGCCCGCGGGCCCCGGCCGCCCCAGCTACCGAAGACCGTATGGATCAACCAGCCAGTTCCGAGTCAGTCCAGTAACGATCAACTGTCTCATTTGACTTGACATCTACCACGGCGCCCGGTCGCCGTTAGCCGGCGGCGGCACGGGCGTAACGACGGGCCAGGGCGGCGAAGGCATCCGTGAGCTCGGGCGGCCCGACCACCTGGATGTCGGCGTCGAACCGGCCGACGGAGGCGGCCAGGCTAGGCCACGACCAGGAGCCGACGACGAGCCGGCAGCGGTTCGGGCCGAGCTCCTCGACGATCCCGTCCTGGGAGTACTGGGACACGAAGGCGGCGGGCAGATCGACGATCATCTCGCCCCGGCATGGCCAACGCTCCGGGCCGAACGGGCCCTGGAATCGAGCGGCGACGTAAGCCGTGACGTCCCCGCCAGGCAGCTGCCGTGGGGTGAACCGTGGCCCGGTCGACGTGCGTGGGCTGATCCGGTCGGCGCGGAAGGTGCGCCAATCGTCGCGGTCCAGGTCCCAGGCGACGAGATACCAACGTCCGCGCCAGGTGACGAGATGATGTGGCTGCACCCGTCGCGGTGGGACGACGTTGGCCGATTCCGACTCCGACTCCGACCGTGCCGGCACGGCGTAGTCGAAGCGCAGCTCCTCCCGGGCATGGACGGCGGCGCCGAGCATCACCAGCACGGTCGGCTCGACTCGCGGATTCAGCCGGGCTCCGCCGCGTTCGACGGCGGTGATTCGCAGCGCGTCGACCCGGTGGCGCAGCCGCGCCGGCATGACCTGCCGGACGGTGCTGAGCGCGCGCGCCGCCGCCTCCTCGATGCCGGCACCGGACGTGGCGGCGAGCTGGAGCGCGACGGCCAGGGCGACGGCCTGTTCGTCGTCGAACAGCAGCGGAGGTAGTTCCGCCCCGGCGTCCAGTCGGTAGCCGCCGGCGGGGCCCCTGCTGGCTCGGATCGGATAGCCCAGCTCACGAAGACGGTCGACGTCACGGCGCACCGTACGCGGGCTGACCTCGAGCCGCGCGGCCAGCAGCGCCCCAGGCCAGTCCGGACGCGCCTGCAACAACGAGAGCAGGGCGAGCAGGCGCCCGGACGTCGTCGGCATGCCCATGAGATTGCCCGGAGAAGCGGACCGAAACTGACCGCTTCTCCGCCGACAGTGGTGTCAGCGCCGACAACGGCGACCGCTTGAAGGGACGATCACCATGACGACCACACCCGCCACTGTCCTCGACGCCGAGCGCGCCGATCTGCTGGCCGAGCTCGCCGTGGCCCGAACCAATCTGCTCAACACGGCTCGCGGGATCAGTGACGAGCAGGCCGGCGAGCACCCGACGGTCAGTGCCCTGTGCCTGGGGGGACTGATCAAGCATGTCGCCGCCGGCGAGGAGGGCTGGATGCGCTTCGTCCTCGAGGGGCCGTCGGCGATGGACTACACGCTGCCGGACGGCGTCGCCTGGGAGGAGTTCATGACCGGCACCGCGCGGGAGTACCCGGCGTGGGCCCTGCGGCGCCAGAACGACTTCCAGATGCAGCCGGGCGAGACTCTGGCCGGAGTGATCGCGGACTACGCGAGGATCGCCGCACGGACCGACGAGATCGTCGCGACCACTCCCGATCTGTCGGCCACCCAGCCGCTGCCGGCGGCGCCGTGGCACGAGCCGGGCGCGCGCCACAGCGTCCGCCGTGTCCTGATCCACATCATCGCCGAGATCAATCAGCATGCCGGCCACGCCGACATCCTTCGCGAGACGATCGACGGCCAGACCGCGACCTGAGCTGTCACTCGCCACCGACCCCCAAACGACATGACAGGGCACTGTTGGATCGGCGAAGTCCGCCATCACGGCCACCGATCAGTCATGATCGAAGGATGCGTCGACGTCGTGTCCGTCCACCGGCTCCGACGTCGGAGTTCGCCGGGTTCCGCTTCCCTCCTGAGGTGATCGTCCT
>Ga0207710_10000279_pt1 | contig 41660 bp, 34 predicted proteins | sample KBSS24metaG_FD_184400 | JGI IMG/M metagenome (GOLD analysis project Ga0207710, IMG submission 184400) | Switchgrass rhizosphere microbial communities from Kellogg Biological Station, Michigan, USA - KBS S2-4 metaG (SPAdes) (version 2) | ecosystem: Host-associated > Plants > Roots > Rhizosphere...
AAAACGATTGCCTGACATTCATCATGACCAAATCACAGGTTATTACCTTTGCTCAAATTTTATCGTATGCGTTTTGAAAAGCCTGTTCCTGTAACAACAATTGCTGAACTTATCAGCGCTGAAATAGTCGGCAATAAAAATGGAAATGCAACCGGTATTAACGAAATACATAAAGTAGAATACGGCGATGTAGTTTTTGTTGATCATTCGAAGTATTATGATACCTGTATTAATTCAGCAGCTACGGTTATTATCATCAATAAAAAAACAGATTGCCCTGATGGCAAAGCATTACTCGTAGTTGATGAACCTTTCGAAGCCTATTTAAAAATTGTTGATCATTACCGTCCTTTTAAACCGTCTATGAAGATGATAAGTAATTCAGCGATTGTTGGGGAAGGAACTATTGTTATGCCAAATGCTTTTATTGGTAATCATGTAAACATTGGAAAGAACTGCATCATTTATCCCAATGTAACCATACTGGATCATTGTGTCATTGGCGATAAGGTAATTATTCAGGCCGGAACTGTAATAGGAAGCGATGCCTTTTATTACAATAAAAAAACCAACAGGGATGTATATTATAAGAAAATGACGAGCTGCGGTCGGGTAATTATTGAAGATGCCGTGGAAATAGGCGCCGGATGTACAATAGATCGTGGAGTTAGTGGCGATACGACAATTGGCCGGGGAACCAAGATCGATAACATGGTACATATCGGACATGACACTATAATAGGTAAGAATTGCCTGTTAGCAGCCCAGGTAGGAATTGCAGGTGCAACCACTTTAGAAGATAATGTGATTCTTTGGGGACAGGTGGGGGTGAGCAAGACATTGACAATTGGTAAAGATGCAGTACTGTATGCTCAAAGTGGAGTGCCTGCTTCACTTGAAGGAGGAAAAAGTTATTTTGGTTCGCCGGCAATAGAAGCAAAAGAAAAAATGAAAGAGATTGTCTGGATTAAACGCATTCCCGAGTTATGGGAAAAAATAAAGAATCGGGATCAGGGATTATAATCATATGGTAATTGATCTGCTAAATTTTTCCAACTCCAATAACCCTGGTTCACCCAATCTTTTTGATCGTAGTAATATCCATTTTCTTTTATAGCAATGCCATCTTTCATATCGATATAAGAGATCTGGGTGCTTACATTTTTAGGCATACCGAATTTCTTCAGGTACTCGGGTTCTGGTTTTTTCTTTGCGTATGTAACACTGATTTTCCTTGGGAACCATATTTCAACCTGCATCGTGCTATCTAATCCACTATAATAAGTGGTATCATAAGGATCAGTTATTTTAATGAACTTATTGCTGTTGTTTTCATCCAGCATATCAATTGTCCAACCATCTTCTGATAAAGTGCTGTCATAATAACTTCGCATGAACTGCAGCTTGGAACCATAGTATGCTTTATTACGGTTGGCAGTCCACAGTTTTTTTAAACTGTCATTACCATCTTTTTCTGCATAAAGGCAATAACCACGATAAGAATTAATGTCTGTATTGTAATAATAAACGAATGAATCCAATTGATAATGCAGATCATAACCAAGAGCCTGGTTACTTATTTGAAGCGGTTCGGTAGCCAATACTTTTAATTTATTGCTTCGCTTATAATAGTAAAACTTCAAAACTTCCTGGTTCAATAAAACACATTTAGCAGCATTTGGCGTAGTGCCGATAAAATTTTTAATAAAAAAATCGCCATATTTTTCCCACCCATCTGCTACTTCATTGCTGCTTTTAATTATTACTTCACTCAAGCTTTTGTCTTCTTTTACCAATAAAATTTCCAGCTTGTTATTTTCGCTGCCGCTGATACGAATTTGCTGCGTTTGATAACCGGTATAACTTATTACAAGATCATATCCTCCCGATTTTAATTGCAAAGAAAATTCTCCCTGCTTATTAGTAACTGTACCTGATGTAGTATTTTGACAGAATACAGAAGCTGCTGGTAATGATTCCCTCGTAGCCGAATCCATCACTACGCCGGTAACAGTAAACTGGGAACTGGCTTTAAAGGAGAAAAAAATAAAAAGCAAAAAGTAAAAAAAGCGAAACTGTTGTTTCATAGAAAATTCGATTAGCAATTAAAGATAAGCTAACTGCTTAAACAGTTGCATAGTAGTTGTTCTATGAAAACTACTTTTAGTAATGTATTTGCAATTATATAGCGGACATGTATTTTTCGCAGGCATTTTTAATGCTTATTTCAAGCGGGGTAAAAGAAAACCCGGGAAATGTTTTTAATATTTTATCGTTTTCAAAATAAGTCTGGCTCTGCGCTACTCTTGCACTTTCTTTTGTCAGCAATGGATCTTTTCGTGTAATTATTGACTTCAGTCTTTCGAGACGCCATGCTGTTCCCATTAAAAAAGGCCCTGCAACTTTTGTTGGTTTCTTTTTACCAAAACTATCTGCAATAAAATCCTGTAACTTTTTGAATGACCATGTATCACCATTAATGATGAATCGTTCGGAGTCAATATTACTTCCTATCAATTGAATTGTTAGCCTTGCTACATCTTCCACATCAACAAATCCATTAATGCCGGGACTATACCATGGAAATTCTTTGTAAATATTTTTAAATATGGCACAACTTCCGATATTCCAATTGCCATACCCGATAACAGTAGAAGGGTTAAGTATCACAGCATTCAACCCTTCACTGATGCCACGCCATACTTCCAATTCAGCATTTCGCTTGCTTTTGGCATAATGGGTATTCATTTTATTTTCTTCCCATTTTTTTTCTTCATTTACATGCGTGCCATTGTCTTTTCTTCCTAAAGCAGCTACCGAGCTTATATGAATAAGTTTTTTTACATTTTTTTCTAAAGCCATATTCACAACGTTGGCCGTTCCTTCCACATTCACCTGGTACATTCTTTTTCTGTCTCTTTTTACAAATGATACCACACCTGCTGAATGGATGACAATGTCAACATTTTCCATCGCATCCTGCAATCCCACCACGTCCAGCACATTGCCTTCTATCCATTCTGCCCGACTCAATATTTCATTTGATATATAAGCAGGAAGATTATTATTACGGCGAATGGCTCTGACGGAATAGCCTTTTTCAATTAATTCTTTAATGATATAAGACCCGAGAAAACCAGTGCCGCCTGTTACTAAAACCTTGCCTCTATCCCCTGGGGTATTCTGAAGATTCATTGATTTTGAAAATTACCTGCAAACTTATTTGAAGTTTATTAATTACTTAAGTCAAGGAGATAGATTATACTTATAATAACCTTCACCAGATTTCTTTCCAAGTTTTCCTTCCTTTACTTTTTGTTGTTGAATAAACGAGGGTTTCAATCTTTCGGGTTTATCAAGCTGTTCATATACAGATTGACTAACCGCATAGTTTATGTCATTGCCAATAAGATCCATAAGTTTAAATGGACCCATTTTAAAACCTGTTGCTTCAAGCAAAGAATCGAGCTGAGCGAAATCTGTATCATTTTCTTCCACGAGACGCAATGCTTCAATATAATAAGGTCTTGCCACACGATTAACAATAAAGCCAGGAGAATCCTTACAAAGCACAGGAGTTTTGCCTATTTGCCTTGTTAATTCCAAAATAATCCGGGTAGTATTTTCATTCGTGTAATGCGTATTCACAATCTCTACCAGTTTCATTACCGTGGCAGGATTAAAAAAATGCATTCCAATAACATTTTCCGGGTTTTTTATTTTAGCAGCAATAGCAGTTACTGAAAGAGAAGAAGTATTGCTTGCAAAAATGGTATTCTTGTTATTGATCTTTTCAAGTTGATTAAACAGCCCCACCTTAGCATCAATATTTTCCACAATAGCTTCTATAATTACATCAGCACGGCATTGATCAATGTCATCGGTAAAACTCATCCGATGAAATGTTTTTCCTTTTTCTTCCGTTGTAAGTTTTCCTTTATCAACGAGAACCTGCAGGTTTATTTCAATATTAGCTTTTGCTTTTTCCAATACAGTTTTATCCAGGTCAAATAAAAGAACGTTGAAGCCAGATTGCGCTATTGTTTGTGCAATGCCGCTACCCATTGTACCGGTGCCACAAACACAAATAGTATTAATTGTTATATCATGCATTGTAGTTGTAAAGATATTGGTTGTTTAAATTCTGGATAGTTTTCTTATCTTGAAAAAGGTTTATTTAAATAAGACAAGATATATGAATAGAAAAGAGTTAATAACAGCCTTGTATATTATTTTATTAGGATGTTTTTTTATTCCATTCGTGGAATGGGATTCATTTGAAATGTCAGGGATGAATTTTGTGTTATCCTCACACACACCCGGTACAAAATATATTTTATTACTGATTCCTATTTCAGCATTATTTTTTTTATCAAAGGCAGTAAAAGCCAAAAACCTGAGATATATCCCAATATGCACAGCTATTTTCTTATTTATTATTTGCAACACCGCTACTTCTGAAAAAGGAATTTTCCAGGTGATGGATTATGGTTTTTGGATAATCCTTATAACATCTTTATTATTACTCTTTATAGAACCAAAGGCAAAGCAATATTGATCAATGATGCCGGTCTTATTCTGATTTTTGAAAGACTTTTTTTATTTTAACCAAAATTTTATTTATGGACACCAATCAACCAACTACTCCACCAGTGTATGTGCGATCAGCAACCCTAGGTGTATTCGGGACTAAAATACCTTCTACTATTGCATTTGCTATCGGTATACTTTTATTCTTTCTTCCCTTCATTGACATTAAGTGTAACAATATGTCATTACAACAAGTCAGCGGGTTTCAATTAGCTACTGGCTTTAAAGTAAACAATAAAAGTTCTGATAATCCATTTTTAAATGATGTAAAAACGGATAAGGTAGATGAGACAATTACAAAGACAACTACAAAAAGTGATAAAAGAGATCCCAATATTTATGCGATGATCGCTTTGGGGTTAGGCGTATTGGGCTTATTATTATCATTCGTTAAGGCAAAAGCAGCAAGTGGCGGAGCCATGTTAACTGGTATTGCTTCTGCCGTGGCTTTGATAGGACTGATGGTCGATATTAAAAAGAAAGTAAAAATGGATGTTCCTTCCGCAGGAAAATCGGATGATGATGTTCTTGGGCTGAACAAACTTGGTCAGCAAATGAGCGATAATATAAATATTAGAGTAGAATTTACTCCCTGGTTCTATATTGCTATTATAGCATTTCTTGCCGCCGCCGTCTTTTGTTATATGAGAATGCGAAATAAACAACCAACCTGAGTTATTTTCCGATTCATCATTACATTGTTTACGGCTTAATTTATTTATGAGATCGTTATTACTTAGCATAGTAATATCCTGCTTCCTTTTTCATGCACCGGCACAGTCATTAACATGGTGGGCTAATAATGTCCATTGGGATGGTATTACTCCCTGGGAACGCTATATTATTATTATGCCGGGGTATCTCGGGCCTAATGCATTACCTGTTCCTGCTATTACAAATGGAAGCATTGATAGTATTAACAGTATTAGCATCAGCGGCAATGTTCATTTTTCCAAAGAAGATCATACGCAAAATATTTCTTTATATGCCAACTATTGCCTGGTAAAAAATAAGGTCTCTTTCGATCTTTTTTGGGTACCTGTTGAACATTTCACAATGAGTCACCGGCTGAAAGAAGAAAGAAAAGTATTTGCATTAAAGTATTACGATACACATGCTACCGGCGATATTCATCTCAATACACGAATTCAATTAATAAACAGTTCCAAAAAAAATTTTCAGGCAGCACTGCGACTTGGTTATCGCCTTCCTTCTTCAACAGGTTTGGGCGTAGCTAGGTTTTCCGATGCACCCGGTTTTTATTTTGACGTTTCTTTTAACAAGGTATTCATGTCGACACCTGGTTTAAAATGGATAACAATGCTCGGCGCTTATTTCTGGGAATGTGATAATATAACTGTACGTCACCGGCAGGAAGATGCTTTTCTATTTGGAACAGGATTAGAATGGAATAAAAGGTCATACAAAATACAAGGCTATATAAGCGGCTATCTGGGCTATTTACAAAACTTGCGTGATGATCCGATTGTGGCTCGTATAAAGACAGAGAAAATAATCAAACAAAAAGCCTTATTCTTTCAATTACAGCAAGGGCTGCATGATTTTAAATATAGCAGCGCTGAAATTGGAATTAAGTTTTGTTTTAAAGAAAAATAAAAACCGCAAAATATTTATATAGCACTGGTAAACTGTTTCAAGAATCTTACATCGTTTTCGCTGAACAAACGAATATCATTGATGCCATATTTAAGCATAGCCGGTCGTTCGATACCCATGCCGAATGCAAAACCTGTATATTTGTTTGGATCTATGTTGCAGTTTTGTAAAACATTTGGATGCACCATACCGCAGCCAAGTATTTCGACCCAGCCTGTTTTTTTACAGATGTTACAACCAACACCTCCACAAATAAAACAACTCACATCCATTTCGGCACTTGGCTCGGTAAATGGAAAATAAGAAGGGCGGAAACGAACCCTTACATCCTTACCATACATTTCTTTTACAAAAAAATAAAGTGTTTGCTTCAGATCCGCGAATGAAACATTTTCATCAATATATAAGCCTTCTACCTGGTGAAAGAAACAATGGCTTCTTGCGCTGATGGTTTCATTGCGATATACACGGCCGGGACAAATAACACGAATAGGCAGCTTGCCCTTTTCCATTTCACGTATCTGTGTATTGCTTGTATGTGTACGTAAGAGCCAATCGGGATTTTTCTGTACATAAAAAGTATCCTGCATATCACGGGCAGGATGGTGCTCTGGTAAATTCAAGGCAGTAAAGTTGTGCCAATCATCTTCTATCTCAGGCCCTTCGGCAACTGCAAAACCGAGCCGTTGAAAAATGGAAATGATCCTGTTTGTCATTAATGTGATCGGATGACGGCTGCCGGGAGTTATTGGATCACCGGGGAGAGTGAGATCAATTTGAGTCGTGAGTTGTGAGTTGTGAGTCGTGAGTGATTTTAATTCCTCATATTTTGTTTCGACATGTTGTTTGAAATCATTTAGTATTTGCCCGAATTCTTTTTTCTTTTCATTTGGCACATTCTTCATTTCTCCCATTATGTTTTTCACCAAACCCTTTGTGCCGAGATATTTAATGCGAAACTCTTCAATTGCTTTTGGATCAGTATCTGAGAAAGATGCGATCTCTTTTTTATAATCTTCAATTTGTTGTAACAATTGCTCCATATCGCAAAAATAAGTCAGAACCACGATTTGGGAGATTTATTAGATTTTCTGGAAATGTCGTTTAAAATATTTTTCCTCATAATCCCCGGCTTAATCTTATCAATCAGGTTCTTCTTAAATTGCATTATGTCTGATTATCTCAATATCGCTGATTTCCTGCTGCCGGTTGATCGAAATGATATTTCACATGGTGAAGAATACAAAGACGGGCAAATAGGAAGAGTAATGGCTTTGCATGAAGAAAGCTTTCCTGATCTCGATGAAGTTAATATTGTTTTAGTGGGTTGTGGTGAACAAAGAGGAAGCGGTCTTATACATGGACAAAGTGCAGCGCCGGATATTATTCGCCGTCATTTTTACTCTTTATACTACTGGCATCAGGATATAAAAATGGCGGATGTAGGCAATATAAAACCAGGCTCATTATATACCGACTCTTATGCAGCATTAAAAACGGTGGTGCAGGAACTCATCAATGATGGAAAAACAGTGATCATTCTGGGCGGCTCGCATGATCTTACGCTATCACAATACAATGCTTATGTTGATAGCAAAAAGATCATTGAAGCTTCCTGTGTAGATGCGCTGATCGACCTCAATCTTGATTCTCCTTTTCGCCATGAAAATTTTTTAATGGAAATGCTGACCTCGGAGCCGAATTATATCCGCCATTATAATCATATCGGTTTTCAAAGCTATTTTGTTCATCCTCGCATGTTGGAAACAATGGATAAGCTTCGCTTCGATTGTTACCGTGTTGGCAGCGTAAAAGAAACGATTGATGAAATGGAACCGGTGATTCGAAACAGCAATCTTTTTAGTTTCGACATCACCGCTATTGCACATACATACGCTCCCGCCAATACAATTTCACCTAATGGATTTAATGGTGAAGAAGCCTGTGTGCTGATGCGCTATGCCGGTATGAGCCCGAATGTGAATAGTATTGGCATCTATGGTTATGATGCGCAGCATGACAAAGATGAACTTACTGCCAAGCAAATAAGCCACATGATCTGGTATGTGCTTGATGGCCGCAGTCGTGGCCGCCGCGAAGCTCAGTTGGACGAAAAAGATTCGTTCACTGAATATCACACCGTCTTTGCCGAAGTAGAGACTACTTTTTTACAAAGTAAAAAGACCGGCAGATGGTGGATGCAATTACCCGATAAAAAATTTATCGCTTGCAGTTATAAAGATTATCTGCTTGCGAGTAGCAACGAAATACCTGAACGATGGTTGCGGGCACAGGAAAGAGGATGAAACCTTTTATCTCCGTAGGGAATGACTCAGATTGATCATTCGGTTTTTTGTTTGATATATTTTTAAGTTGTTAGGTTAATTATGTTACCAACTTTTTTTCATGGCATCTTCGTCGCACACTTCGGCTTCCTGTTTATTACTCAGCTTTAGATATTCAGTAATCAATATTTTATCTTCAAATCGTTTCTGTCTCTGATCATATTGACTTCGGATGATATTGTTCACTTCTGAATCTTAAAAGCCCTATGAAATTTTTCATATTTACAAAATTTTGCTACCTTTTAAAAGCAAATCCACTAAAATCTTCTTATGAGATATATTTATCGTTGCATTTTAATGCTGGCACCTGTTTTATTTTATCAATGCCAAAAAGAAGTCAGTTACAGCAATGGTAATAATTCGGAAGATATCACGTCTTCCATTCCACTAAAAGCAAATCTCCAGGGAAATGTTTTAGATGAAAATGGGCAGCCTGCAGCAGGTGTAGTTATTAAGGTGGGTTCTGTCACGACAAACACAAGCACAAAAGGATATTTTCGAATTAACGAAGCTTCTTTAGATAAAAATGTCTCATTAGTAACTGCCGAAAAAGTTGGTTATTTTAAAGCATATCGCAGTTTTAGCGCAACCTCAGGTACTAATCAAATAGTAATAAAACTGACAAAGAAAAATTTGAGCGGAACTATTAACGCTGTTACCGGTGGAGATATAAATCTTAGTAACGGAACAAAAATTTCCTTACCTGCCAATGGAATTGTGAATGTATCTGATAACAGCAATTATACAGGCATAGTAAATGTCTCAGCTGCGTATATCGATCCAACTGCTACGGATATTTTGAAAACAGTTCCGGGCTCGTTTATGGCAAATGATAAAAATGGAAAAAGAGTTCTTCTGTCTTCTTATGGAATGATGGCGGTAGAAATGGAATCATCAACAGGAGAAAAGATGCAGATCAAATCAGGTAGTGAGGCCACACTTACTTCACCAATTCCTTCTATTGCACAAGCAGCCGCACCAGCAACTATTTCTTTATGGTTTGTTGATGAGTTAACAGGGCTTTGGAAAGAAGAAGGAATGGCTACCAAACAAGGAAATACTTATGTAGGAACTGTAAAACATTTTACTTACTGGAACTGTGATGTACCTGTTCAAACGATTAAACTCTCGGCTACATTTAAAACTTTAAAAGGAGAGCCGCTCGTCAATGCTTCTATTGTTATTAAACCAACGGCAGGTAATTATTATGGGTCGGCTCATGGTTTTACAGATTCATTGGGCCAGATAAATGGTCCCGTACCTGCCAATATGAATTTAGTGTTAGAAGTAACGGATGATTGCGGCAGTCCAATTTTTTCACAAAATATCGGTCCTTATAATGAGACTATTAATTTAGGAACCATCACCATACCGCCTTCAACTCCTTCAATAGTAACTGTTTCAGGCAAACTTACAAACTGCGCAGGAGTTAATGTGAGCAAAGGGTATGCAATTCTTAATTTAAATAATTGGGTCCATTACGCTAAGGTTGATGCGAGCGGAAATTTTTCTACCAATTATATATTATGCAATTCAAGTCCGGGAAATATTCAAGTGTTGGGTGTTGATGAAAATATACAACAACAGGGATCTATTGTAACCATGCCCGTAGTGCTCCCGGTTACAGATGTAGGAAGTATTTCTTCTTGTGGTACATCTTCTACTGAATATATCAATTATACAATTGATGGAACTTCATACAGCATAACAGCACTGGATTCCCTATCGGCTTTTACACAAGCACAGAATACGACAAGCTCCAATACATATATTAATGGAATGCAGATTAGTACTGGTAATAACATGTCCTTTAAGTTTGCGCATACTTCGAATGTTGCAGGCATATATGCAGTTACAGGCATGGGCACCCAAAATTTTATTAACCTTACAATAGTTCAGCCGTTGAATGTTACTATTACGAGCTTTCCACAAGTTATAGGGCAATTTTATGAGGGAAATTTTTTGGGGCAATTCAAAGATGCATCAAACGTAACACATAGCGTAACCTGTTCTTTTCGAATTCGACGAACGTTCTAATCTTTATTGATACTAATAAAATTTCGTAGGAAATTTTATGTCTCGATTTCATATATGGCTTTGTGTAAATTCTATCTTTCAAACATCTTTACAACCGTATCTTTCTTAAATTCAAGATAAGTGGGTTTACCATCAGGCGTAATATTGGATTGCTTGCAGGCAAAAAGATCATTTGCTAAGGCTTTCATTTCATTTTCTGCTAACTGTCTGCCTGGTTTTATTGCTTGCTGTCTTGTCAAGGAACGAATCAATTTTTCTCTTTTTGAAAATTTAAGATCATTGGTAAAATGTTTATACTGTTCGAGTAATCCATCAATGATATTTTTTTCGTTACCCTGCTCTACATCGGCTGGTGTGCCTTGTATGATGAATGTATTTTTCCCAAATGACTCGATCATATAACCAAGAAGAAGCAGGTCGTTAATTATTTCCTGTAGCAATACAGCATCAGCCGCGGCGAGTTCAAAAGTTACGGGGAACAAACTTTTTTGTGAAGCAACAGCTTTGCCCTGCATAGCTTCATTCATTTGTTCATATAAAATTCGCTCATGTGCTGCTTGCTGGTTGATGAGAATAAAACCATTTTCCGTTTCTGCAAGAATGAATTGGTTGTGTAATTGAACTAATACGCCTGAAGTCTGATGTCTGAAGTCCGAAGTCTGAAAGTTTTCTTTAGTTTGAAGAGCCGTTTCTGACCGCTGACCTCTGACTTCCGACATCTGACCTCTCGACTCCCGACTCTGAACTTTTAACTCTGAACTCTCATAAAAGTCTTTCCAGTGTTTCAATTCGTTCTTCTCTATAAAATGTGCCTGATTTTTTTGAGTAAATCCTTTGAAGATAGATGTTGAAGTTGCTGCGGTTTGTCTTTCTTCTGTAAATGGTTGCTGAATGGAAGGTAATTGTTGTATAGAAGCATCAAGATCAAAATCCAAAGTAGGAGTGATGCTGAATTGAGCCAATGCATGTTTTACTGCTGCCTGTACAAAAGCATAAACTATTTTTTCATCTTCAAATTTTATTTCCTGTTTGGTGGGATGCACATTCACATCAACAACGGTTGGATCAAGATCAATGAATAGCACATACATAGGAAAACTATCATGCGCAATCATTTCCTGGTATGCATTCATCACTGCATGGTTCAGGTAGGCACTTTTGATGAAACGATTATTTACAAAGAAATATTGATCGCCTCTTGTTTTCTTTGCTGTTTCAGGTTTACCCACAAAACCATAAATGTTCATGTAATCAGTTTCTTCCTTTACCGACACCAGCTTTGTATTGTAGTTGTTTCCCAGCAATTGGAGAATGCGCTGCTTGAGGCTTCCTGCTTCGAGATGAAATAATTGCTCTCCATTACTTGCCAGTGAAAAAAAGATAGAGGGGAAAGAAAGAGCAACCCTGATAAACTCATCAACGATATGCCGCATTTCTGCTGCATTGCTTTTCAAAAAATTTCTTCTTGCAGGAACATTGAAGAATAAATTCTTCATCGCAATGCTGGTACCGGTGGCTGCTGCAACAGGTTCTTGTTTTTTTACAGCGCTATTTTCCACTTCTATATAAATGCCTGTTTCATCTTCAGCTCTTTTTGTTTTTAATTCAACCTGAGACACAGCAGCAATAGAAGCCAATGCTTCACCGCGAAAGCCCATAGTTCGGATATGAAAAAGATCCTCAATAGATTGAATTTTTGAGGTAGCATGACGTTCAAAGCTCATGCGGGCATCGGTTTCGCTCATGCCGCTTCCATTATCTATAACCTGTATCAATGATTTGCCTGCATCACTGATGATGAGCTTTATTTCAGTAGCGCCGGCATCTATGGCATTTTCTAAAAGTTCTTTTACGGCAGACGCAGGCCGCTGTATCACTTCGCCTGCGGCTATCTGGTTGGCGATATTATCGGGTAGTAATAAAATTTTATCAGGCACCATTCATTTCTCCTGCTCCAAAAATAAGTGATTTGAGCCCCTATCTCCTAAAGGGATATAAATAACTTTTTTCAAACATTATCTTCTTGAAAGAACCGCTTTTTAGCAAGCCAATAAGAAACACAATGATTGATTTGTGGTAACTTGCCGGACATGGTTTACCATATGAAAAAAATTGGCACTTTTTTTTTGTTTTCTCTTTTATCCATTCTTTCTTTTGCCCAATATCAAAGCAGGCTTGGTAAAAATGAATGGGTAGATAGTGTTTTTAAAAGTCTGAGTAATGATCAAAAGATTGCACAGTTAATGATCATCCGGGCTCATTCCAATCTTGGCCCCGATCATATAGCAAAAGTTGTAAGCGATATTCAAAAATATAATGTCGGGGGTTTGTGTTTTTTTCAGGGCGGACCGGTAAGGCAAGCTAATCTTACTAATTATTATCAAAGCATTTCCCAAACACCACTTTTAATAACACAGGATGCAGAGTACGGCTTGGGAATGCGCCTGGATAGTGTTACTAAGTTTCCTTATCAATTAACGCTGGGCGCCATGAATGATTCATCATTAGTTTATGAAATGGGGAGAGCGATAGGCGAACAATGCAAACGCATCGGTGTACATGTGAACTATGCACCGGTTGTTGATATCAATAATAATCCGGATAATCCTGTTATTGGTTATCGTTCTTTTGGCGAGGATAAAAATAAAGTAGCAAAATTTGGTGTTGCCTATATGAAGGGCATGCAGGATGCGGGCATTATGGCTTGTGCAAAACATTTTCCGGGTCATGGTGATGTGGATGTTGATTCGCATTTGGATCTGCCGGTCATTAATAAATCAATCAAGGAATTGGATTCAATGGAGCTTGTTCCTTTCAGGGCATTATTTAAGGCCGGCGTTGGCAGCGTAATGATTGCACATCTTTCTGTTCCTGCGATTGATACCGCTGAACATGTGGCGACATCCATTTCAAAAAATAATGTTACCGGATTATTGCGGGACAGCCTTCATTATAATGGCCTTAGTTTTACCGATGCACTCGAGATGAAAGGCGTTGCAAAATATTTTCCAGGGGGCACCATAGCAGTAGAGGCATTAATAGCTGGCAATGATATGTTGTGTTTGCCCGAAAGTGTTAGCAGCGCAATTGATGCAATAAAAAATGCAATTGATGAAAAGCGATTAAGCTGGGATGATATTTACAGTAGGGTAAAAAAAGTATTGGCAGTTAAGTATCAATTAGGACTGAATCAGTGGATGGCTGTTGATACTACAAATCTCATTAAGGATCTTAATGCAAAAACAGATGCGATTAGGTATAGAGTAGCAAGGCAAACCATTACCATTGTAAAAAATAAAATCACAAAATATATTGCCACTCCCAGGATTGCTTATGTATCCATTGGAGCATTGGCAACTGATTTTTTTGGTAAGGCCCTTGGGGAAAGAAAAAAGATCAAAGCCTTTTCCTTTTCTTACAAAGACAATGCAGCCAAGGCAGAATCTATTTTACAAAATCTTCGTTCAGGCAATTACGATGAGGTAGTGATTAGTGTAAGTGGATATAACCTGCGACCTGCGAATAATTATGAAATAAGTCAGGCTGCAATAGATTTCTTCAATCAACTACAACAGTTCAATACAAAGAATTACATTTTTGGGAATGTATTGGCTATAAGAAATTTTTTATCGGCGCCACACCTTATAGCATGCTACCAGGATGATGATATAACACAATATACTGCCGCCGATCTTTACGCAATTGATCTGACTCCAAAAGGAACATTGCCTATTTCCATTGGAGCATTCAAATATGGGTATTCAGCATATACGCCTCTTTACAATTATTCTTACAGCAAATTTTATAAAGTTGATTCCATCGTTGCTGATGCATTGGACAAAGGAGCTTTTCCCGGCGCTGTGGTACTGGCGGCTAAAGATGGAAGAATTGTTTATCAGAAAGCATTTGGCCACTATGAATTTCATCCAGGTACTCCTTTAATGAAACCTGAAAGTATTTTTGATCTTGCTTCGGTAACAAAAGTTTCTGCCACCACCCTCTCTATAATGAAGTTATATGAAGAGGGGAAAATTAAACTGGGTAAAACGCTCGGAGATTATTTGGCATGGACAAAGGGAACGGATAAAGCTCATTTAAAAATTGAAGACATACTGCTTCACCAGGCAGGGCTTGTACCTTTCATTTCTTTTTATAAAGAAACGATTGATTCAGCAGGAGTCCCCAATCCTGATCTTTATTCTACCTACGAAAAAACTGGTTTTAATATCCGGGTAGCTGAAAACCTTTATCTCAGAAATGACTGGAATGATACGTTGCTCAATCAAATTTTAAAAAGCCCACTTGGTTCTTCACATAAATATGTTTACAGCGATAATGATTTTATTTTACTGGGAAAAATTGTACAAGCCATTACGGGAATGGCATTAGATGAATATGTACAGAAAACTTTTTATACGCCGATGGGTTTAACTACTACGGGCTTTAAACCAAGGAAAAGGTTTCCATTGAAGCAAATCGTGCCAACCGAGGATGAGTATGATCATTTCCGCCAGCAATTGCTTTGGGGAGATGTACATGATGAAGGTTCCTCGATGTTTGGTGGTGTAGCTGGTCATGCGGGACTATTTTCTGATGCGGATGATCTTTCAAAGCTTTATCAAATGCTATTGAATGGTGGAACGTTGAATGGCAAGCGATATTTGAAAGAAAAGACTATCAAATTATTTACAGCTTATCATAGTAATATCAGCCGTCGTAGCTACGGATTTGATAAGCCAGAAAAAGATAATGCCACAAGAGAAGAACCTTACCCTTCTGGATTAGCATCATCGGAAACATTTGGTCATACAGGTTACACCGGCACTTGTGTATGGGTTGATCCTAAATATCATATTGTTTATATTTTTCTTTCTAACAGGGTGAATCCAACAAGAGAGAATAACAAGCTCTCGCAACTGCAAATAAGAGGAAAGATACAGGACAGTATCTACCGTGCCTTGGGTATATAGTTTTGCATTTCAGTTATTAATTTTATTTCCATAAATTTTATATGAAAAAATTCATTGCATTTATCTCTTTCTCATTTCCTTTAATCGTTTTTTCCCAATACACGACGCAGGAAATAAAAAAATATAAGATCGGCAAGATTATTAAGACCACGGTGAACGAAGATTCTTCCGAAACCCAAAAGCAGGAAATTTTCTATGATAATAAAGGGAATGATACAGCAACTTATTTAGATGGTCAGCGGTATAAATATTCGATATATGAATACAATGCAAAGGGGCAGGCCATAAAAAGGATTACTTATGATCATGATGGCAGCGAAAACGAAACCGCAGTTTATAGTTACAAACCGGATGGTAGCTATGTAATCAGTAATACCGATAAACAATTTGGTATGACCGATTTTACATACTATGATAAATTGGAAAGGATAACCAAAACTGTTCAGCCTGACCGGTCAGAAAGAATATATTTATATGATGCCAAAGGAAGATTAGCTTCTATTAAATCAAAACCTGGCGCTAACAATGGAGTAGCCACCAATATTCAATACACATACAATCCCAAAGGCCAGCTCATCAAAGAAGAAAGCAAGGGCGAATATAAATGGACACAAACCTATACTTATAATGCAAAAGGATTAATTGCAAAGACCAAAAGAATTTCTATTATGGATGGGGTAGCTGAACCGGCAACAACTTCAACTTATGAATACGAATTCAGCAAATAGGCCCTTTCTCATTTTTCGTTTATTGAATAATCCATAATGATGTCCAGGGTAAATTAATATAGCAACCCTCTCTGTCATATTTTCGTTATAGTTTTATGTGGCGCCGCCCATAAAATATTTTCCAATACGACAATTGCTTACATTGGGCATTAAAATTATTAATTACATTTACAGCATTTTCCACACTTTGGCTGTCTCATTTATATAATCCAAATCGAAAGGGCTTATGATTTATCCCGTGAGTGACTTGCGCCTTCCAAAAAAAAATAACATCTGGTTGCTTATTGTTATTTTTCCTGTTGTTTTATTATTTGCATCTCTCAACAGCTATGGCAGCGGCAAAACAGGTATTCCCCAACAGGACACAACTGTAAAAAGAATAAGTGGCAAAGTAGCCAATCTTGAAGATGGTACTCCACTGGCCGGAGCAAATGTCGAGAATCTTCGTACTCAGCAGGGAACTGTAACTGATGCCATTGGAAGCTTTACGATTAATGCAAAACGTGGCGATAGTATCCGGATTTCGTTTATCGGGAAAGTAACCCATACAATTGCCTATACAGGCCAATCCTTATTAAGCATAGAATTAAGTAAATCGGAAGGTGAATTGGGTGAAGTGGTCATTACGGGCTATCAGAATCTTGAAAAGAAAAAGTTTACAGGCGCCGCTGTTTCTCTAAAAGCAGATGCTATTAAAATAAATGGAGTGTCAGATGTAAGCCGCATGTTGGAAGGCCGGGCGGCAGGTGTATCAGTTCAAAATGTTTCCGGAACATTTGGAGCAGCGCCTAAAGTCCATATCCGCGGCGCTACTTCAATCAATGGAGAAAATAAACCATTATGGGTTGTAGATGGGGTAGTGCTGGAAGATATTATCAATATTTCCAATGATCAGCTTTCAAGTGGCGACCCAACAACCTTATTAGGTTCGGCTGTAGCAGGGCTTAATGTCAATGATATTGAGACTATAGATATTTTAAAAGATGCTGCTGCAACAGCACTCTATGGGGCAAGAGCCATGAATGGCGTGGTTGTCATCACTACTAAAAAAGGAAGATCAGGAAAAGCTGCTGTTTCATACACAGGTAATTTCAGCAGCCAGTTAAAACCTACTTATCTTGATTATAACATTATGAACTCGGCAGAGCAAATGTCGGTGCTGGGTGAACTCGAAAGAAAAGGTTATTTAAACTACAATGTTTTAAATCAAGCCGATTATGGTGTATATGGTAAAATGTATGCAAGCCTGAGTGCAAACGCCTATGGCAATTTCCCTTTGCAAAATACACCCGAAGCAAGGAAAGCATTTCTTTTACGCTATGCGAATGCCAATACAGATTGGTTTGATATTCTTTTCCGCAATTCATTAACGCAGGAACATTCACTGAGTATTTCAAGTGGTACAGACAAATCCCAATCATTTTTTTCTACCAGCTTTTATGATGACAATGGCTGGACCATCGCTGATAAAGTAAAAAGATATACGCTCAACTTTCGGAACAATTATTCTTTCAATGATAAATTATCTGCCGGTTTTATGACAGTTGCTTCTGTAAGGCAACAAAGAGCGCCGGGAACATTGAACCGTATCAGCAATCCCGTCTCGGGGCAGTTTGACCGGGATTTTGATATTAACCCGTTCAGTTATGCATTGAATACAAACAGGGCATTAACGGCTTATGATACCTCCGGAAATTTAGAATACTTCAGAAGAAATTTTGCTCCTTTTAATATTATTAATGAATTAGCCAATAATTATATTGACCTGAATATAATTGATCTGAAGTTGCAGGGCGAATTGGCTTATAAATTCAATAAACATTTTCGTTATGAATTTATTGGCGCCGTACGATATGTTAAGTCATCCAGAGAACACCAGATCACTGAAAGCTCAAACATGGCTAATGCATACAGGGCGAATGAGAATGCAACGATGAATGCTGCAAATAAATTTTTATATCATGATCCTGATCATCCCAACGATCCGGGAGTAGTTGTATTACCTTATGGTGGATTTTATAACAGGGCAGAAGATCAGTTGAAAAGCTTTGATATACGCAATAGCTTTACTTACAACAATACATTTGGCGATAAGCATGACGTGAATTTTTTATTAGGTCAGCAGATAAAATATGCTGACAGGCAAAACTTCAATAATACAGGTTATGGGTACCAATATAGCAATGGTGGTATTCCTTATATAGACTACAGGATTCTTAAGCAAACCATTGAAGCAGGATTTCCTTATTACGATATGACAAAGTTCTATGATCGGTTTGCTGCTTTCTACTTCAATGCCCAATATACTTATGACCGGAAATATAATTTATATGGAACTGTTCGTTATGATGGTTCTAATTTATTAGGAGCGTCACGACGGGCAAGATGGTTACCCACCTGGAGCTTTGGCGGCGCATGGAACGTAGACCAGGAAGGTTTTATGGACAATGTTCATTTTATAGATTACCTAAAACTCAGGGCAAGCTATGGTATCACTGCCAGTCTTGGCCCTGCAACAAACTCGGCCGTTGTATTAAAAAGCGGCACTACTAACAGGCCTTATGCAGATGAAAGAGAATCTGTCATTAACCTGATCAATCTTGAAAATGATGATCTGACCTGGGAAAAAAATTACCAGGCAAATGTTGGTATTGATGTATCTTTTTTTAAGAACAGGCTTAGTGCAAGTATTGACGGTTATAGCCGGAGAAGTTTTGATTTGATCAGTCGTATTAAAACTTCAGGTATTGGCGGTGAACCTTATAAAGTAGCGAATTATGCCGACATGGAATCTTATGGTGCTGAATTTTTACTCAGCGGGCAAATTATAAAACAAAAAAAATGGGATTGGAAATCGACATTGACTTTTGGGTATAATCACACAGAGATCACCAATGCACAAAATGTACCGTTGATTTTTGATCTGGTGAAAGCAGAAGGAGGTAATAGGGTAGGCTTTCCTGTTAATAGTTTATTCTCTTTAAATTTTCAGGGACTTGATCACGATAGCGGCATTCCTCTTTTTATTGATGAAACAGGAAAAGTAGCAAAGGCTGTGTATTTACAGGATGATAAAATCGATCACCTGGTATATGAAGGACCTGTTGATCCCACGATAACAGGCGGTTTTTCCAATACATTTAATTATCAGAATTTATCATTGAATGTATTTATCACCTACCAGGCTGGTAACAAAATTCGTTTATATCCTTCTTTCCGCAGTGCTTATGTAGATCTGGATGCAATGCCAAAAGAATTTTTTGATCGTTGGGAAATAAAAGGTGACGAGAAGATAACGAATATACCAGCTATCTCCGATCAGTATTATAATTATTTAACCGGTGCATCAGGAGCTTATCCCTATAACAATTATAATTACTCGAATATAAGAGTAGCCGATGGCAGCTTTGTACGACTTAAAACAGTATCTCTTACTTATCAGTTGAACAGTTCAACACTTAAACGTTTATCCATTTTTAAAACTGTTGCGGTAACAGCTGCCATTAATAATTTCTGGTTGATTTATTCTGACAAAAAATTAAAAGGCCAGGATCCTGAGTTTTTTAATACAGGCGGTGTGGCTCAACCTATCCAAAAACAAGCAACCATTTCATTAAAAATAGGATTATAGAATTTAAAAATGACGAGAAAGAAAATGAAAAAAATAATCCGTAATACGATATTCATAATGGCAGGCGGGATATTGTTTCCTTCCTGTGATAAGTACCTGGCCAAAGAACCGGATAACAGGGCAACCTTAAATACTCCTGAAAAAGTATCACTGTTATTGGCTACTGCATACCCGGGAGCCAATTATGTTCCTTTTACTGAAACCTCAACGGATAACGTTGGTGATATCGGATTCGGCGATGCCGGAGGCGCTGATCTGAATACAGCTAATGCAGATGCCTTTTTCTTCAGGGATACACGATCTATTAATGAAGATACTCCTGAATTTTATTGGTTTGCCTGCTATCATGCTATTGCTGCCTGCAACGAAGCATTGGATGCAATAAGTAAGGCTTTTGATCAGAATGCATATACAGCACAAAGGGGAGAAGCATTAGTAGCAAGAGCCTACGCACATTTTATGCTGGTCAATATTTTTGCAAAATTCTATGACCCGGCAACAGCATCATCTGACCCCGGCATTCCGTATGTAACAGAACCTGAAAAGAATTTTATTAAACAATACAGCAGGGGAACTGTGGCCTCCGTGTATGATATGATAGAAAAAGATTTGCTGGCCGGATTGCCTTACATAGATGATAAATCATACAAGGTTCCTAAATATCATTTCAATAAGGCAGCTGCCAATGCATTTGCTTCAAGATTTTATTTGTATAAAAAAGATTATAACAAAGTAATACAATATGCTACGCAGGCAATTCCTAATAATGACTTTCTGAATAACCTGCGGCCCTGGAATACAGAATATGTTTCTATCGGTTTAAACGATATAGCGCCGCGTTATGCAAAAGCTACAGAGAATGCAAACCTGTTGTTAGCCGAAACCGGTTCTTACTGGTTTCGTACAAATATCGCAGCAAGATATGCCATGACTCCTGCGGTAAGTAATCTATTATTAAGAACGGAGCCCATTACAGGAGGTGACTGGGCATTCCCTACCGGCAGTTATGTTGACAATCATCCTGTCGTTCCAAAGATCAACGAATACTTTGTAAGAGTATCGGTAAATGCAGATATAGGCAATGGCTATGTAATGGTTCCTTTGTTTACAACAGAAGAGGTTTTGTTTAATCTTGCCGAAGCTTACACTTATACCAATCAACTCAATAGTGCGATCAATTTACTAAATACTTATCTCAGTACGAGAATTCTACCCTATGATCCTTCTTCCAATAATTTGACAGTATCAAAGATTAATTCGTATTGGGGAACCAGCAATACACAATTGGGATTAATAAATACTATTCTTGTTTACAGGCGTACTGAATTTATTCATGAAGGCATGCGCTGGTTTGATATACTGCGGTATAAAATACCCGTGGTTCATCAAACAATCGGGGGACAAATTTTTACATTGACTGCAAATGATCCGAGGCGTTTATTTCAGATACCGGCGACTGCCAAGCAATCAGGAATAGATCAAAATCCCAGATAACATTATTAAAAATAAACTATGCGATTATTTAAATCTTATCTGCTTCTTTTTATTCTTGGTTCTGTGATTATGCTCTCCTGTAGAAAAGAAGATGCGTTGGTAGTAGATGATATACCCGGCCTTGGAGGAGATACCTGGGCGAAAGGCCCTATTGATCAGTGGCTGTTTGATACGCTTACCGTGCCGTATAATATAGCTACTAAATATAAATGGGACCAGTTTGAATTGGAAGTAAATAAAACAATTGTACCTCCCAAAGAAGAAAAAGTAATTCCTGTAATGAGAACGGTAAAAAAAGTATGGATTGATCCTTACATTGCCCAGGCAGGATTGTTTTTCTTTAAAAAATATTCTCCCAAACTCTTTGTGCTTGCAGGCAGTGCCAGTTGGAACCTGGATGGCAGCATTACATTGGGAACAGCTGAGGGTGGACGTAAAATAGTTCTTTACCTTCTCAATGATTTTAGAAACAAAACAATGCCGGGATATGTGCCCGCCGATTCCGCTATTGTAAAACAGATGTTTCATGTAATACATCATGAGTTTGGGCACATACTTGACCAGAATATTCGCCGACCGATTGAGTTTGATGCAGTGACACAGGGATTTTATACAGCCGATTGGATCAATACGAATGATTACGAAGCGAGGAAAGATGGTTTCATCACAGCTTATGCCTTATCGAGCCCGTTTGAAGATTTTGTAGAAATGATTTCAATAATGCTAATCGAAGGAAGATCAGGATTTGATGGTATAGTAAATAGCATAAGCGGTACCAGCACACGGGGCACTACTTCTGACCAGGCAAAAGCAAAGCTGAGACAAAAAGAAACCCTGGTTGTAAATTATTTTAAACAAGCATGGAATATTGATTTCTATACGTTACAGACAAGGGTGAGAAATGCTATTGTAAATGAAATTTATTAATGCCATAGTGAATGGAAAAACTTTTTATATGAGGCGGAGCTATTTAATTTTTCTTTTTACCGTACTGATTTTTTCAGCGTGTAAAAAAGATGACGATCATGTATTTGATCAGTCACCGGATCAACGTCTGAATGAAACGCTGAAGAAATATGAAACTGCATTGACCGGTTCCTCTGCCGGTTGGAATGCAACTATTCAAACAGGAAGCGGCAGTATTTTTCATTTTCATTTTCGGTTCAATGCATCTAACAGGGTATTCATGTTTGCTGATATAAATCTTGAAACAGCAACTACAGCAAAAGAAAGCAGCTATCGTCTTAAAGCTTTACAAACACCGTCTCTTCTTTTTGATACCTATTCTTATTTACATATGCTGGCCGATCCGGATGCGGCTATTAATGGTGGTACGTATGGCCAGGGTCTTTCATCTGATTTTGAATTTTCTTTGGATTCCTTAGCGGCAGACAGCATTAAATTAACAGGAAGAATTAACAACACTAAGCTTACACTAAAAAAAGCAACTCAACAGGATTTGGATGCCTGGCAAAATGGTCAATGGGCAAAAGCATTGGCATTTGAAAACATCAATAAGATCTTGAATTATTTTAAAAGAATTACCATAGGAGGAACAGTTTATGAAGTGAAAGTGGATCTTGTTGCAAGACTCATTACTTTTTCATGGATTGGAGGAAACGGAAGTCTGCAACAATTTACCACCGGGTATAATTATAATGCAGGAGGTATTGTATTTCTTACTCCATTCAATACCGGCTCTCAAACTATAAACGGGTTAGAAATAGTAAGCTGGGATGCTGCTAACTTTTTGCTGAATGTAAAAGTGAATGGAACAGCTACAACAATAGCAGGAGCCACTCAACCTTTAAAGACTGACCTGACAGCTCCTCAAAGATGGTGGCAGTATGCTGTTAATAATGGCGGCTTATATTGGATATCTCTCAATGGATTTCATGTAAATGGTGTGGATGATGCGTTTGGATTAAAAACACTGACCCGGTATTATTATCTTATCTATTGGCCCGATTATGATCCGGGAAGCAATGATCTGTTTGCCCCGGTATTTATTAACGCAGCAGGCAATGGATTGGAACTGCAATATGGAGCTGCGCCGAAAAAGCCTCAATTTACCGTGGACGGTCGTGCTGTTTTTACATTGCTGGGCAATTATGGCCCTTATCCATCAACGGGTCCTGCAGGACAAACAAGATCTCAATTATTAATTCCCCAGGGATATTATTTTGTACAGACCGGCCCCGCCAGCTACGACATGGTAAGTGCAACAGATGCTAAAGCCTGGATTAACTGGCAATATTAAACTATATGAATATTCAGTATTCTGAAATGCAGTATGCTTAAAAAAAGAAATCATTAACTTCAAATAGCAACACAGCTATATTTATTTAAACCTAAAAAATCAAATTTTATGAGAAAAAGGTTGCATTTGTTGCCATACATATTAGGTATGGCCATTATCATATCGGTATCTTCCTGCAAAAAAGGCGATACTGGACCAGCGGGGCCAGCAGGACCAGCAGGCCCGGCAGGAGCTGCAGGAGCTTCAGGCCCACAAGGACCAGCAGGCCCGGCAGGAACTGCCAATGTAATTTACTCTGCGTGGCTGGATGTTACATATACCCCTATAAAAGATACTGATGCGGTTACTCATGTTGTTGATACTGTTGCCTGGACGGCTCAAATTAATGCCCCCGGGATAACAAATACCTTATTAACAAGTGGCGAAATCAAAGTTTATTTTAATGCTAATTCTGCTGCTACCCCAGCTGTTTTTCCTTTACCAATTACCGATTTGTATGCACTTACAGGTGTGTTAAATATTAATGTGTATTTTACTGTTGGCAAAATCAATTTATATAGCACAGATGATGGATCTACTTTTACGGATACTGGAACAAAATATTGGCAATACCGGTATATCCTGATTCCTGGAGGTACAAGCGGAGGCCGAATGGCAAATGCCATTAACTGGAATAATTATAAAGAAGTACAAGCTTATCTTGGGCTGAAGGATTAGTATTAAAAAGTATTAATAAAAAGAAGAGAGGTTGTTTTTAATACAACCTCTTTCTTTATACTATTTATCTCTTCGTTGATCAGGCGGTCTTTGTTGATTTCTTTGATTTTTATTTGGATTGTTCTGCTGACCTTTTTGTTGATTAGGCTGGCCTCCTTGCCGGGCAGGGTGGTTTCCTTTTTGATTTTCCTGCGGTCGTTGTCCTTTTTGCTTTTGTTGCTGATGGCGTTTCTTTTCTGCTGCTTTATCAAGACTGCGTAAACTTATTTGTCCTACTACATCTACAAATTCAGGCTCTGCTTCTTTAGGTTTAGATGATGTTATATCAACAGCTTCCAGTTCTTCAGGTATAACTCCCTGCATATTGAGTGTCTTAATTTTCTTTACTCTTTCAATAGTAAGCGGATATTGCTTGGTACTTTCCGGTAAGCTATACCACATCAGGTTTCTGAAAATGTCTTTTTTAATAAGATAAGCATTGCCTTTGGCCACCTGGATGCTTTCGCAATCATCAGGGAAATGCTGAAGTGCATCTAAATAAGTGTCCAATTCATAATTCAAACAACATTTCAAGCGACCGCATTGTCCACTTAGTTTGGTTTGATTAATAGAAAGATTTTGGTAACGGGCAGCAGCAGTGTTCACCGATTTAAAATCAGTGAGCCAGGTAGCACAACAAAGTTCACGACCACAACTTCCGATACCGCCTACCTTACCAGCCTCTTGTCTTGCGCCTATTTGCCGCATTTCCACTTTTACTCTGAATTCAGAAGCATATACTTTAATAAGTTCCCTGAAATCAACACGGCCATCGGCTATATAAAAAAAAGTTGCCTTGCGGCCATCGGCCTGCATCTCCACCTGGCTTATTTTCATATCAAGCTTCAGTTGACGGGCAATAGCCCGACTTCGTATAACAGCTTCGGCCTCTCTTGATTTATTTTGTTTCCAAATATCGATATCACGATCACTAGCACGTCTCAATACTTTTTTCATTTCAGGGTTGTCTTCTCTTACATTCCGTTTCTTCATTTGCAACCGCACGATTTCCCCGGTTAGCGAAACTTCTCCTACATCAAAACCACTAACACCTTCTACTGAAATAAGATCACCTTTTTCAAATAACTGTAACATCGGGTTGCGAAAAAAATCTTTACGGGTACCTTTATTAAAACTTACTTCTATCACTTTACATACACTGTCAGCATCAGCTACCGGCAGATTGCGCAGCCAATCATAAGTATTCATCCGGTTGCATCCACCAGTACTGCATCCGCCATTACTTTTACATCCATTCGGTGTGCCCGTTCCACAATTAGTGCAAGACATGAGATCAGTATAAAAAATTAATCGTTATAAAATTGAGAACAGAGATGATGAACCCGGCTGCAGTAATTCTATTGAGCTTCTGTTGCGTCGCACTCTTCAGCGTTCGGTAATTCTACTGAGCAATTATAGCAGTAGTTCGCTAAGTGTAAGCAAGTTATATTTAGAAAAAACAAATGAAGCATTTCTTAGAATTCAGCGTCGGATAATCTTTTCAGCACAATTCATTTATCACTCACCATCCTCAATCTGTCAAAAATACAATTTTGTCCTGAATGATATGATATAGTTTAATGGTAAGGGCATGAAAGAGCATTTTAGCATTGGCATTACGTTCTATATAATAACTGGCCTTATCTAGTTCTTCAATAATAGCCTGTTGTTGTTCTATCCCGGCAATTTTGTTCAGCCTTTCAGCAAAATCCTTCTCTGTTTCACCGATCATTAATTGAGAATTGCCTTTCGCTGATAAAGCAGATTGCGATGATGCGACCCGCAATTTCACAGCCTGCTCTAATAAATGATTAAAATAGCGTAAGAATTGTTTTTGTTTTTCCCGGCCCAGCCGGCTGATTTCCTCTACCCATTTTGTTTGTGCTATTGGCCCCGTCTTTAAAATAGCATTAAGCCATTCTCTAAGTAAAGTTTGCCAATCTTGTTCTGCATGTTGCACCAATTGTAAAGCTTCCCGGTAATTGCCGCCGCTTATTCCGGCAATCTGTCTTGCAGTTTGAGCAGAAGTATTATTGCGGTTGATGAGTGCATTTTCAATTTCCTTTATTTGCAATGCAGGGACCTTGATCAACTGGCAGCGGCTGACAATTGTTGGCAATATCAAAGATTCATTTTCGGCAACAAGTATAAATAAAGTATCGGGTGGTGGTTCTTCTATCAGTTTTAATAGTTTATTTCCTTCCGTGCCGAGGTATTCAGGCATCCACATGATCAGTATCTTATACCCGCTTTCAAAACTTTTTAAATTCAGTTTGCGAATAATATCATTGCATTCTTCTGCAGTTATTTTGCCCTGGCTATTTTCTTTTTCTTTTATCATTTCTATCCAATCAAATGAATTGCCATAAGGGGTTAGTTTTATAAACTCTCTCCATTCAGTAATGAAATCAGCTGCTATTGGTTTTTCACCTGGTTTTTTTGTAACGGTAGGATAAGAAAAATGAATATCAGGGTGAATTAGTTGTTGGGCCTTGATACAGGAAGGACATACTCCGCAGGAATCAGCTAAAGTTTGATGTTTGATGTTTGATGTTTGATGTTCTTCTCCAAATAATGAAACTGATTGCTGACTGCCAATTGCCAATTGCCGATTGTTTACTTTGTCGCAAACAACAAACTGGGCAAAAGCCAATGCAAGAGGAAGTGCTCCGCTTCCTTCTTTTCCTAAAAATAATAAAGCATGGCTAAGCCGGTTATGTTGCACCAATTCAGCCAGTTGATGTTTTATTTCCTGTTGACCTATAATATCCGAAAATTGCATAGAACCACGATAGATTGGGTTATTTAGGATTCTGAGGAAAGTTAAGGATTGGGGTTTAAATTTTTCTGAATACCAGGATCAAATAAAAAAGGAAATCATTGCTGATTTCCTCTAAATCTTTTTTAATCCTGATAATCCAGGCTCTTTAATTTAAATACTTCAGCACTTCTTCACTCATCGGATTTACCTTATTGTGAAATACAGCAATGAGCTTTCCATTTTCATCTAATAAAAACTTAGTAAAGTTCCAGGTTACAGGATTTTGTAAAAAAGCTTTCCAGGCGAGATCTTTTGAGTTATCAGTTGGGACACTCTTAGCCAACTCTTTAGATTGATCTACCAGCCATTTGAATACCGGATCAGTATCATCACCCTTTACAGATACTTTATCCGCCATAGGAAAAGTAACACCATAATTTTTTGTGCAGAATTCTTTTATCTCTGAATTTGTTCCAGGTTCCTGTTCTCCAAAATTGTTTGCAGGGAAACCTACGATCACTAATTTATCCTTATACTTTTCATACAGTTTTTCAAGGTCAGCATACTGCGGTGTATTACCACATTTGGAAGCCGTATTAACTATCATAATCTTTTTGCCCTTGAATTTAGAAAAATCAATATCGGTTCCATCAAGTCCCGGCACTTTAAAATCATAAATAGGACCACCAACAAGCGTTGTTGATAATATCAGGCTTAACAAAAATGTTTTCATGATATAAAATTTGAATGTGTTGAATGATTAATTTGGACAACAAATATAAGACCGTTGTTCGGACTTGACGGTCATATATTTTTAAAAGTTGCTTATTGCTTTTCAAAACAGCCGAGGTCTGGTTTTAGCCCAAGCGGCCTGGTTTTTCCATCCAGATCAATTGTTACCGTTGTATTAGCTCCTTTATCTATAGCTGGGGAAAGAACTGGACTCGATTTCAATCGGAAATTATAATAATTCTTAGATACATTGATACTATCAAATAGAGGATTTTGATTAACAGCTCCTGAAACAGTTGCTCCGGGGGGATTAGATTGAACTTTCCATAATACAGTGTCAAAAGTTACTGTATTCAAAGTATTTTTTTTATATATGCCAACCTCGTTAGTTACCGTTCCATTCTCTCCCCAAAAAATACAATTGCGGAAAGTAGCAGAAAGAGGAAGGATCATAGAAGGGTTACCGAGGTCAAAATCAAAAACAGAAAGCACAGAATCTTTATGCAAAATGAAATTGTTCGAATAACTCGCAACCGTGCAATGAGTAAATTGATAATTACCTCCTTTAGTGAGAAAAATATTTTTACCACAATTACTTATCAGGCAGTTTCTCGCATTGATGCTTGAATTAATGGTAATAATTCCTGCGTCGTAAGCATTATCGATCACACATTCATTAAATGTCAATTTAGGATTTGCATTAGAAGCAGGATCAAGCATTGCAATTGCCCGGTATGCATTTCTTATAACTGCGTAGTTAAATACATTGTCTTTGCTGGTGGTTCTAAAAAAAATACCGGGCCAACCAGCAGGAAAATCTTTATAAGGATCATCGAGCCTGTCGCCCTGGATATAAACTCTGTCAATAGTATCCTTTTGACCATTTATTAGTAATGTGCCATCAACAATTATTGGTGCATCTGCATGCACATAGATTCGGCATCCTTTATTTATTGTAAGTGATGTATTAGGATCAATAACAAGTGATCCGAGTATTACATACGGCAGATCATTAATCCATGTTTCATTAGCCGCAATTTCTTTGTTGCTGAAAAAATGTGCATTTTGTCCAAATGCCTGCAATTGTACCAACCTGTTTTTACCATTATAGCTTACCTGTATGCTATCTCTTACAATAAAAGGAAGATTATTTGCATTTTGGTTAATATATACCTGTACAAAAACATATACGCTGTCATTCGCTCCAATTTCGAGATTGTTTATTTCAGGTCCGATAACACCATCCACATTTATCTTATAAGGAGATGAACTGCCTCCCATTAATTTTACCGATGATAATCTAAGCTTCTGATTATTTTCATTAATGATCTTGAAGAACTGGTAAACTGAACCTGAAGTCACGAAGACTGTATCATACTTCAATGTGTCCTCAGTAATGGTAACTCTGGCATCGGGAGATGTAATGAAAGTTTCTTTTTTGCAGGAAAAGAAAATAAGCAAAAAGGATATTGACAGTATTCCGAGGGTCTTCATTAGCATCAAAAATAATAGAACTAATTGAGATTAACGAGAGGCCATGCAAAGAGTTGCAATACTTAATTGAGAATTGGGGGCTTTCAATAATTCACTACCACAAGCTTCCAGCGTAGCGCCGGTGGTAACCACATCATCAACCAATAATACATGCTTATTTCTAATTACTTCGGGTTTTATTAGTTCAAACTTGCCTTCAATATTTTTCCATCGCTCAATTCTTCCTTTTTTAGTTTGCGTGTCTGTATGCTGAGGTCGGGTAATAACATTTTCCCAAACAGGGACATTCATATATTCTGCCATTCCGTAGCATATCATAGCGGCCTGGTTATAGCCTCTTCGTTTTTCTTTAGCAGGAAAAAGAGGAAGAGGGATTAATGCATCGACAGGAAATCGATCAGATAGACGTAATTGATTTCCTATGATGCGGCCTAATTGCAATCCCAATTCTTTATTGCCTTTATATTTAAATTGATGCATAAGATGCTGCATCAATGATTCTTTGGTGAAATAAAATTGTGCTGTTGCACTTACCAGGGGAAGTCGCCCCCAAAAAATTTTTTCAACCGGATTTCCTGTATGCAACTCAAAATTTGTTTCAGGCATTGCGTTCACACATCGCATACACAAAATATTCTGCTCGCTCACTATATCACTGCCGCAGCCAGCGCATACATGAGGAAATAACAGATGCAGAACAGCATTTCTTATTTCTTTTAACTGAATCACTGTACGAAATGATGATGAATTTATTTAGAATAAGTACTTATAAACTTCTTCTACCTGACCCATTGTTACAATCTCAATGCCCTGTATGTTTTTAACTTTATTTAATCCTTTTTGATTGTATTTAGAAACAATGATTTTTTCAAAACCCATTTTTTCTGCTTCTGAAATACGCTGATCAATGCGATTTACTGCTCTTATCTCTCCGCTTAATCCGACTTCGCCTGCAAAACAAATATGCTGAGGTAAAGGCACATCTTCAAAAGAGGAAAGCAGCGAACATAAAACTGCCAAATCAATTGAAGGGTCTTCCACTTTTAATCCTCCTGCAATATTTAGAAAGACATCTTTTACTCCAAAATGAAATCCACCTCTTTTTTCTAACACAGCCAACAATAATTGTAAACGCCGAAGATCAAACCCGCTAACGGTTCGTTGTGGCGTGCCATATACCGATTGGGTAACCAAGGCCTGCACTTCTATGAGCAATGGCCGCATTCCCTCAATCGTAGCAGCTATTGCTATTCCACTGAGCTGATCCTCTTTTTGTGTGATTAGTATATCGCTGGGGTTGATTACACCTTTCATTCCCTCGTCTGTCATTTCATATATACCAAGTTCGGCCGTGCCTCCAAAGCGATTCTTTAATGTTCGAAGTATCCGGTAAGCATAATGCCGATCACCTTCAAATTGTAAAACAGTATCTACCATGTGCTCAAGAATTTTTGGGCCGGCAATACTTCCATCTTTAGTTATATGACCTATTAAAAAGACAGGTGTATTCGTTTCTTTAGCGAAACGTTGAAATTCAGCAGCGCTTTCTCTTATCTGCGACACACTTCCCGGAGATGAATCAATGAATGGGGTTTGTAATGTTTGAATCGAATCAATAATAACTAACTGTGGTTTTAATTTTTTTATTTCCTGGAAAATAATTTGAGTAGATGTTTCTGTAAGCAAATAAAAATTTTCAACTGCATTTGTTGAAGTATTTAATCTATCAGCTCGCATTTTAATTTGCTGTTCACTTTCTTCACCACTTATATAAAGAACAGTATGATCTTTTAATGTTAGTCCACTTTGCAAAAAAAGAGTTGACTTTCCAATCCCTGGCTCTCCTGCAATTAAAACTATACTTCCCGGGACAATACCCCCTCCTAATACGCGATTTAATTCAGGATCTGCAGTAACTATTCTTTTTGTTTCTGTATTTTTTATTTCATTTAATAAAATTGTTTTGTTTATTCTTTTATCATCTTCATCCATCCACCCGTTATTATTTTTTGATTCTTTTTGAATTAACTCTTCGACGAACGTATTCCATTGCCCACATGAAGGACACTGACCCAACCACTTTACACTTTCATAACCGCAATGTTGACAAAAGAATGCTGTCTTTGTTTTACTCATATACTAAAATTAAACTTTCAACTTTTTAATCAGAGTAAAATTTAGAATGAATAAAATTTGCTGAGCAAATAATGAAAGGAGATACTTAGGAAGAATCAGCGTTTTTTGACTGATTTTAAATGTAAAAAGGGTCAATCGAAAGATTGACCCCCTTACTTACTAACCCATTAAATTCTTGCACTAAGTTACAAATATGACTCACACTACAAAATAAATTTTTCTTCCTGTGAATAACTTTTAGCCAAAAGGGACTTTCAATAAAGGACAGTAGCTTTTAATGAAATTCATTTGCAATTAATTGATAATTAGTATATTGTATAAAAACACGAGATAACCTTCTAATTTAATTTCGTTTTGGAATTGAATTACAAACGAACCCGGAATGCCAAAAAGACTGAAAAATTCAACAAAATATAATATGGTAGCAGATTTGATATTTAAGGGGAATAAAACAAAGATTTTAAAAAATGACACCTTCAATTTTAATTGTCTCACTTGTTTTCGTAGGTATTAGCATGTTGGTTTCTATGGTGCTAAAAAGCAAGCTACAATCCTATGCTAAAGTGCAACTTTCCAGCGGTATGAGTGGCAGAGAAGTGGCCATGAAAATGCTGCGTGATAACGGTATTTACGATGTCCAGGTTATTTCGGCAGAGGGGTTTTTGAGTGATCACTATAATCCGGCAAATAAAACTGTAAATCTTAGCCCGGAAATTTACAATGGTAATAATATAGCCTCAGCGGCTGTAGCAGCGCATGAATGCGGTCATGCTGTTCAGCATGCTACCGCCTACCGATGGCTGGCCATGAGAAGCCGGCTTGTGCCGGCAGTGCAGTTCAGTTCATTTCTTGTACAATGGATTTTACTTTTCGGCATTATTATGATAAATCGGTTTCCGCAACTATTATTGTTTGGAATTATTCTGTTTGCAATAACTACCCTTTTTTCAATTATCACTTTACCCGTTGAGTTTGATGCAAGCCGGAGAGCCCTGGCCTGGTTGAACACTACAAACATTGCCGATAGAGAAGAATACCCAAAGGCAAAAGACGCACTAAAATGGGCTGCTACTACTTATGTGATTGCTGCCTTAGCATCCTTAGTAACGCTGATCCAGTATATCCTAATTTATTCAAAGAGGCAGAGAAGCTAATTTGAGATTGTAAGATTAAATTAAAAGCTTCGTTTGGAGGAGAGCTTTACAGCTTTATTTCTTCATCATGCTGATCAAAAAACTTGTATTCGGTAAGATGGTAATTGCTATTTTCTTCAAGCCTCGTTTTTTGCCCGAATTTTTTCCTCCACTTTGCCATCTTGGTTTGCCATGGCCAGCCTTTGCTTAGATAGGCATACATGATAGGGTTGACTACAAGTTTGAGATTTCCATTTTTATGTGTAATAAGATAGCTGAGATTCTTTTCAATTTCATCTTCCAGTAATAAGGTAGATGAAATTTTACCTGTTCCATTGCAGCTTGGACAAACTTCCTGTGTATTAATATTCATTTCAGGCTTCATACGTTGCCTGGTTATCTGCATTAACCCAAATTTAGAAATGGGGAGTACTGCATGTTTAGCCCTGTCAGGCGACATGAACTCTTCCATTTTTTCCATCAATTTTCGCTTATTATCTGGGAACTTCATGTCAATAAAGTCAACAACGATAATTCCACCAAGATCTCTGAGACGAAGCTGACGAGCCACTTCCTCTGCCGCTTCAAGATTTGTTTCCAGGGCATTTTGCTCCTGGTTATTGCTTACGCTTTTATATCCACTGTTAATATCTATTACATGAAGAGCTTCTGTGTGCTCAATTATAAGATAAGCCCCGCTATTCAAGTTTACTGTTTTTCCAAAGGAAGATTTAACCTGTTTTGTAATACCAAATGAATCAAAAATAGGAGCTCCATTTTGATAAAAACTTACAATATCTGCTTTTTCAGGAGCAATGCGCTGAATGTAGTTTTTTGTATCAGTAAAGATATTTTTATCGTTGACAACAATCTTGTTGAAGTCTTCATTAAGCAGGTCACGAAGAATGCTTGTCGTTTTTGTTTGCTCACTTAAAATTTTTGCCGGAGCTACAGCACCCTTCAGGTTGCGTTGAATAGACTTCCACATTTCCACAAGCACAGAAAGATCCTCATGAAGCTCGGCAGTATTTTTTCCTTCGGCCGCTGTTCGAACTATAACACCAAAATTTTTTGATTTAATTGCTTCTACTATTTTCTGTAATCTTTTCCTTTCCTCTGATGAATGAATTTTCCTTGATACTGCAACTATATCATTGAAAGGAGTCAGTACTACAAAACGCCCCGGTAATGAAAGCTCGCAACTCAATCTTGGTCCCTTTGCTGCGATGGGCTCCTTTAATATTTGTACGAGAATATTTGGTTTACCGCCTAATACTTCGTTGATTTTACCTGTTTTTATAATTTCTGGTTCAATGGAAAATTTATTGAAGTCAAGTCCTGTTTCGCTTTTATCGTTCATACACATGTTAGTGAACTTCAAAAGCGATTTGGCATACGGGCTGAGATCGGTATAGTGAAGAAATGCATCTTTTTCAAAACCTACGTCTACAAAAGCAGCATTAAGGCCCGGGATCAATTTTTTTACCTTTCCCAAGTACAGATCGCCAACAGCAAAACGGGCATCGCTTTTTTCGCTATGTAGTTCTACCAGTTTCTTATCCTCAAGGAGAGCAATCTCTACGCCTAAAGGAGCGGCATTAATAATTAATTCTTTGTTCATTACAGCTTATAAATGAAATACCTGAGCACTGCTGCAAGCGTTAGTTGCCGTAAATCCGTACTGAATGCAAATATTAACTGCAGGATTAGAGAAACGTATCAGCGACTGCAAACATATACGGCAATAACAACCATTAACTGAAAAGTTTAAGGACTATGAAAGCTTAGAATTCAACCTGGTTTAAATGATTTAGCATTGCTATTAGTTGGATTTGATGTAGAAAAACTTTAAACCTTAAACTTTATACCGCTTATTTATTTCTCTTTTTATGGCGGTTCTTTCTCAGTCTCTTTTTTCGCTTGTGCGTCGCAATCTTATGACGCTTTCTTTTTTTACCACAAGGCATATTCAATATTTTTTTTAATCGTGTTTAAAATAAGTTTAATATCCTATAACTAGTTTGTTATTATTTTTTCAACTCTCTGATCCTTGTTTCTATATCCGTTCTGGCATCTTCCCGTTTTATATATTTCAGCCCTTTGTTGTACCAATTGATCGCATGTTCTTTATCCCCGGTCCTTTCATATAGATCAGCAAGTAGTAAAATTGCCTCTATATTACTTTCCTGAAGATGATTAACGGTCAGCAAACGGGTAATGGCTTTATCATATTGCCCTGAAATTATAGCACCTTTTGCCAGCGTTAATTGAGCATAAACGTTGAGGCTATCTCTTTCAACAACCTCCCTGATTTTCATAATTCCTTCCATGGGTGCGGCTGAGATATTTCCAAAAAGATAACATGCGCCTAATCCAACTTTACAGGAATCATTTCCGGGATTAAGAATCAAAGATCTTTCAAACAAATCTTTGGCTTGCAGTGCTTTCCATTTTCGCCTTTCGTCAATATTATCAGACTGCAGATTCTCCAAAAATAAGTGGGCAGCAAAGGTGAGTGTTTTTTCCGAATTTTCCAATCTGGCAGCTTCGGCCTCATACCAGGCATAAGGCTCGAAAATACCCACTGAATCCAGCCAGTAATGAGCTAATTGATGATAATCTTTTATTTGTTCATACTTCTCCGAAGAATTCGTTGTTAATAAACCTTCTAAATCTGCAACTCTTTTTAATTGATCAGGATTCAATTCTTTTTTAGCCATGATAATTACCGAGTCGGCGGAAATAACTTTTATTTCTGGCACTGAAGCAGCCATACCTTGCTTAACAGGTTTTTTAGGAGGAATAGTTTTCCCAAAGAAATAAAGGATAGATAGTAGCAAGACAGCAATTACTACAGTTATCCATTGAGGTTTTCGCACAGTAAAAATTTGGCTGCAAAACTACCTTAAACGATAGTATTCTCAGTAAGTAATATTTATTACTTTTTTAAATGGAAAATGTATTGGCGTTATACATCTTCGCCAGGGCCTTCGTCTGGTTTTTGAGTTACTAATTTTTTCACTTCAGCCACAAACTCTTTGGCAGGTTTGAAAGCGGGGATAAAATGTTCAGGAATATGAACAGCAATATTCTTCTTTATATTTCTTCCGATTTTAGCTGCTCTTTTTTTTGTAATGAAACTGCCAAAGCCACGGATATAAATATTTTCGCCGGCGGCAAGTGTATCTTTTACTTCCTTAAACATGGTTTCCAGAGTTACCAAAACATCCACTTTAGGTATCCCTGTTTTTTCGGATATCTGGTTAACAAGATCGGCTTTTCTCATTGTTGCAGATTTTAAGTTAGTTTTTCCCAAATGCTTTCGGGACTAATTTAGTACAAAATTATATGATTGTCAACCGGATAGGCATAATTTTTTTCAACCTCCTTTGCACCTATGATTTTAAAATAATGGATATTTAGCCGATAAAAAGGAACCAAACAGCTTTTTGATGAAGAAAAATAATTACCTAGCCTTAAATCCTTCGTTCGATTTCCTGTTATTAAAATGGAATAAAGAACGAAACAGACGACAAATGCCATGGAAAGCAGAAAAAGATCCTTATAAAATTTGGTTAAGCGAGATCATTCTTCAGCAAACAAGGGTAGAACAGGGCTTAAATTATTACAATTCTTTCATTAAAAATTTTCCGGATATACATAAACTAGCTAAAGCTCCTGACGAAAAAGTTTTTAAACTTTGGGAAGGCCTTGGATATTATACTCGTTGCAAAAATCTTATCAGTACCGCTCGTTATATTTCAAAAGAACACAAAGGAGTTTTTCCTTCTTCTTATGAAGAAATATTAGCTTTGAAAGGTATCGGCCCTTACACCGCGGCAGCCATCAGTTCATTTGCTTTTAATTTGCCACGTGCTGTTGTTGACGGAAATGTATTCAGAGTATTAGCCAGGATATTTGGTATAAATAAAGCAATTGATACAACAAATGGCAAAAAGTTTTTTGCCGATCTCGCTACTCAACTATTGAACAGGCTACAACCCGGATTATATAACCAGGCTATTATGGACTTTGGTGCTGTAGTCTGTAAGCCTGTTGCACCGCTTTGTGCGGAATGTATTTTTAATAATCACTGCAAAGCCTATTTAAATAACAAAATCCATATTCTTCCGGTAAAGGAGAAGAAACTTAGTATTAAAAAAAGATGGTTTAACTATTTAGTGATAGAATGTGAGAATGAAATTGCGATTCGTAAAAGAATGGAAAAAGATATTTGGCAACAATTATTTGAATTTCCAATGGTTGAAACTCCAAAAGAGTTAAACAAAAAAAAGCTGCAGTTTTTTTTAGAACAAGGCAGATTTAAAAGTAATGATTATGATATCCGATCGATCTCTCCAGTGATCAGACAGCAATTATCTCATCAATTGATTTTAGCACAATTCATAAGCATAAAGCTCAAAAGGAAACTTCGGCTGAAAAATGATTGGCTATGGATAAGGAAAAGCAAGTTTGGCCTCTATGCTTTTCCCCGAATCATTAATAAATACCTGGAACAAAAAGTTTGATAATTCATTTTATCTCTCTGTAAATAAGGTGAAAAGCACAAATTTTTTTGTCTTTTCCGCGTAAAAAAATTTAATTTTAAAGAGCATTAATTAGCCTTGGAAGATTTAATAACCAGTTGTCTCGTCAGGGATAACCGTAAAGTATAAATATATGAGAGGCGTAAATCGTGTAATGCTGATTGGAAATCTCGGCAAAGATCCGGATGTACAATTTCTTGAAGGCAATATTGCAGTTGCTAAATTCCCCCTCGCAACTACTGAAACTTTTAAAGATCGATCAGGAAAATTGGTATCCCAAACAGAATGGCATACTGTAGTGCTTTGGAGAGGCTTAGCAGAACTGGCTCAAAAGTATCTTCATAAAAGTAGCCTTGTTTACATTGAAGGCCGTCTGCGTACACGCAGTTGGGAAGATAAAGAAGGGAATCGCAAATTTGCTACTGAGGTAGTAGGTGATAACCTTATTATGCTTGACAAAAGGGCTGATGGCGGTGGTGCATCGCACGGTGATGGTGGAATGGAAAATATGGGAGGCGCAGATATACCGGCAAGCCCTGATCCATCGGAAACTCTTCCTTTTTAATTCTTCTGAGTAATTCCAAAATCTAATTTAAACAACATACTCCTGTTATGTATTTTTGTATTCATCACCTGGTAGTTTGCAGGAGATGAATCAAAATATCTTATTTTGAACAGTATCCCCGGGTTTAATTTTATAATAGAACCATCATTTGTACTACTTGTTACCAACACCAATGTGGTCACCTTATTAGTTATTGTTCTTGGAGTTCTATTAGGACTTACTTATGTTATTTCGGGAGCCGAGGTAGCGTTGTTCTCATTAAATAACAGGGATATTAATATGCTTAAAACGAAAACAAAGCAGCATTCTTCAGCAAAGCGCATAGTTAATTTATTAGAAGAGCCAAAGGAAGTATATGCTTCTTTACTTATTGCAGGCACGTTTCTGAATATCTGTATAATTGTTCTTTCCAATTTTCTTATTGATCAGTTTATTTCTTTTGATAAAGTTGTTTTCCTGGTCGAACTACTTTCTAAAGTATTAGTCATTGCTTTTGTAATTGTTTTTTTTGGTGAAATATTACCCAAAGTAGCTGCAACTCAAAATAACCTTCGCTTCGCTTATGATACATCAGCTGTTGTTGAAGCATTGCATTTATTATTGCGCCGTATCAGCAAATGGATCGTATCCCTTGCTGATGGCATAGGGAAAAGATTAGGGGCCAATAAATCAGAGGCAATGAATATCCAGGAACTGGACGAAGCCATAGATATAAAGCCTGACGAAGAAGCTTCTCCCGAAGAAAAAAATATCATGAAAGGCATTGTAAAGTTTGGTAACATTTCGGTAAAACAAATTATGCGAAGCAGGCTTGATGTCAGTGGTATTGAATATAATTTATCTTTAGGAGATCTTATTAAGCAAGTAGAAGACTTGCACTATTCCAGGTTGCCAGTGTATAAAGAAAACCTCGATAATGTGACCGGCATTATCAATACCAAAGATCTTATTCCCTATTTGTCTGAAGCTGAAAATTATGATTGGCATTCTTTAATGCGGCAACCCTATTTTGTACCTGAGTCAAAATTCATTGAAGACCTTTTAAAAGATTTTCAGCAAAAGCATATTCATTTTGCTGTGGTGGTTGATGAATTTGGCGGCACCAGTGGCATAGTAACTATGGAAGATGTATTGGAAGAAGTGATCGGTGATATTAAAGACGAATTTGATGAGGAAGAAAGCGGTAATCGCAGGATCGACGCTAACAACTATATTTTTGAAGGCAAAACAATGATCCATGATGTTTGCAAGACAATGAAGTTACCTATGGATACATTTGACCAGGTAAAAGATGAAAGTGATTCATTGGCAGGTCTGGTTCTTGAGCTTGCTGGTGAATTTCCTTTAGAAAATACAGTAATCCCTTGCGGCGATTTTGATTTTACTGTTTTACAAACTGATAATAACCGTATTCAACAGGTTAAAGTCACAATAAATCCAAACCGAAATGAAAAATAGACCTTTGATATTTTTTATTTGCCTATTGCCTGTTTGTTTATTATTTGCTTGCAACAGCAATTATACAGTAGGAAAGAAAAAAGGATATTTTAGAATAGACTTTCCTGAAAAAAAATACCAGCAATTTGATCAGCCTGGCTATCCTTATACATTTGAATATCCTGTTTATGCCAACATAGTTAAAGACACAACTTTCTTTGGTGATAAGGCAGGTGATTGGTGGATAAATATAGATGTGCCTCATTTTGGAGGACGAATTTATGTTAGTTATAAAGAAATAAGATCCCGAAAAAATCTTGACTCTTTGATCAATGATGGTTTTAAAATGGCATACAAACAACATGAGGATATTTCAACAGGTATAACTGATAGTGTAATTAAAACCCCCGTTGCAGAAGGGATCTATTTTAATCTTGCAGGGAATACAGCAACGGCTAACCAATTCTTCTTAACCGATTCTACAAAACATTTCCTGCGTGGAGCTTTATATTTCAATACCACTCCAAATGCCGACTCTCTTGGAATTGTAAATGATTTTTTGAAAAAAGACCTGCAGCATCTTATTGCAACGTTAAAATGGAAATAAAAACCTCCCGTTTTATCAGGAGGTTGAACAAATGAAAAACTTATTGTTCTTTCTTTTCATTTGTCAGTTTTTTTGGATTGACACATCTGAGTCTACAATTGTTTTCGGCTCTTCAATTTTAATTTCTTTATTGAGATACTTTTTTTCCAATGGTGCACGGCTGAAAAATTTATAATTTATTTTCTTGGAGGCCTTAGAATTCTTTTTTGCTGTGATTATCTTTTCTTTTGAAGCATCTGTTTCTGGTTTTTCAGCAACTATCGTTATTTCTTCTTTAACGGCAGCTTCTTTTTTGGATTCTTTACTGGTAGTTTCTTCGTTGGTTACAGCTGTTGCCAGCTCATTTTTTTCTGTCTCATACATTCTGGTAAATTCTTTTTTGTGATTATTCTTTTTGTAATCAACAAAACCGTAAATACTGGCGCCGATCATTAACGTGGCGCCGACGTACAAAATTGATTTCATTTTTTTAAGTTTTAAAAGTTTAGAAGTCTATGGTTAAAGATTTTATATGGCAAATGATCTCAAATAATTTTTGCTCTTGCGATAAATGATCCATTCCGCAAAAAGCATATTACCGATGACACTGATCCAAAGTGATAGTTCATAATTTTCAAGATGATCCCAATCCATTAAAAAGAAAAATATGTGGTAAACACGAAATGTTACAGCTGTCATTGCCATCGCATAGCTCCGTATCATCCAAATTTTATGAGCCAGGATATTCTTTTTACGAATAGCGGTCAAACCATTTAAAGTGGTAAAGAACCAGAAACCCGCCATAAAAATGAAAAGCACCCTTTCCCAAAAACTTCCTTTAGCAAAAAAAGACATATACAAACCTGTTGGCGCCCCCAAAAAGAGAACAGCGAATACATATAGTTTACCGGACCATCGATGAATAGCTTTTGATTTCTTCAGAATATATCTTGAAAATTGTATCAATGCAGTAGTAATGCAAATTGATCCGGCAAGAATATGAGTATAAAAACATGCACTGTAAAATTTACTTTGAAATAGAAAACTTCTTTCTTCAATAAAGCTGAATCCTTTGCTAAATGAAAAATAAGGAAGCGTATTATAAACGAGAAGCAGGCTTAAGGAGATGACAGGGGTCCAAAATAGCATTTGGAAAAAAACCTTTACTGATCTTTGAAAGGTTTGAAGCCGGGAGTTTTGCATACAGTGGTTTCACCTGAGATGAAGAGGCCTCCAGGAATTCATAATTTATTGTTGTTAGATGTTTGTTAAAGGAAAATCATTCCTAGTTGCACGAAGTTTAAGATCGCCCCGGTAAAAGGATTATTTTTGTTTTAAAAGAAACCTTTGATTGCAATTGACAATATACTGGTAAGTGATGAAGTTGTAGATAAGCAATTCGTTTGCGATCTTAATAAATGCAAAGGTGGCTGTTGCGAAGAAGGAGATGCCGGTGCCCCTTTGGCGGAAGACGAGTTGACTATAATAGAACAGGTGTATGAAAAAATAAAACCTTATCTCAGTAAAATAGCTATAGAGGAAATAGAAAGAAAGGGAAAACATACTTACAATAAAGAATTTGGATGGGTAACACCGACTATTGATAATGACAAAGAGATATGTGTATATGGCATACGGGGTGAAAAAGGAATTATTAAATGCGCATTTGAACAAGCTTATTATGATGGAGTAATTGAATGGAAAAAACCGATCAGTTGCCATTTATTTCCTGTTATTACAAGAAAAGGAAGACATGGAGATTATGAAAGAGTCAATTATGAGCCGAGGCAAAAATTATGCAGTCCCGCCTGTGCATTAGGTAAAAAGGCCGAGGTTCCTGT
>Ga0207710_10000281_pt1 | contig 41434 bp, 34 predicted proteins | sample KBSS24metaG_FD_184400 | JGI IMG/M metagenome (GOLD analysis project Ga0207710, IMG submission 184400) | Switchgrass rhizosphere microbial communities from Kellogg Biological Station, Michigan, USA - KBS S2-4 metaG (SPAdes) (version 2) | ecosystem: Host-associated > Plants > Roots > Rhizosphere...
CACTATATAGGAGCCGGATTCGGTCGACGTTGCAGTCCGCTCTTCACCGGTGCGCTCGTTCTTCACCAGCACCGACGCGCCCGGAACGACTGCTCCGTTGGCGTCTTTAACAACACCTCCGATGCGGCCGTGGTCCTGTTGGGCGTGAGCGGTTAAGAAGACCACTGCAAACATCAACACGATGAGCAGGAGTCGCCGGGGAACATTAGTCGAATACATACAATTCTCCTGTGGAAAATAGATCATTAGGTTATGCATTGAGCTTTAGGCTGCGTGATTCAAAGGCAGACCTTATCCCCGAGCGGTTAAAGCCCTGTGAATTACGCCTTAAATATTTGTTAAGTGGATCGGTGAAGGGAGGGCGCCTAAAAACCGAGAGGCCCCGGTATGCAGTTTTGTGCATCCGAGGCCCTCTCAGCTCTTAAAAGACATTCGGATCAATCTGTCCGACTGCCTTAGTTTTTGTCAGGCCAGACTCACCGGCCCTTCAGAAACACGTCATAAGCCCAGCGTCCAACGTTGTTCCCAACATCACTCACTTTGGCTCTGTACCTAAACACGTTTCCGTAACGATCCCGCCGTTCTGACTCCTTATAATCAAGCGAGATAGACGTGACATTAGCCGACGCCAAGGTCAGCAACTCGCCCGGTTCGGAGATACCGTTGTGGTTGGAATCTTGCCAGAGGCGTAGACTCGCATAACCCGCGTCACTGTTATCTATGACTCCATCCTGGTTGCCTCCAAGGGCTGGCCGATCATATTCGGCCAGTGCCAGAAATCCATTGGGACTGTCCGAAGCGGCCTGCGGTGTGAAGTTGCCGAAGAGCTCAGTACCATTGTCCACGACACCGTTGCCATTGCGGTCCAGGAAAAGCCATGCGTCGTCTGAACCCGCGCGGGTCCAGGAAAGTTGTTCAGCAGTTCCATCGCTGTTGAGATCGAAACGAACCCCATCAGCAGCGTTAGTCATATCGAAGCCATTTCCTTGTACGTCGACAAGCACCGGACTCGAACAGACGCATTGACACCATGAACTACTCCAAGCCGATCCGCCCGGACATTCCTGCGCTTCGCAACCCAGGTTTGGACCACCTCCGGTCTGGACGTTGCAGCCACGATCGACTAACGTCACCGTGCCATCGCTTCCATTGCTACCGGAATTGCCTGTGAATCCATTAGAGCCTGGTCCCAGATTGCCCCCATTACCTCCGCCACTACCATTAGCCGAGGATGATGAAGAGCAGTTGATATGACTTGCTCCAGTACCGCCGCCTCCTCCACTTCCGCCGTTACCGGCGAAGCCGCCGCTGCCCGCAATACCACCAGGACCTCCAGATCCTTTGCTCGCTGAAGCGATAATGGTGCCAATAAAGTTGTCGGGCACTTTCACGGTAATGTTCGCGCCACTTCCTCCTTGTCCACCTGTTCCGCCGAAGCCGCCGTCACCACCTTGACCGCCGTTTCCGCCACCTCCGCCATTGCCGCCGGAGCCGGAACCACCTTGGGCACAGGAGCAATCAGCGCCGTCACCACCTCGTCCTCCGGCAGCCCCATTGCCTCCGGTTCCACCTTGTCCGCCAGTTCCACCCTGCCCGCCAGCTCCACCTCTGGCGAAATAGTTGTAAGTTCCGTTGACTGTAAGAATGGTAGCGATAATGACACTTGCGCTCGTACCATTTGTTCCAGTGCCGCCACTGCTTCCGGCGCCTCCACTGCTTCCGTTTGCGCCGCTGCTTCCATTGCCGCCGCTAGGCGAACTCGTTGAACAATTTCCAGCCGAACCGGCGGCCGCCGGGTCTGGTCCTCCTCCCCCACCTGTCAGTCCTGCACCTCCGGTTGATCCAGTGGAGCCGGCCGTGCCGTCGTGATTGACAGTGCCACCCTGCCAGGCGGACTTTACATACTTCACACCGATCCGTTGATTCTGTTCTTTGAGCCATTCGTCACGTCCGCGACCGCTGGTATCAATTGTGAGACTCCAACCATCCGCCAACAGGGGCGGCGGAACAAATGCTTTTGGCAGCGAACTACTGAAGCTTGCCTTCTGGAAGCGCGGCTGCTGTTTACTCATCGCCACTTCCAGCGTGGTACCAAGAAATCCAGTCAGGTCGATCGGAAAGAAGTAAACGTTGTGATTACCTTTGATGACCCCATCCTCCCTTCAAAGATTACCTGTCTGGCCAGAATCAGCAGGTCTCCGTCCAACTCGACCTGTTCAGGCAAGTACAATATGCCGGCCATTTGCACTCCCTTTAATCGCTTGCCTGGTTGCCGCACTGTCCGCAACTCAGGCATCTGGTCAAAATGCCTCGCTAATTTTTCCTTCCAGAATGGGTCAAGTAATGTATCCGGATCGAATGGCACTCCCTTGCGCTGAAGCATTTCGTGTCCGGGTTTGAAGTCTCGAAGAATACGAGCGTCTCGCTCGCGTTTAGTTTCGGTGGCTTGATCAGGAGAGGGTTGTTGTTGCGTCGCAACCGCGTGGTTGGACCTGAATGGAAACGTTAGACTGAGACACAAAAGGAGGAAAAGAGTGAGATTTACAAAGCTTCGGATTTTCATTGAGCATACCTCTTTACAGTGAGAACAGTAGGACTGTCGAAGCGAAAGATTCGACAGCTTGAGTGTCGGGTGATAGGGGGACGACGCTTAAATGTCGATTAGCTAAATGTCGGGAGGTAACTGAGTGTCCGGCGAATGGGCGAGAACGTATTACGCCTTTTTTTGTCTGTCAATAAAAGATTTTGACAACATCGAACGCAGGTATAGTGTCTTGTGCTTTTTGTGGCGGCGGGGTCGCAGCTTTGAAAGCCTTGATGAATTCGTCGAGTTGTTTATTTACAACTGCGAGCACTGCCTCATCGGTGATTACAGGAGAGCCGTTATCAGTTTTTGCATAAGGACCTGAATCCTCACTCTTCCACGTAACAGCCTCCGAATGCCTTTTGGGATCACGGACGAGGCGAACCAACTGAGAAAATCTACTTTCAACATCAATCGGCGGAGCCCATGTTTTAACATTTGGCGGGCTTAGCTTGACCCAGATATACAACCTGGCATTGCCTGCCTGTTCCATCTCATTTGCATATCGAATTACTTTAATACCCGCGTCCTTTAGCCTGGTTTCGGCTGCTTCCTGAAGGAGTTTTTCGGAAACAATGGGCGCGGCGTCGAACATATTCCGGCGGACGGAAACGAAAACGGATGTACCGTTCAAGCCCTCAAAAGTATTCGGAGTATCGTTGAGTTGAGCAGGTGTATCTGCCAACGCCTGAGTTGGAACCTGTGATTGAGTCTGAATCACCGCGCGATAAGACTTGAGAAACTCAGCAATCTGTCCATCGAATACGTCACACACCATTTTCGGACTTACCATAGGACCACCCACACCATTCTGGGTCCAGGTCGCCAGCTCCAACTCCTTTGCAGAATCACGCCAGAGACGCACTCTTTGAAAAGCTTGAACGGTAACGAGAACAGGAGGAGCAGTCTCAATCTCCCTGTTCAAGTTTAAGGTGAAAACGAGGCGCGGTCTGCCGGAGTGAGCTTCATCTTGAGCTACCGGAACTTCTGCTTCCCACAAGCGCTGCCTCGCTCGATCTTCAAGCTTTTGCAGAAGGTTCGATTGCCACGCTTCCTCCGGGCCATTCACCTGGCCATATTTAACGACTACATCAATGTCCTTTAAATTCTGCAGAGTTTCTTCGTGTTCTCTTGTTTGGGCCGCAAGCTGAATAAACAGGCTGAGCAACAAAACTGTGATGGCGATAATTCTGGTTGCTGAGGAAAACATGGGTTCACTCCCCGTTCAGAAAGGATGATCTTGGGAGAGTCGGTCCAGAATGGGCCAATGGCTCAATCTTCTAAACTTACTGTCAGCGAATGTCAAGGTGTTTTATTAACATGAAATTAACATCACCGTAACACGAAGAAACTACGATGGCGGCTCTTCCGAAATTATCCCGAGCATCTTTCTATAGAGCCCAGAACATGGCTATTTCCAATGAATTGAGTAGCGACGTTGCTGTCGCCATCCTGGCCAAAAAGAGTTCTCCGCAGGAGCTCCAACAACTGAAGGAGGTTATCCTTCAAGTCCATTCCGCGCTGCAGAAAATGTCGGAAGAGACGCGCTCCGATCGTCTCTCCAGAAGCAGCCACAAAAAGGCGCAAAAAGCTCAAAATGAAGGCTAACGGACGAGGGCGCGCTGATCGTCGCTGTGGAGACCGCCGACAGTCGTCGCGTCCCACACGAGCCAGTAGCGTTTTGTTTGTCGGGCAAAGGAAAGTCGAACGTAGCGGGCATTGAAGTTTGCGTCGGCTTTGAGATAGGCGCGACTGAAGAAGTAATCGACGCGAACTGGTAGACCGACCTCGAGACGCATGCGATTGATGTGGTCCTCACACTCGCCAACAGTTTTAGCATCGCGTGCATCATCGGAATCTTTAACAACGTGATCGAGCTCGTGGAGTAAGCCCCAGCCAACATCGAAGGCAGCGCGGGCCTCTGCGTCGCCGCTGAGCTGTTGAAAGTCTTTGAAGTCGATAAGCACAACGTACGCCGGCGGCATATTCAATTGATCGCGAACCCAGCGCCCACGAACAACCCTGCAGAAAGCGACATCGGTTCTCGCGCTCGCATCTTCGAGCACGATCACGTTTGGACCAGCAACCGCTTCGATCAGCAACAGGCGAGCGCTTTCAGATCCGCCGGTAGTTGGAATATCGCCTAAACGCAGTGCGCCGTTGCTGTCGAACGTCAGATTTCTCCAGCCGGTAATGACACGCAGACGTTTGATCAGCTCTTCACGATGCGATCGCGAGACTTCGGGTTTGATCATGACCCGGCTTGGAGCGTCAGCCGCGAATGTCGAAAGAGCACTCAAGCACAAGCACGCAACGGCAAGCGCGAGCTTGAAAGAGACGTGCTTCCTTTCGATTCTGGATCGCATTGAGGGGATGTTACCAAAATGTTAACTGCGTCAGTACAGAAAAGTTTTATTTAACGCCTGAGCTGAATCACGTCTGACCGTCGTCTGAATTTCGGCGCTTAATGAGCTTTAATCGCGATTTAACCTCGCGGCTATCACCTCGTAACGTTCCGCTTTTAAGCTCGCCGAAACTAAATTAGTAGAGAGGTAAAGATGAGCCAAAGACGAAGAGAAAGAGAGCAGAACTTTTTGGTTCAGTGTAGTTGGTGCGGATCAAAGATTCGCGATGACAAGAAAGAAGAGGCGAATGCCGTCTGCTTGAAGTGTTTCTACCAGATTCTCAGTAACCACCTCCGGGCGCAGAAGCGAACCGCTTACGGTGAGTTCGTTAGTGATCGATAAATTTGCCCCTCACATCCTCACCTTCCTTCCTTTTAAAGAAGTCAGGAAGAATAGAACAAGCAGGAAAAGAACAAGTCAGGAAGAATAGAACAAGTATGAAAAGAACAAGTCAGGAAGAGGGGCTTGCCCCCGCCGGTGCTTGGATTGGACGAGCGGGGGCAAGCCCCTCTTCCTGACTTGTTCTATTTCCAGTTTGTTCTATTCTTCCTGACCTTGTTCTATTCTGACTAACTCAATTCTTCCTGACTTGTTCTATTCTGACTAGCTCAATTCTTCCTGACTTTTTATTTCATTGTGTCTGGTCCTGCCGGCGAGTAGATCCATTGCGTGTGGGAGCACTGGCGCGATCACTGCAAAACTCTCCTTCACAGCTTTGGGCGATCCGGGGAGATTGACGATCAGCGCACCTGAGCGAACACCGCAGACGCCGCGCGAGATCATTGCCATCGGTGTGACTTTTAGTGACTCGGCGCGAATCGCTTCCGCCATACCCGGCGCCTCACGTTCGATAATGAGTTGAGTTGCTTCAGGCGTGTTGTCGCGTGGACCAAGACCTGTGCCGCCGGTCGTGATGATTAGATTCACGTCGTCACGATCAGCGAAATCGATTAGAGCTTCGATTAACGGATCAAGATCGTCTGAAAGAATTTTGGTGGCGACGATTTCAGCGCCGAGATCGGTGAGTAGCTGGACCAGCGCTGCGCCCGACGCATCATCACGCTCCCCGCGCGCGCACGCATCGCTGGCAGTGATCACAACCGCATTGATTTTGGACATGATTATTAACGGTGGGCGCGTATGTGTTCCTTGAGCCAGCAGCGATCCATCACCACCATCAACCCGGCATCAACCGCACGCTGCGCAGCATCAACGTCAATCACACCTTCCTGCAACCAGACCGCCTTCGCACCCACAGCAATCGCCTGATCAACAGCCTTTCCCGCCTCATCCGAACGCCGAAACACATCAACGAGATCGATCTTCTCGGGCACCGCAGACAGATCCGGATACGACTTCTCACCAAACACAGACGTCTCGTTCGGGTTCACCGGAATCACGCGGTAACCCTGACGCCTCATGTATCCCGAAACGCTGTTTGACGCACGCGAAGGATCAGACGACAGCCCAACCACCGCGATCGTGCGGCACTCATCGAGTATGCGACGAATTGTTTCCGGAGAATTTATTGCCAAAGCCAAACCTCACACTGACGACACAGCATCCATCGAGCTTCGCATCGCATGCAGATCCTGTAGCGAGTGCACGTTAGGCGATGCCTGTGCACGGTACGCGCCGATCGCCTCAACGAGCGCTTGCGCGCCGGTCATCGTCGTCACGCACGGCACACCATACTGCAACGCAGCTCGCCGGATTGCCTGTTCGTCGTAGTGCGAAGCACGACCCAGGGGCGTATTGATCACGAGCGATATCTCGCCGCTCTTAATGTGGTCCACGATGTTCGGGCGACCCTCGTTGACCTTGAAAACTGTCTCGACGTCCATGCCCACTTCAACCAGGCGCGATGATGTTCCGAGAGTCGCGATGACACTGAAACCAAGTCGCGACAACCTGCGCGCGAGCAAAACCGCAGCTCCTTTATCAGCATCTTTCACACTCAGAAACGCCTTGCCCGTCGACGGCAAACTCAGTCCCGCGCCGATCATCGCTTTCCCGTAAGCCTCGCCGAACGTGTCGCCGATTCCCATCACTTCGCCGGTCGAATGCATCTCCGGACTCAGGATCGGATCCACTCCGGGAAACTTCGCAAACGGAAACACCGGCGACTTGATGAAGAAACGTTTGACAGTTAGCTCCTCAGGTAAGCCAAAGTCTTTGAGCTTCTGTCCCGCCATCACGAGCGCCGCGATGCGCGCGATCGGAACACCAGTCGCTTTCGACACGAACGGCACTGTTCGCGAAGCACGCGGATTCACTTCCAGCACATACACGCGATGGTCCTTGATCGCGAATTGGATATTCATCAATCCGCTGACTGACAACGCCGAGGCAAGCTTGCGCGTGTAATGACGCATCGTTTCGAGATGCTCGGGATCGATGCGCACCGGCGGCAACACGCACGACGAGTCGCCCGAGTGAATGCCCGCCTCTTCGATGTGCTCCTGAATGCCGGCGATCACGCACGCCGTGTCGTCGGCAAGCGCGTCAACATCAAACTCCGCCGCCTGCTCCAAAAACTTGTCGATCAGCACCGGACGATCGGGCGTGAACCCGACTGCGTTGCGAACGTAGGTTTCGAGCGCTTCCTGATCGTAAACGATCGCCATCGCGCGTCCGCCGAGCACATAACTCGGACGCACCAGCACCGGATAACCGATCCGTTTTGCAATCTCGCGCGCCTCGTCGACCGACGCCGCCATGCCGTTGTCAGGCTGCGGGATGCCGAGCTCTTTCAACAACGCGCCGAAGCGTTTGCGATCTTCAGCGAGATCGATCGAATCGGGTGACGTTCCGATCACTTTCACCCCGGCTTTGTGCAAACGCATCGCGAGATTCAAAGGCGTCTGCCCGCCAAACTGGACGATCACGCCTTCCGGTTTCTCAACGTCGACGATGTTCATCACGTCTTCGAACGTGAGCGGCTCGAAGTAGAGTCGATCGGAAGTGTCGTAGTCGGTCGAGACCGTTTCCGGATTGCAGTTGACCATGATCGTCTCGAATCCGGCTTCGTGCAGTGCAAACGAAGCGTGGCAACAACAGTAATCAAACTCGATTCCCTGCCCGATTCGATTCGGACCAGAGCCGAGGATCATGATCTTGCGTCGATCAGTTGGCGCGGCTTCGTCTTCAGTCTCGTAAGTCGAGTAAAGATACGGCGTGTGCGATTCAAACTCCGCGCCGCAAGTGTCCACGCGTTTGTAAACAGGAACTATTCCGAGACTCTTGCGATACTCGCGCACCTCGTCCTCTGAACGCTCTGTCAAATAAGCGAGACGACGATCCGACAGCGCGACTTCCTTGAACTCGCGCAACTCTTCAGCCGAGATGTCTTCGAGTTTTGATCCCTCGACGTTGCTCTGAATATCCATCACCTGCTGCAACTGATCGAGAAACCACGGATCGATACGCGACAGTCGATAAATTTCCGAGATGGGCCAATTGTGCTGGAGGGCGTAGGTGATGTACGAGAAACGTTGCGAGTTTGGACGCGCTAACTTGCGTTGCAGCTCGTCGTCCGAAATGTCTTCGAGTCGCAGCGGTTTGACTGCTTCAAGCGAGCGCAGTCCTTTAAAGAGCGCTTCTTTGAACGTGCGACCGATGGCCATCACTTCACCGACCGACTTCATCTGAGTCCCGAGCACATCTTCCGCTTCGCGAAACTTTTCGAAGTCCCACTTCGGAATCTTTGCGACGACGTAATCGATCGTCGGCTCGAACGATGCCGGCGTTTTGCGCGTGATGTCGTTCGGAATCTCGTCGAGCGTGTAACCGACGGCGAGCTTGGCCGCGATCTTCGCGATCGGAAAACCCGTCGCTTTCGACGCGAGCGCGGAAGAGCGCGACACACGCGGGTTCATCTCGATGATGCGAATGTCGCCGTTCTCCGGATTAACTCCAAACTGAATGTTCGAGCCGCCCGTCTCGACGCCGACTTTCCGAATCACCCTGATCGCCATGTCGCGCAGCGTCTGGTACTCGCGATCGGTCAACGTTTGCGCGGGCGCGACTGTGATCGAATCGCCGGTGTGTACGCCCATCGGATCGAAGTTCTCGATCGAGCAGATGATCACGACGTTATCGGCGAGGTCGCGCATCACTTCGAGCTCAAACTCTTTCCAACCGAGTATCGACTCTTCAATCAACACTTCGTGAATCGGCGACGCGGCGAGTCCACCACGGATGATCTCTTCAAACTCTTCGGGGTTGTAAGCAATGCCGCCGCCGGTGCCGCCGAGCGTGAACGACGGGCGAATGATCGCTGGATAACCAGTTTGCGTGACGATCTGTTTCGCTTCTTCCCACGACTTCGCAAAACCGCCGCGCGGCATCTCGAGTCCCGCCTCGTCCATCGCCTGCTTGAACAGCAAACGATTCTCTGCGACTTTGATCGCGTCGCGATTGGCGCCGATCATCTCGACGTCATACTCGCGCAACACGCCTTCATCCTCGAGCGCGATCGCGAGATTGAGTGCGGTTTGCCCGCCGACGGTCGGCAGCAGCGCGTCAGGCCGTTCACGACGAATGATTTCTGTAACTGAAGCGACTGTGAGTGGCTCGATGTAAGTGACGTCGGCGGTCTCGGGATCGGTCATGATCGTTGCCGGATTCGAGTTGACCAGCACGATCTCGTAGCCTTCCTGTCGCAGCGCTTTGCATGCCTGCGTTCCCGAGTAGTCAAATTCACATGCCTGGCCGATCACGATCGGACCCGAGCCAATGATCAGGATTTTGTGTATGTCTGTGCGCTTGGGCATCCGCTAATTAAATACCAATTCGCCGGTAGTCTCCTCCGTCCATCACTACTTTCGTGCACATCTCGTACAGGCGACTGCGCAGTCGAGTGCCGATGCGATCCTCCAAAGTCTGCTCTCGATCTGAGTCGCGCGTGTCGGAGTAGTTCGTAGTGAGTATGGTCAATTTTCTGTCATTGTAACGTTTGTTGATGATTTGATACATCGTGTCGCGGACCCAATCGGTGGGGATGGTCGCGCCCAGCTCGTCGAGCACGAGGACGTCGGTTTCGTAAACCGGAGAAAGCACTTTGAGCTCGGAGGATTTGGAGACCGGATTGTAAGAATCCTGAATCGATTTCAGCAACGAGCCAAACTCGCAAAAGATTCCGGGAACGCCTTTAATAATGAGACGACGGACGATGGCAACGGCGAGATGAGTTTTTCCCACGCCGGCAGGACCCATAAACAACAAGCCGCGATCGGATGGAAACTCATCGACCAGTCGCTGTGACGCGAGCAGCGCATTGTCCTGCGAACTTCCGCGCGCGCATTTGAAAGTCTCGAAAGAACAACGCGCGTAACGCGGCGGAATGCGGGCGGCAATCACCAATCTTTTGAAGCGATCAGGGCGGCGGCAGGGACACGGCATCGCGCCTTTCACCGGATCGATTTTGGTGCCGGTGCCGAAGCAGTCTGCGCAAACCTCTGTATTCTCCGTCGAGGGGAGCTCAGTTTCGTCTATCAAGTTATCACCTTGGGTACACCCGAGTGTAACCGCATGATACCTTATAATGCTCGCGCAGTTAAAAATCGGCTGTTTTACTGAAGAATACCTGGAAGACTATGACTTTGTGGCAGTCGTTGCTCAGCAAGCTTGGTCTGAACTCGCTAAGGGCGGAGCGTCATCCCATTCGTGTTTTTCTGCTGGACGACGACGTGCGTCGCCATCGTTGGTTCACGCACCGCTTCAAAGGCGATTTCATTGATATTGCGAACAACGTGAAAGAGGCGCTGGAATTATTGAGCGCGAGTTCTTACGACGCGATCTTCCTCGATCACGATCTGCACCCGGAGCATTATCACGCGGAATCGACAGACGACGAACGAACCGGTTACGCCGTCGCGCGCTGGCTCTGTTCCAACCCTGAACTGCAACGCGCCTCAACCATCCTCGTTCACACACGCAACGCGGACGGCGCGATGCGCATGGTCGCCGAGCTGCGCCAGGCCGGCCGCAGCGCCGACTACGTCCCGTTTCCGTTATTGGCTGAGAGAATAAAGAAGTACTGGAGCCGTTAGCCACAAAAGGCACAAAAGGCATTAATGATTTGCGCCTCTGTGCCTTTTTGTGGCTAAACTTCTTGCGGCGTGATTTGACAGTACTTTGAGCGTCTTCCTATACTACGCCCTCTTTCCTAAACCATCTGGCCAGGTAGCTCAGTTGGTAGAGCGCGGCCCTGAAAAGGCCGGCGTCGGCGGTTCGATTCCGTCCCTGGCCACCAATACTTTCAATAACTTACAGATAGCCAAAAACATTCAAAAATCCTCGCGCGTACAATACGCGTACATCGGTTTACCCCACAGCTTCTTTCTTGCTGATCGGTTCAAGTAACTTCCACATTTCGCGAGCGGTGTTGCTGGTTCTGGCAATATGGTGCTTCGCCAGCTTCGCATAACGCTCGGTCATTTTAATATTCGAGTGGCCCAAGATCTTTGCCAACTCGTAAAGGTCGCCACCGTTCATCATGTACCACGATGCAAACGTGTGACGCAGATCGTGGAAACGGAAATCTTTGATCCCTGCTCTTTCGAGTAGATCGTCGAAACTCCCTTCCACGCGTTGCCGTTCGCCCTTAGCGTCCTTCTTCGGAGGAAAGATCCGCTCGTCGCTATTTCCTGCGATATACAGAACGTTGTTAGCGGGCTGAGGCATGAATCGCCGCAATTCGTCGGCGAGCTCGGGAGGCATCGGAACGTAACGCATCTTGCCGCCCTTTAGCTTTGCTCTTACCGCCAACAATCCTTCGTTGTACATCACATCAGACCGCGTAAGGCCGAAGATTTCTGACATGCGCATGCCGGTCGTAACGGCGATTAGCACTATTAACCTGAGCCGACAATACGTTTTATTGAAATCGTTCGTACCCTTACGGTAGATCTTTTCATCCAATGCCAGTTTGAGCGTCCGAAGCTCGTCCTCGGATAAATAGCGATCGCGTTGGTCGTCTGGCCGTTTGACCTCCACCTGATCGGCGGGATTGCGATCTATGCCAGTATCCTTAGACCAGATCGTAGCGGCCTTCTTCATCATGTGGTGCATGACGTTGAAATGCCGTACTGCTGTTCCTGGCGATAGCTCACGGACGGTCTTGAGGTTTTCATACCAGCGAGCGACTGCATCGCCGTCCACCTCACGAACGAACGACCTGCCCAACTCAGATCGGATGCCAGCAAGGATGCTCTTTTCGCGATCTGCTGAACGCTTCTTCATACCGTAATGCGTCCAGTAACGATCAATGAGCGCCGACATTCGAAGGTTGACTTCGCGTTTGACGTCGAGGTGACGGTTCTCATCCCGAGCTGACAGCTTCTTGCGTTCGACCTTGCGCGCCAGTTCGAATGAGCCGTGAACCCTCACGCTTTTGTTTCGTCCTCCTTCCCACCAGCGGACTTCAAACAATCCTTCTGATTTCTTCTTTATAGACATTCGCAGCTTCTCCTTTCAGTCAATGGCGTCGATTGCGTGCTTCTCGATGAATTGCTCAAGAGCTTTCACATCGAATCGCAACGCTCGACCGACCTTGACGCAGGGAACCTCCCGCAACCTGGCCTTTCTGTAGATGGTGTCTACTTCGAGTCCTAGGTATTGGGCAGCCTCCCTGACATTCAGAAGCCGCCTACCGATGGCGGTATTTAATACCATCCCCATCGGTTCTTTGCGAAGAATTTTTTTGTTGTTACTTGCCATATAGCACCGCCTTGATTAGCTGATGGACGGTTATGAACTGTGCTGTGTTGACACTCCAATAACTCAGAACTTCCCCTAAATTAGAAATGGGGCGAGTTCCTGACCCTCGCTCTCAACCGCGAGCTCTGCGGCTTTTGCCTGTGTTGGATCAATCTGTGCTAAGTTTTGGTCCATGCTGCGATTGTTGAGTGTTTGTTCGTGTGCGGTAAGGTGATCGTTATTCAATCCCTCGCGGTCCTGTTGAAGGTCGCGTGATTTGCTGTTCGTCGCTTCAAGCGCCATTTCCTTATTAGTCGCGCGATTAAGAGTCTCGCGCAGGTTCTGCGTGGAGTCGGTATAGATGAGAGCTTCTTCCCTGGCTCTCGAGACGGCCACGTAGGCCATTCTGTCGTTAAGCAGACGAAGGGATTCCTGAGTGTCGGCGTTGATTAGCACTCGGTCTACAGTTAGCCCCTGAGAAGAGTGGCTGGTGACGGCGTAGCCGTGATCGATGTGCCGGAATTGCTGAGGGTCAAAGGTAACTTCGCGGCCGCTGTCGAGGGTGACGCGCAAGTGCTCCGGTTCGATCTGGTTGATTGTTCCAAGTTCACCGTTGACTATTCGCTTCTCGGCAAAAGGGGCACGAAACTGAATGCGATCACCTTCTGCAAAGAAACGCTTTGCTTTGTTGTAAACACTGACGCCGGAAAGCCGCGTGGGGTCGTAGGTGAGGGTGCGGCCGTTAGCAAAACGAACCGTGAGCTCGTTTCGCTCGTGGTTAATGCCGATGACGCTGGCGTAATCGCCCGGCTTCACTTTGTAGACCTTGCTGACGCGGTTGTAGCGAATGATGTCTTCCTCTGGTCGGTAGGCGTTGGCGAAGGTGCGTTCGGCACCGGTCATGTCCTGGCGATTGACATAGATGCTCATCTGATGGTCACCGCGGCTCACTTTTCCTTCGCGCTGTAGTTGCTGGTGTATCAGGGAGTTCAGTTGCGCGCGTTCGCGGTTGGCTGGCGAGATAACGAGCGTGTTAGTGGGATCCTTCGAGTAGTCCTGAGCTATTGTCTTGAGGCGCTCTCGCTCATCAGTGATTTCGATCACCTTGCCGCGGCTCTCCAGTTCAGTGACCGCTTCTCGAATCTGCCGCACTGATAATTTCGCCACAGTCTGTTTCAGTTCGAGATCTCGCTGCCTCACGATCTCGTTAAGCTCGGCGGTAGTCATGCCGTGCTTTTGCAACTGCTCAAACGGACTGCCCGCTTCGACCGCCTGATGCTGCCGGACATCTCCAACTAAGAGCACCTTGTCTTCAGTCTCGAGGCGTCCAAAGAATTTGTGTAGCTGTCTGGTGCTTGCGAGTGAGCTTTCATCAAGGACGAAAAGACGCTTGGCGGTTGTGGGCTCCTGTCGCCGGCGCAAGAACTTCTGAAGCGTTTCTGTCTCAATTCCGCTTTCGCCAAGCTGTTTCGCGGCGCGTGTTGTCGGCGCAAAGCCACGGACCTGATAGCCTTCTTTCTCAGCTGCGGCTCTCAGTACAGAAAGCACAGTTGTTTTGCCGGTGCCTGCGCCACCTTGTAGACCAAGGATCTGATCTTCACTGGATAGGATTGTTTCAAGTGCTGATTGCTGATTCGTATTGAGTTTTAGTTGGTGGTTTTGGGCGCTGTTAGCAACAACATCCTTAACGCGCGAAGCGCGCACAACCGCGGGAGAGGAACCCTTCCCAGCGATCACGGTCTGTATGTTTTCCTGTTCCATCTTCAACATGCGTTGTGTAGTCGCTTCCGGTGAGCGGTGGTCACGAATGATGTCGATAAACTCACCGCGTTCCTGACGCCGACGCATTTCGCTGGCGACCGCATCGTGCGTGGTTAACCCGAGATTACGGCGCAGCGCGTCGGTCATCACTTGCCGCCTGTCGGCCACCGCTTCGCGCTCGACCGCATTGTCGCGAGCAAAGGTGACCGCTTCCTGAGCCCGGGTTGCGATCTCGTCCTGGGCCAAGTGAAGCGGACCGCGTCCCTGAGCCTGGCCTACCAACCAGCGCGCCTGGTTGCCGTGCTTGGCGTCCATCGATAAGGCACGCTGTCTCATCTCGGCGCGGTTGTATCGTTTGCTGGCGCGATCATTATGGGCGGCAGCTTGTTTCAGCCTGGCGTTTTGGGAAACGGTATTTCCCTCGCGCTCAAGCCGCTCTTTGATCTGCTCGGCTTCCTTGAGCACTTCCTCACGCCGCGGACTGCTCTCCTGCAAATATTCGTTGCTGAAGCCTTTTATCTCCGGTGCGCCGGTGCGTGGATCAACTTCAATTTCGTAACCGAGTCCCTGCAGCTTCTCGGCTAAGTGAGCACGGTAGATCGCGGTCGCGTATTTCTGGCTGCGATACAACTCGAGCGGTTGCACGGAGCGCACATTTCCTGCTTCGGTCTCGGTCATGTTGAAGATGACAACGTGAGTGTGAAGTTGTGGCGCCGCGTAGCCGTTGGTGCGGTCGGGGCGTGATGATGTGTGCTCAAATTGGGCGGCTACCATCTTGCCTGTTGTGATCGAGGGCTTGTCGCCGCCGCCACGTGCTTGCAAATATTCCTCGAATCCTTTCAGTGCTTCGTTGACGCTCTCGCGGTGAGCGTCCCTGACGCGCTCGTCGTCTCCGACGAGCGCGGCTAACGAAACGCTTTTCGGCGCGCTGATGGTTGCGTCCCATCCGGCGCGATGTTCACTGGTGACGATCTTCTCGCCGAACTCATTAACCGTTTCGCGCGCCTTCACGGCCTGTACCAGTTGTTCGCCCGTGTGGGGATCCTGACCGGCAACCAGCCGTTCGTACTGTTCGCTCGTCACTTCGCCTTTGAGATTCCACTCGTCGGCGAGACGGCCAGTCCAGAGTCCTTTAACTTCGCCGGCTTCGCTGTAATAGTTGTCTTTCGAGTTGGTGAACTCCTGCTGGTAGTAGTCCAGCGCCTGCCCTGCCGAAATCGCTCTGCTCATTGTCATCATGGTCCACAACCTCAGAACCGCGTGTCGAGCGAGTCTGCATCCTGGGGAGCGATTTCGAGCTCATCCACTTGCTCATGTTCGTTTGCTTTGGCCGGCGGGTGCGCTGGTAGCGGTTGCCGTGGTTCGCCGACTGGCCGGGGCTGACGAGGCACAAAACCGGCAGCCCGCTTCGGGCGCTTGATGGGCTCAATCCGAAATGGCACTACCGCGTCACCATACTTCCAGTAGAAATGCAGATTTGGTAAGGCCATGATCTGCTCCTTGCTGACTACTGAGTTGTGCTCGATGCCTGGCGCGTAGTTGAGTGAGTCTCGACCGTAAGCCTGGACCGAGGCGGTCGTGGAAACGCGCGGCCGCTCGATCTCTTGCTGGCCGATCATGTCCGACACCCAACGCGCGGAGTCCGACTCGTTGATGCGGCCGAAGCTCTTCGTGTGTGAGGCGGCCAGCATGGTGGCGGAGATACGCTCGTAGGACTGCTCGATCTGCGTCTTGTTCTGCGTGCCAAGGACGATCTTGACGCGGTACTTGCGACCTTCGACGAGGGCCGTTTCCAGTGCCGGTAATCGCTTCAGCGAGTGCGCCTCATCGATCATGACCCAGCAGGGACGCTGTCCTGAGGTGGTCAAGCTCGTTCCCATCAGTTTGCCGAAGAGAATGTTGAACCAGGCGGCGTGTGTTCTCCTGAGCGCTTCCCTCGTGCTTTGCGTCGAGGTGATGAAGATGCAGCGGCGGCGCCGTTGCGCCCACTCGCGGAATGTAAACCGCCGCCCGTCGCATTGCTCAAGCGTGGGTAACAGTTTTAAGGAAGCGCCTACTTCCGAGAGGGTGGCGAGCACTCCGGCGCGTTGCGCTTTGGCGGCTCTATCGATCAGATGCGCGTGCTCTGTGCCGGCCACGCAGGCGTCAATCAGCTCCTCGTCAGTGAGCATTTGCACCAGCCGTTCCGGTGCGGGCTTAAAGCTCAACAGGTGAGCGAAGATGCTGCGTGCGGCCTTGTTAAAAAACTGCGTCGTGGGCGAGGAGTGGGGATGATCCGGAAAGAAACTCTCGGCGATGAAGTAGCGCTCCGGGGCGCTCGTTTCGTCCGTGACATTCTCGATCTCATCGACCGGATTCCAGTAAGGGCAGCGCGCATCAAGCGGGTTCAGGATGATGTCGCTCTCGGGATCGTAATGCTGCTCCAGAAACTCGCCGACCGGGTCGTAAATGACGATCGCCTCAAACTGTTTGCGGCTCGCAATCTCGTCGATCAGTTGGTGCATGATCTGGCGCTTGCCAGTGCCGGGATCGCCGAGTAAGAGCAAGCCTTCGTTCTCTTCCTCACGTGGGACAGTCAGGATGTATAAGTGCTGCTTGAAGCCGAAATAGTTTCGCACTCGGGCGAGCAGATTCATTACCTGTGGGTAAACTGTTAGTGCGTAGCCGGTGTGTTTGCGGTGCTCTCTTCGATACTCACGCGGGGAGAGCTTGCGTGTGCCGCGGAGGGGCTGGCCCTCGACGTAACGCCGTTGCGCAAACAGGTAAAGGCCGGTCAATCCGCCAGTGCCGGAGAGAAAGATTACGATCGCGCCCAGCCAGGCAGGACGCCAGAGATCGATGAGGCTTTGATCCTCGTAGATGAGGCGACGAAACCACCCGTAAGCGGTCGCATCAATCAGGAATTCGTTAGTCCAGGCAAACTCTTTTACCTCGGCGTCGGGTTGCAGATAAAACACCGGATAGCCATTCTTGACCTTGATGCGACCTTCGTCGTCAAAGTCCGCTTTGACCAAGCCATCGTGCATCATGATGCGGACGTCGCGGCCGTTGCTCGGGTCGCGCACTACTCCGGTCAGGAAGGTGTAACGCGAGCGCGATCGAGGCATGTAGCTCTTGAACGTGCTGCGCACGTACTGCCGCAGATAAATGCGCTGCAGGGGCGTAAGATTTGGTTTGACCCAGTAGTAATGGAGCGCGACGCCAGCGAGTGCCGCAGCCAGAAACATGAAAGCGGCAAAGAGTCTGACTCGTTGAAAAGTATTCCTGGCGCGGGTGTGACCTTCTTCGGTAAGAAATCGTAATTTGGTCTTCAAAGCGTAATTCTCCCTTCGCCTCGCAAGAGGCGTTTGGTCCAGGTCTTCGGTTGTTACGAACGCGCGGGGGCTGATCGGAAAGGGGGCAAACGCTAAAGCCCGGCGTGGTCTATGACGGAATCATTGCTGGGGGGAGTGATTTCGTTTTTCTGTTCTATATAGACGGGAGTTTTATGTCGAAATTCCAGCGGCGCGCAAAAATATTTCGCTTTCAAGTTGCGCGGCGCTAATCGGTGACAAACTCTTCGTTGGACCATGCTCATTTCTGGGATCACTTTTAACCAGCGTTAACTGCCTCCGTGTGTTCGCAAGTAACAGTGATCGTCAGTGCATACCCTATGCCACACAGATGCGCACATCGGTTGCGGGGCGCTCCGTATTTGCGAAAGCAAGCGGAATGAATATGAACGTGAGCAAATGCGGATCGATTGAAAATGATGCCAGCGCTAAGAGTCGTAAGGATTACCTGGAAAATCGAGTGCGATACCTGTTGCAAGTTACACACAGGTGTTGTGGTCTACATACAGATTGAGGCGTGAAAGTTCAGCTCCGCATCACAGCGATCGCGTCAACTCGGGCAAACTCATTTGCGCTCTGATCCTCACGAGGCGTGAGCCAGGTGCCGGAAAATCAAGCAGTCGTTGCCCTGAATCCTGGCACTCGAGTTACTTCCGACGCGACAATAACTCCTGCACGATCTCATCAGACTTTTGATCGGCTTGCATCGTCAGCTTGATCCAGGCAGAAGCCTCCGCTGCATTGCGACTGAAGAGCAGCTTGAATCCATGGCCGATCAGAAAGCGCAGGATGGCAAGCTCTGTATAGATGAGACGCCCGGTCTTCCCAAACAGCGGGCCTTCGCGAGCTGCGGTAATCGCAAGCTGCCGACACCAGTTGTTGACCTCTTCGCCGGCGGCTAGGGCAGCTCTTTCCACTTGCGTGTGTTCCTCATCCGTAAGCCTGAAACTGACGGATCTGGTCCGCTTTGCTTCACTCATTTCTCTTTCCTTTCGCGTGCACAGTGTGCACACTCCCGCATGCGGCAGTGTGGCTTCGTATACGCGTAAAGCATTGCAAAGGTTGGACCAAGCCGATGTATACACGCTCCGTAGACACCATTGCCACGCAAGCGGGGGTGTCGTGTCTCATTCATTCAGGTGCGAAGCACCTTCTGTGTCTTAATCTGCATGTTTCGGGAACTACGACGGACGATGCGGAGGATTGAGTGGAAAAAACGCAGGATGTGACGCACCGTGATTAAACAATTATTCCCGCCGAATGATAAAATGCATCATTATGGACGCATACGTAATAATCGGGGAGAGAGAATCCGGCAAGTCATCTGTTGCGCGCAGTCTAACAGGCTCCGGATGGAGTTCAGCCGAGCGTAAGCAGGCACGGCTGATCGCTACGATTACGGTCAACATCAAAGTGTTTGTTTATCCGACTTCCCTTCAGGAGAAGAAGATACAGCCTGAAGAATTCTTCGACTTGGTTGAGGAACAGAAGGATTGTGAAGCCGCTGTGTTTTCACTTCGACCCAGGAGGGGTAACGGCTGCGATGACGCAGACACTTATTTGCGGTATTTCATCGGACAAGGATGGAACATTATCCGAGTGGCATGTCTTGGAACTCCCGTCTCTCAAATTGCCACCGACCTACCGACTGATGCAATTCGCGCATTTCCGCGCATTACCGACGCCACGCCAGTCAATGAAGTAGCCGCACAGGTGAGAAGCTATTTCGATTGGGTGTAATCAGTGGAATCTGCCACTCCTTTACGTGGAGTTTTGACCGAAATATGAAACGCAACTGATATTTCAATTCCAGGTGAGGCCACGCGAGAACCCGCGTCCGATTAGACCGAAACGATCAACTTCACCTAGTTAAATTCCCGGCAGAAGAGGAGTACTCGGGGTCGATGGCGGTGGGGTGGAACGCTTCCACTTAACGACTGTGAGCGCTGGGGCCACCTCTTGAATCCGGGCCATGCGGTCGTCAGTTACTAAGATCATATTGTATTCAACGGCGATAGCCGCGATCCAGAGATCGTTTTCCTGAATGCCCAAGTCCAAACCGGTCGTCTTATCAACCAGTTGTTCAGGTCTCACTTTCCGGATCCGATTCTTGGCGTCGCGCGGCGCAAAGCGTCGGAACAGTTCGGCGCGAATATTAGCGTAGTGTTCGGTAGTATCCTTATCGATTTCACGAATTGCCTTGTAAGCGCGCATTGCGGCTTCCGCCTTGGCCCGCCGCGCCGGATCAGCGCTCAAGTGTAACTTATAACCGTATTCAATCTCGGCGATGGTTATGCGAGACACATAGACCAGGTCACCATTGGTAGCTGCATCGGTAACAAACTTGAGGGCGTCGGGGTGATGTTTGTCACCTTGGTCCCAGAGCGCCGAGGCAATGTTGGTATCAAGAAGGTAGACCTTCATCAATGGCTCCGGCGTGTAACATCGCCATCGCTTCGGAGACCACGGGGTCGTTTACAAAGATGAGGCGTTCCAACAAGCGGTCAGCGCGGGCATCTTCAAACTCCGTCGAGATCAACTCGTGCAGCGGGATGTACGCATCAAAATCTTCCGGATAATAACCCGTAAAATCGAAAGAAACCGGTCGCTCACAACCGGTAAAGCTATCGAGCAGTTCACGCTCGAGAGCGGGCGGCAGGTCATAGGCCTGCAACACCTCGGCATCAATTTCTAATACCAGCTTTTTGGCTTCGGCCGGTGTAGCCGCCCGAATGACCCGCTGCAAGTGTTGAGACATCGCATCAAGTTTGCTGCCAATCATGAGGAACTCGCGAGGCGGGATCGGAATGGAGTTTAGGGTTGCGATCCTGTTGTCGCGCTCGCCTCCGTCATGGTTGAAAACGAACGCATTGGCTAATGGGCTATTTAGGATGGCGCTCAATGCAAAGATAGATACTCGCTCGGCGGGCCAAATCGCGGTGAATCGATCGGAAAACGCAAGACCTTTTGGATCAGCGGCGGCTGCGACACGCCACGATTGACGGCTCATCCTATGTCTGTTGCAAACGACCTTTGGTTTGTCCCAAGCGTACGTATATGCAGTATCGTACTGATCTTCTTTGCGCAATGAGAGGTAATCCTTCCCCACCCGCAATTGATACTGCGTGAGATGTTCTTCCACGAGCGGCACCCCTCTGAGATAACCGGGCTTGTCCCTATCTATGATCTTGTGCCGCGCTGATGCTTTCCAGTTAAGGCCGCGATGAACAGTGGCCACACTCTGAAGCTTCGGATTCGAGTCCAAGTGGCTCCACACACGCGATAGGCGGGGAATCCACAGTGCAAAGCGCTGATCATCAGGATGGAGGTCCTTGTACCCGGTTACTGGAGGGGGTTCGTAACCGATTTGCAGGAACAAGTCGCGATCCTGACGCGTAACCGTGCGGCAGGTTACAAACACCTGCTTGTTGTTACTGCGCTTGTCCGATGCGAGCACCAAAATTGTCGCGGCATCCGAGTAATTGAAGACCTTTGGCAACTCCACGAGTTCAATGGATCCATAGTTTTCGGCGAGTTGACGATGGAACTTGCGATAGGAGTTGCCAAACTCGAAGATGCGGGGGAGTACCAACCCAAGCAGATCCGGTGCGTGAAGCAGTACCCGCTGCAGGAGTTCGGCAGGTTTTTGGATTAAGAGATCCGAATTCTGATACTTCGCGCGTTCCTTAGGACCAAAGCTTTCGAACGGCGGATTGCACAAGAGAATGCGGGCCCGACTCAGCTCAATGTTCAGACGGTCGTCGGTAAAGAAATTTCCCGGCAGGATGCGCCAGCCATTCGGATTGGGCGCGTCAGCCAAGAGCAGTGAAAGCCGACAGACCTCGACGGAGAAATCATCAAGCTCCAGTCCAGTCAGCCGTTGCTGAAAGTATCGATGACGCTCGGTATCGGACAGCGGCTCAGTCAATAAACTGCGCATGCGACGCATGGCGGCCACCAGAAATCGCCCATGGCCCGTGAAGGGTTCAAACACGTAGCGCTGATCCTCGGGGATCGTTTCCAACGGCAATTTGTTGACAATATATTGGGCTACTCGCGGCGGAGTACTGTGGATTCCCAGTTTCTTCCGGGTGGCGGGGGTGATAAAAGTCTTCTCAAAAATCAGGGCCAGATCATCTTCAGACAAGTTCGCGAAGTGAAACAGGGAGATAATGACTTCCCAAATCTTCTGGAGCACGTCCGCGGGGTGAACCGTTGATTGCGGTAAGGTGTCCGCGCCAACGTTGTAATGTGTCTCGATCGCCCGCAGGGCCACTGCGGCATCGTCCGAGGACCAGTCTCCCGCGTATCCGCGATCGCGAAACACCTTGGCTGCGATCAACCTGAACGCCAGGGGAAATAACTCCTGAAAAGGCGGCGTTCTATTCGCCAGTTGTTTGTAGGCCTGCTTACTCTTGCTGATGACTGCGCGGAGTACATGGTCGAGTTTTTCGAAGTTCCTGCCCTCAAGGAATGGCAATAGGTGTTCGTCATAGAAGTCCAGCTGGATGGGTCCGGGCTTCCCTACCGCTTTCGCTCGGAGAATACTATCGGGCTCCCATTCGGCTCGATGATCGGTGAAGACTCTTTGAATGCTGTCAAAGGCAATCTGTTGTTTCAATTCGGGTGGACCGCCGGCTGTAACCTTCCAACGATTTACGCTTGTGTCGTTGATTTCGAATAGGAGCGGCGCTCCCAATGCTCGATGAAGAGCTACGTGCTCGGCGCCCGAGCGACCGTTGGATACAACCACTCCGATACAGGCATTGCGATAGGTGGGTGGAGTCTGAGCGAAACCGGCTAACTCGATGCGCCGCAATTGGTCTCGTGGACTCAGGACATCGTTATATTCATAGCCGCGACGGAGTAGTTGACCTGCGTAGCCGATGGTCTGCATGGCTCGCTCGATATCCTGGAGCACAGGATGTCCCTGAGTAAACAATTTCATAGTACTAGTGTTGGTCTTTTCGTTTGCCTCGATCGCGAGTGGCGGTCAACACGTCTCCGGGCTGACAACCGAGAGCCTGGCAAATTGCATTCAACGTCGTGAAGTCAATGCCCGTCGTTTGGTTCTTCGCGAGCTTGGCGATTGCTCCTTGAGTCAGGCTGGTGGCCTTCGCCAGCCAGTAGCGACTCTTTTGGTGTTCCGCCAACAATGCATCCAGTCGGACCTTGATCACGCCGTACATCTATCACACTTACCCCAGCTAAACAATACCTATTCCAGAGGATAGGCACTCTTTAGAAGGCTGCCGCAAACACTACGTACGCCGAACGATGGCTAGCCGATGTGGTGTTATGCGCTTTATAAACGTCTAATATATAGTACCAATTACGAGATTCTCTTATATCAACCTATCCACCTATGCGGAGTCTGTACAACCTCATAGTTACCTGGTCGACAAAGTCAACGACAAACTGGCCCACCTGCTTCAGCTCGGTCCAACAACCGAGATCGATATCGGCTCGTTTATCGCCCTTGGGACAAACTCTGGTGGCGCGTCGAAAACTTCGCTGTAAAAAGTACTGACGATAGTAGCGACAACTTTCATCATCGAGCGACCTGCTCTTTCAACGTCTTATAGCCGGTCCTCATATCTCCAAGCTGATTGGCAGTGGGCCGAATCGCGGTCAAACACGTGCGAAAAGATGAATTAATTTTCTGCAACTGCGAGTGTTCTCCTGTTTACCTTTACTACTCAACTCCTGGAATGGCCGTAATAACCACACCCTGTATTTGAAAGTCTCTGGCGAGAATCAAGGGCCGATGAGCCGCGGATGTTGATTGGGGTTTAAGCAAAACAACAGTTTCACATCGCTGGAACTCTTTGATCGTCGCAGCGTCATCAATCAACGCCACCACAATATCGCCGCTCTCCGCCATCGGTTGCTGTCGCACCAAGACCAAATCGCCATCGTTAATGCCAGCGCGATCCATTGAGTTACCGCGGACGCGCAATAGAAAGTGGCGATGACTAGGTTTCGCCAGGCTCGCCGACACGGAAATCATCGCCTCGATATTTTCTTCGGAGAGAAGTGGGATACCGCACGCGACTTCTCCCACCAGCGGCACCAGCACCGTTCGCGCGTGAGTGGGCTCATCATCAAGGTCACGCACGATACGGAGCCGGCCATCGCCACGGCGCTCTACGCGTCCCTGGTCTATTAGCCTTTCGATAATCACCGCTGCGGATCGCGGGGAACTGTAACCCAACTCTACTTGCACGTCCCGGACGGACGGCGACTTGCCCTGAATCAAGGAGTTTCTGATGAACCGCAGCGCCTGAGCCTGCCGCGGTGATAATTCGTGCTCGGGCATAGCATACTAAGCGTATGCTAGTGTGTGCCACCAGTCAAGGCTGTGGATGTTCAATTCACATAGGCGTCGGCGAGAGTGACTGCTAGCGCCAGCGGACGGGTTCTCTCGCGTTCATGAAACGTCCAATTACCCTGAGTCTTTTAAGTGCGGTAGAGTCCAATCCATGTCGCGAGGTTCAATGAATTATACTAGTCGCATCCCTTTCACGGCGGCGACACGGGTTCGATTCCCGTACGGGACGCCAATAAGCCGTTAATCAAAATATCCAAAGTACCGTCATTCAATAAAGACGCATAGTTTAAAGTACCTTGTGCGCAGATTCTTTTTGAATCCTGCTATTACACTTTGTCGTCTGAGTCAGGAGCGTCATCAGAATCAGATAGGAGAAATCTGTGAGCCTGTGCAAGGTATACCTGTTCTAGTTCGGTTCCGAGTGAGTACACGTTGTCATTGACTTCGACTTTGGCTTCACCAGACAAAAGCTGCGTGAGGTTTCTTCCAATTAACACAGATGACTTTTTGATATATTCTTTTAGCTCAGAAGTATCCATTCCAGCTTCTTTCAACTTTTGCTCCAGCTCCAGAAATGAAGTAACGCTTTCGATTCTTCTGGGGAGAGCCATAATTCGCCCTTCATTAGTGAAGTTACGGTGTAAAAAGTGGACGGTAGACTCCACTAACGAAATCATTGCGGAAATAACGCGGGATTCACCGAATACCTTGATCCATAAACTGCCCGATTCAACTTTGCCGATCTCTAAAGGAATCTCTTTTGATGAGACTCCGAAGAGTGAGCACAATTCTTCATAGATAACTCTCAACGATTGAAGCTTTTCAAGCAATTGCTGGTAATCGGTTTTTGAAGTCAAGAACAGCGAGAGCTCGCCCTCACCTGTCACAGCTGTAGACGATCGTCCTAAGTTATTGTTTATGAATTGTCTGAAGTTATTCAGGATACGAAAATCGCGACTAATTTCCTCCGCCGCTTCAAGAACTTCGTATATCGTTGATAGACTTTCTTTGCGAATGTAGGTCTCCATCTTCTTGGCAAACGTTCCTACATGGTCCCGAAAGGTGCCCACCTCTGTGTTTTGTAGATTTAGGTCGATGTCGCGCACGATGAATTCATATTCAGTTAGTGATATGAAATAGCGCTTAAGATCGATAGAGGCAAGAAACGACGTAAGATCATGCATTAATTCGTCCGAGTCTCGCCTCTTTTTGGGCTGAGTGCTCCTTCCCATAAGGCCTCGCAGAAAATCAGCGAACCGTGGACGTTTCGAGAATTCATCAAAAGTGTCTTGAAACTCTTCGTTGCCAATCTGGGACAGACTCGTAACAATCTCAACAAAGTAGGAGGGACCTTCATCGGCAACGACACCCGTTAACAGTAGCTTTATTTGTTTCAGCAATTCATGGGAGGTCATTAAAGTCTTTCCTTAATTTGAGGGTTGATTTGGCATGCAGATCTGCCTAATCCGATTGTTCATGTAAAGGACCCTCAGATAAATCCAGGGTCACCGGTCCAATTTGAGAATTGCCGTATTCGCAAGACCCAGTTCGCTGAAATGGTAATCCCTGATAGAAACGGAAGGCAGCGAGGGTGCTTACATGTTGACCCTTTGAGTGAAGCAGCCGCCTTTCTAGTTCAAAACTGCGCGAAAGTCAATCTTCGATTGGGCGGAAAGCAAGGTGATTGTAATCCGGAATTCCAGTTTATCCAGCTAGTCCGCGAGGGGATTTTGAGATTATTCGGGACGATTATGCGCGTTTAATTCCTCTGAAATCAGAGCGAATTTTTGGGTTCGAATCTTCTATGGGAGAACGATAACACAATGGAAGCCGCTTTTTTAAAGCGTTTAAGGCCAATCAGGTGCATTCTGACGCAGAGTTTCCATCTCCCTTAGCCACTCAACAATCCGGTTCCAACTCGGAATGCTTTGGGACGCCACTTTCACTAAGCATTTTCTCGACTCGCCTGAGTAACCAACTGGCCTTTGCTCTCGTTAATGGACGCGTGGCCCGTGCCGGATCGTCTCGATCATTATGTAGTGGCTTTAACTTGGCCGTCTTTCGCGTGAGTTAGCCAATGTTGCCGCAGTCCTGCGGCGATAACATCGCTACGCAAATCATACCTTTCGTAAATTCTCCCGCTCCTAGTAATTGGTTGAGCTTTGTATGGGTCAAAGGATTCCCTTCGATGCCGATGGGCAGCTTTCTGAGTCGTTGCTTACTGCCTCGGCACACCATGGTCACCTCTAAGTACCTGTGGTCCGCCAGCTGCACGGTATTCCTGATCGGCTTCGATGAAATTCGCCTTGGCACGCTCTACTAACTGGACGAACTTCAGCGTTGAACGCAAGCCGTCGCACCAAGGATTACGCTGCAAGACATAGACAGAGGAAAAGCCCCGGTCCATGCTTTCGCTGAGTACCGTTAGGGCGCGCTCAGTCTTGCCCGATCGCGCCATGATCAATCCCATATAGAACACGCCCTCAGGATCGAGATAGTGTTGAACGCATTGCTCGGCTGCGACTAAACTCTCCCGGCCGTTTCCCTCCAGCATGGCCCTCCAGGCCCCGATGAAGGCCCGCATGGGAGTGGGCAAACGAGATTGCTCCGTATTGCGAAAGGCCGCCAACCCATCGACGGTGCGGCCCATCGTGCCGAGTGTCATGCCAGCTATTGCCCACGCCCCTTCGCCAACATGATGCAACGCCCTATCATAATCTCCGAGTTGGTAGTAGGTGTGACTCACACTCGTAGCAATAAGTGGATCAAGCTGGCGGGCGCTTTCATGCGCGGCCAGCGAATACTCCAGCAAGCCGCAAAACCGGCAGCAGAGCACCAGCGCGGCAAAGAGATCCGGACTAGTGCTGCCGGTCCGAGCGCAGCCTAACAAGCGCACCACTGCCTCTTTCGCGCGACCGAGTTCTGCTTCCAGAAATGCATATTGACAGTGCCCAAGCGGCAGATCGTGATTGAGATCGAGAGCATTGACGAAGGCAGATTCGGCAAGCTTGAGATTCTCGCGCCCTCTCTCAATTCCCTTTCCAATCAGCCGATAGCATCTTCCCAGTTGAGCCCATGCCGGAGCGTAGCGTGGATCGGCCTCGACACAACTGCGATAGAGATCGCGGGCAATAGTAAGGTCACTGAAACCCGCGAGGCCTCGCCGGCTCAACTCATTGCCACGTAGATACAATTCAAAAACCATTGCCGTGGTAGGCACATCGCGACTGAGCCGGCGACGCTCCAGGGCACTCAACGAGAGAGATAACGATTCGACGATGCCACGTACGAGGTTGTCCTGTAGCTCGAACAAGTCAGCTATGGTCACGTCAGGCTCGTGCCACCACAGCACAGTGCCACTTGGTGCTTCGAGGAGTTGGCAACTAACGCGGATTCGATTGCCAGCGCGCAAAATGGTTCCCGTCAGCACCGTTTCGGCCCGCGCCTCCTCGGCGATTCGCTTCAAGTCAAGAATTTCGTTCGCGTAGCGCGCTGCGCCCATCGGTGATCGCACGACCAACGAATTGAGCACGGAAAGAGCACCCGCTACCGCATCAGGAATGCTGAAGGCGAGGAAATCCATCTCGGAATCGGCGCGCAACATGCGGAAAGGCAGCACCATCAGACGCGTGATCGGAGACGCAAGACCGACTGTCATGGAATTAGAGTTTGCGTCAACTACTGCGGGCGTACCACGCTTTGCTGGCCTATGGATGACTCTGTCTCGTTGCGTTTCAAACTCTTTGGTGACGACCGGAACATTCGCAGTCTCTTCAACAGCATCTATTAAAGTTGGTGTTGAGTCCTTGTCGGTGACTTCCCTGTCGAAAAGGTATCCGCGACCGTGAACCGTCTTAATAATCTGTTGTGCCTCGTCACCAAGTGCATGCCGAATGTCCTTCATGCACTGAACAAGCGAATCATCCGTTACTGCAATATCACCCCAGACAACCCGAATTAATTCATGTTTGCTGATCAGTCGGCCATTGTTTTCGACCAGATATTTCAGGACCTCAAACGACTTGGGACGCAGCTTGAGATGTTCATCACGGTGCATCAAACAACCGCGTGTCAGATCGAGTGTGAATTCGTTGAAGGAACGCGTGTGGTGAGATGGCTTCTGCATAGGAACGTCCACGAAACTACAGTTGTCATTGTCGATAAACAATCGCTGTCGATGCCACCGAACTGAAGTCGGAATTCTCGGGGTGGAATGAGGGCTGCAAGGCGGGCGGCGTGGTTCCGTCTCGTGCTGACATACCCAGCACTATGATTTGCGACTCTCGTTGCCGTTGGCGACCCATATCATAACTCCACATTGACAGCTTTCGCCAAACTTTCCCCAAACTTTCCCATTTCTTTCGTTACTCAATGCCGTGCATGCGATAAGGTGCGACGTGTCGAAACTAGGTGAGAGTTGAAATCGCGAGTAATTGATCTGAAAGGGCTTAGCAGCAGGCCACAATGAGATCTGTTGCGCTTAGTTCATTCTGAGGTCGTTGCGAATGCCACTATCTCCACGCAGGATCTGAGTAAGTGAGTCTATGATTGACGGAAACGATAACAAAAGGGGTAAACGCTCTATAACGAGTAGCCGGATCAATCGCAACGGTCTGCATAGCGGACAGGCAGCACCAATCTTTTGCCTACCGCAACTTGATGGCACCCTCCTTTCTCTCGAGGAATATCGCGAACAACGAGTACTTCTGGTTTTTTCGGATCCGAACTGTGGTCCATGCAATCAACTTGCACCCCGACTGGAACAATTGCATCGCCGCACAACTGATCTTCAGGTCTTAATGATTAGTCGAGGCACCGTCGAGGCAAATCTCGCAAAAGCTACGTCGCACCAGTTGACGTTCCCCATCGTACTTCAAGAACAGTGGAAGATTTCTCGCGAGTACGCAATATTCGCGACACCGGCTGGTTACCTGATTGAGCAAGGGATTATCGCAGCGAGCGTGGCCTTAGGCTGTGACGCAATCCTCGCTCTTGTGACGGGAGGAGAGGAATTCATGATGGAACAAATGCAAACGCGACTCGAAGCGTTAAGGAAAGAACTTGAAACAGGTCAAGTCGAGATCGAAAGAGTTGAGCAGCGCCGGCAATATCTAAATGCAACGCTGTTGCGAATTAGCGGAGCAGCCCAAGTGCTGGAAGAACTGCTGGCTGAAAAATCGTCCTTCGCGCAGAACGGGACTGGCATGGCTCAAAAGCATTTGGACTCGGCACAAGCAGATCAAGCTAACGCTCAGTTTGCAGATCAGAATAGGGCACTTGCACGGGATATCTTAATCGGATGACAAGTTGAGAACTATTGGACAAACGTAAGGAGATAAGAAATGAGTTGGGAACTTACAGGTAACACGGGTACAAATCCTCCGTCCGACTTCGTGGGCAGCACGGACACAGCCCCACTGGTTTTTAAAACGAATGGGACAGAACGGATGCGCCTGGATGTCAGCGGCAATCTCGGTATCGGCACTACGAATCCAATATCAAAACTGCAAGTAGTAGAAGGGCATATCACGATTCTCGGAACAAGTGATGTGTTTGATCAGTCTTTAAATATTGAGAATGACGCAGCCAAACTCTTAAAGCTTACCGTGGGAGCGAACGGTGGTGGTACGGCTTGGTACACCCAGGCAAACACTGGAACGCTAGGGGTCGATCGCGAGATGGATCTTAGATTCTCTGCAGGTGCAGCCGAAGTCATGAGAATCACGAGTAGTGGTAACGTCGGCATTGGGACAACGACGCCTCGAGCAAAATTAGTGGTGGATCGAGGCTTCAACCAAGACAGGGCAAGACCTTCTCTCCAGATACGACACAATGGTGACAGTCCCATATCGCCCGCGTTCATACTACAGAACGATCAGGGAGGAGAGGTCAATCAGGTATTTCTCTTCGGTGAGAATTCCATTCCATTCCTCGGACCCGATCGCGAGGCGGGCAGAATCTACGCGACTTGGAATGGCCTCTTCGTTAAGAGCGGAAGGAACGTGACCCTCGAAAGCGATTGCACGGTCACGAGAAACTTAACCGTAGATGGAAACCTGAAAGCGGGAGAAATTGAAAGCCGATCTGGATTCAGATTTCCGGATGGAAGTCTTCAGACTACCGCTACTTTGCAAGGCGCAAGAGGACAGGATGGCAGGCCAGGTCCTCAGGGTCCTCAGGGTCCCCAAGGTTTAATTGGGCCCAAGGGAAACCCCGGCGTGCGTACTACAACCTTTGCGATCTGTGGTCCATCTCCTTGTAACTTCAGTTGCGGCAGTGGGCTCGCTGGGGAAAAAATCGGGCCTTGCTTCGCTACGTCAGATACTGGGTCCTGTAGCGCGACTCAAGGTGCTTTTTGTTGTGTATGCCATGCTTGATTGGCTCATGCAGAGAGCAAGCGTGAACGGCGTGCGTAGAGCGGCGAAACTACTGCGATGGTTTTTATCGATACGCGTCCATTAAGGGTCCAATAACGATCCCTTAGAATACCTTTGACTACCTTACGGCGCTATCCATGCCGCAGGTTTCATTTGAATTCCTGTAAATCGCTTCTCTTTCACTGCGGCGACAAGAATTATTGAACAACACTTACGAAACGAGGAATGTCGGCCCTGTACACACTCCATCATTGCAACTGATCAACTAATTCTGAAAGCCGTAAGGCAACCCAATCGATGTCGCTGCGTTTCTCCAAAGGAACCAAGAGGAACTTGGCGCAACAATGAAACAGCATCAGGTTAACGCCGGACGGATCGTCGGCGCTGTTTCGAATATCTGTGCGGAGACCGATAATTGGCTTACCAGCTTTATATGCGTAACCGCACTCCCAACAAGTACCAGAATCAGGATCGGCTTGGTCCAGAATGGCTAAAACAATGTCCGCCTGATCAATTTCTTGCACATTAGCCGCGAACAATATGAGCGGATCGAACGACTCCTTTTTCAGAAGCATCGGTTCGGCTCTTAACTGCGGCAAAATGATGTCGAAGTTAAACGCACGAAGTTTCTCAGCAAGTTGCAGATTCCATAACCATTCCGCCTGAGTGAATAATGGAGCAGCGAAATAAATTCGTCTCTTGTTAACCATGATGTCCTTCATTGTTGTGCGGCCCGCCACTCAGCAGGATTAAAAAAGAACTTGCGATTCCAGATGAAGTCAATTATCGCCAGCAAGAGCATTATGACTGAAGCTTTGCCTCGGTATGTGGTGCTGAAGACAAGCGTTGCTGTAAGCAGGCCAATCGTTACAAAATCTAAAGCGATAAACTTGTACATTGTCTTTCGTAGGATGTCTGTAAGATTATCAGTCCAGACGACGATGCTAACGAACCAAATCAAATCCCAAAGATGAACCGCAATCAACCCGATGTAGAATGGCTGCGCGTGTTGTATTGACAGGCTCGTAAGGTAGAAAAACACGAATAGGACCAACGTTGCTGCAATGTTCCAAAGCTGTGCCCATGGTTTTAGGCTAGTTGAGCCTTCTTGACACTCTTCGTGAAATCTATATGCGCCGTACACGAATCGAAGCAGCGTAAGAAGAAACACTATTACGAGGATCGAAGCAGGGACGCACACTGCGTACAGCAGATCGAGCGCCGATGTAACGGTTGGGACTGAGTGTCCGTATGCTGTGTCGAGCGCGCCTTTCAGTGTGAGACTGACTAAAAATCCGAATAGGGTAATCTCAATGGTGCCGCGCCGTGGTGAATGTTGGGAACTCATAGCGATAATGTGAGAACTGATAGGAATTGAGCCGAGCCAGCATAGTATACGATCCATTTGCTGTTACACCGGCATGGATCATCTTTGTTTATGTAGGTCTCACCGTTCTTAAATCGATGGAGACAGTTTAGAGTGTCGGGCGTGATCAAAAGGGCGGCGCGTACAATACGCGTACATCGAGGAGCCTAAAATAGATCAAACGAGCCTACATCATCCTAAAGATCCGCTGACTTAAGCTCGTTACAGTCAACAAGATCCGTTGATTTCAAACCACTTCCGCGATTCGGTAGGCGGCCCTGAAAAGGCCGGCGTCGGCGGTTCGATTCCGTCCCTGGCCACCATTAATTTCAACAACTTACAGATAGCCACATTACTTGCAGAATGATGTCATGCAACTGCTGCATCTCGCTGCGTTTTGGCTCAGGTTGGCTCGTTATATACTTTTCGATTTGGTCTGGTACGTCCATAAATACGTTTATCGCTTTGACGACTTAGCATCGAGAAACTCGTTGATCATCGGGATGATCGTCTGTCCACGGAACATCAGCGCAACATGAGTCATTCCGGGCAGAATGGCAAGTCTCGATTCTGAGCGCGGCCCCAAGTCGCCGGAGACGTCGCCCCCTTTGAGGCGGAACATTTCCGACATGTGTTCGAGCAGTACGCCGTCGGCGTCGCCGAAGATGAAGAACATCGGCGCTTTGGTGGCCTTGAACTTGTCGGCGCCGAAGTCGTACGGTTTCACGGCTGACGCCTTCAGGTGATTTACAAAATCGGCGAATTTGTCAGGCGTCGGGCTCAGTGTTTTGTACTCGGTTTCGATGGGCGACCCTTTGAAAGCTTCCGCGGTGATCCTGGGCATTGCGTCGTTCTTTTCCTTGACCCAACCGTCGCTGCGAAAGGCGAAAGAAATGATGACGACCTTACGTACTTTTTCCGGATGCCGGATCGCACACTGCATTGCCGCGCCGCCGCCGAGGCTGTAACCGATGATATCCGCACTCGGGATCTTGAGATGATCGAGCAACGCGGAAACATCGTCGGCGAGGTTTTCAGAACTGATGTCACGATCGATGTCCGCGGTGCGCCCGTGACCCTGCATTTCGACCGCGATCACTTTCCGCGTTTTTGAAAGTTCGGCGATCCAGTTCGTCGTTCCATTACCCCATGGAGCCGTCCAGTTGCTGGTGATCGTCATGAACGCCCCGTGCAGCAAGACCACGGGCTCGCCGCTCCCGTGAATTTCGTAATACAACTTAAGCCCATTAACCGGCGCGTAGCCCGTCGTCGGTTTCTGCTGACCCGACACGACACCGGACAGGAGTGTTGTCATAAGCATCGAAAGGAAAAAAGTTGTCGTTTTCATATTTGTATGCCCCGGTTCACAATGATTCTCATTGCAATAACTTCGCGAGCAGCTCTTCCAGATTTTTCAACTGAGCCTTTGCTCCTTCGACGAAGCCGAGTTCGATCATTCTCTCCAGGCGTTCCAGCGACTCGTTGTAAATAGAGATGCTGACCCTCGTCGTTCCGTCTTGCTCGCTGAAGTTCAGGTCCCAATCGGAACCCGGCAATTCAGGATTCTCATCTTTGTCGGCAAAGGCGTTAAAGAACTTGAAATTGGTTTTTGGCGTAATGGAGGTATATTTCTGAACGGCCCAGCGCTCGTTACCTTCGGGGCTTACCATTGCATAAAATCTCCGTCCTCCGACCTTGAAGTCCATAACCTTTGTTCGTGACGTCCAGGGTTTAGGTGCCCACCACTGGTCAAGAAGTTCCGGTTTGGTAAATGCGTCCCAAACCAATGAAAGGTTGTACTCAAATTCTTTGGTTATGGAGACCGTCTTCGTCTGTTTGTCGACAATAAGATCCATTTGCATGTTTATTTTTCGTCTTTCTGTTTTTTGATCGTCGCCAGTACGTCGTCAAGTTGAGTGAAACGAGTCTCCCAGATCTTTCTGTACTGCTCTAACCATTTGTCGATCTCTTTCATTTTTTCGATCTCGAGTTGATAGTAAATTTCTCTGCCTTGATGTTCTTGTTTTACGAGTTCGCATTCGGTCAGTATTCTCAGATGTTTGGATACTGCCTGCCGCGTCGTGTGAAAATGCTCGGCAAGTGCGTTTGGCGTCATTGCCTGCAAGGCAAGCAGAGCTATAATTCCTCGTCTTGTCGGGTCGGCGATGGCTTGGAAAACATCTCTTCTCATTTTTTGCCAAGTCAGTTTATGAAACCGATTGGTTGCAAGTATATGCGCAACTGTTCGGTTTCGCAAGTCGTTTTTTAGAGTGGAGCAACTGCTATGGAAGAGCGTGAACACTGGCATCAAATCTGTGCAACCTTTTCTGTCAAAGATCATGTTCGTGACGGAGCATTCATCGCGGAAGTTCTTCTGTACGATTACCTGTACATACCTACTCTCGCAACAGTCGCAAACGGTTTGACAAGGGAAGAGGCTGCTAAAGAGCGAAAGCGCTGGGTAGAGAAGGGCTGGAACCCGTCCAAGCAGATTCAGTTGGTTGATCGTTTGCTGAATGGACCGCTCAAGGAGCGCATTAAGCCGATTCCCTGGACACCTTCTCTACAGGCCAAGTGGAAGAAGAGAATGGGCGGTCCGGATACCCATTTGGGGCAGAAACTGCGGGAATCTCGAAAGAATGGATATGCGGAAACGGGCGGTCTGTTAGCACAGTTTGCCCCGGCGGCGTTGAAAACCGTAACGGCCGTAGCCTCATGCCACACGCTGGAGGAGCTTCGCAAGCGAACAGGCGTGCATAAGGATGCTCCTCCCAAGCGTGTCGAAGGCAGCGTATTGATGGCTGTGCTCGGTCATGAACTTCTCGTACCGGATAACCCAAAAGCCAACGACTTTGAGCTTCTGGATATGGCGGCGGAGGTTGCCGCGGATTCTTCATATCGCGACAAACGCGCGGCCCTTAACCGCTGGCATTCGCGATTCCTGCTCGACGGAAAAACTGACACGCCTTCCGTCGAGATGGCGCTCGAAGAGATGAAGTCCCTGGTCGACGACTTAAACAGACAAACTCGCTGGAAGAAGGTCAAGCACGTATCCTTCTTCGGTAATCTGGCATTCGCAGCTGTCGCGCCGTTTGCTGCTGTGGTCGCTGTGGTGGGCCAGGTGATGGCAGGCATCGGTCAGTTCTGGTCGGAATCTAAGACGACCGAACAAGTCAGCCAGGACAGGCAGGATGCCTTACTCGCAGCATCTCTTGTGCAGAACGCGCAATCCCGGCTGATCTGAGTTAGCAATGCAGACGCACTTTATTCGGGGGCACCAGTAACCACGTAGCTGCGCCGGGACCGAACGTATAGCCCTACTCGGCGCGAAACAACTTCTACGCGCCGGATATCTGCTTCGGATTTGGGGGCGACTCCTGACTTTGGCCGGTAGGTAACCACGTACTGAGAATCGATTTCGCGGGCCAGGTCATCGGTGAGCGTCGACAGTTCATCTTCCGAGGCCGGCAAGATGATGTCTCCTCCTGTTTCCTCTGCGACCCAACCCAGCAAAAGTTCATTCTGCTTGAGAGTTTTCAATTGGTCCCTGCTATGTCGCCAGATAGGAAAGTCGAGGTTGAGGCCCGCCGGGTATGACCCTTCCAGGATTATGCGGAGGATGCTCTTGTGTTTCAGGTCCTCGGCCAGCTTCTTGTCAGCATTAGGAAAAATCGGCGCGACGGCTGTGTCCAGTTCGTTCTTCCGCCTGACGGCAAACGGGATCACCGGGATTTTGGGATGCAAAATGCTTATCGCTTTGCGACCCAGTAAGGTGTAGCTGATGACGTGAACGGTGGCCTGAGCCGTATAGAGTTGTTTCATGCCCGCTGCAAGATCCTCTTTGTCGAGCAGAGACTCTCCGCCATCCGTAACCAGCACAATGTGGCGATTACCTGGTGGAACATTTGTCAGTTGCACTGACGCCGCAGCCAGGGCGTTTTGAAAACGACCGTTCCGTCCCGAAGAGAGTTTTGTCTTGAGCGAATGGATAGCGACACTCTGATCCGAAGTCCAAGTTTGAATCAATTCAACTTTACCGCCGAATTGAAACGCCGCAACCTGATCGCCTGCGCGAAGTTGGGAAACGAGGCGCACAGAAAGATCGCGCGTGGTGTTGGTTTTCATCGCCGGATTTCTGAAGCCGCCGGTGTCCAACAGCAGGAGAACGCTGGCGGGAATTCGTCGAACGCTCCGTATTGTCTGTGCTTCGCCGTCCTCCAGGACCAGCAGATCATTTAGTTCGAGCGTGGGATCGAAGCGCCCGCTACTGTCGGTAGCGACTACAGGAAGAATGACTTCTTCGGTGTAGATCTTGATCCGTTCTTGTTGCTGAGGTAACGGTGTGGGTTGGGGAGACACAACCGGTGTAGCTGTCTGAGCAGACGCGCGCGGAGCAATGTCGCTAATCTCTCCGTCAGCGTAAAGCAGCGCCAGCAGGCAAGCCAACAAACAGCAGTGAGTTATTCGACGCAGCATCCAGCACACTGTTACATCATTCGTGGACGATTGCCAAGGCGTGCTATTAATTCTCAGTGAAACAAAACGCCCAGCGAAAATCGCACAAAGTCACGCCTGCCGCTGACCGAGTCGTGAACGAATACCGGATTGTAGTCCATCATCGCGCGAAAGCTGACTCGCTTTGAGGCGCGAATATCGAGACCTCCGCCTAACCCCATCGCAAAGCTGTTGTCGCTTTTTTTCAAAAGCAAATTGAAGGTGGGACCTGGGGTCGTGAAAGTTGCGCTGGTGTTGGCGACGCCGCCGAGCACGTGTGCGAAGGGCGTGAAGCGCGTGCTGTTGCGCGCCTTAAACTCCGGGCCGGCTAAGAAATTATAAACCCGCGTCTTGAGCTGAAAGGTCTGAGTGGCGGTCGTGCATCCCGGATTGCAAAAGGTAAGCAGGCCCGAGGCCGACTCATTATTGAAGTGGGCCGAGAAGTCTCCCTTAATGCCGAAATGCTTACTGAAGTTACGTATAACCGATGTCTCGAATCCCGCTTCCGCAGAGTAGTTTGCTGGCACACTGCCATTCGGCGCCAAGCTAATACCGCGACCGTTGGCCTCACCAAGAGCCGAGTAACCTACGAAAACTTCAACCTTGGGATAGTCGTCCGGCTTCGTGTTTTGCGCCGAAGCCACGAGGGCGGAGCACAGCAAAAGTGCGGTACTGAATGCCAGGCGAATGAGCAGGTTCTTATTAATTCGTTTCATTGATGGTCTCCTTATGTTTACACAGTTAACCGCGGCGGTGAGCGGCTTCAGTTCCGACGGGGAGTAGACATACGGGGAGAGATTGTTCATTCGGGCTCATGTTTCAGACACGACGACCCTCAGATAGAAGCTCGAGAGATCGAGTTGCTAATTGGTGTTAACCGTGTACTGTTCGAGGTTATTAGTATTCGAAGAAAGATTATTTTGAGTTAGACTGAAGAGCGACGTTACGCATCAAACCTCCATTCGTTACATCCATTGCGCTCTGCGAATTTGACAGATGGCCCACTAGTTGAAGGCTGGAAACCATGCTCGCTATTTGCTCACGTAATCATTCCTGGCTGGTAACGGCGGGCCTGGTCTTTTTCCTCGCCTCCGGCGCCCTTACATCTTTGCGAGCACAGACGGCTGATGACGTCATTGCCAAACTGTCGCCATCGCTGAGTCATGATGATGCGGAGATCCAGAAGTTAGTAATTCGAGGTTACGAAGCTTACGCATTGAAAAATGCACCGGCAGTGTTATCAATGTTCAGCCAGCAGTCGCCATACCTTGATCAATTTAAAACGTTCATCACAGAAGAATATGCCGCTAACGAACAGGTCAGGTTTGGGATCAATCTCAATCGTTTCCCTGATGTGTTGATTGATGGCGATAAGGCCACCGCCCAGCTGGACGTCACGATTCATGCGGTTAGTTTGGAAACCGGCAAGGAAGTAGAAGGTCCTGGCCGAATGGCCCACACTTTTCACTTCGTCAAAGAAAACGGAGTTTGGAAAATCTGGCAGTTCATAGACACAGCCGAAGAGCTCACCGCCGAGTTGTTGGCGGCCCCGACTGATGAAGCGCGCGCGCTGGTGCTCCAACGCAGCGAACCGTTTACCGATGGCTTGCTCAAGGGCTTGTCGAATGTGGGGGCAGAACTCTTGAACAAGAAAGGCAACGACGATCAAGCAGCGATGATCCTCAACATCGTTCTGACGATAGCCAGGCGGAACAATTCGATCCTGGGAACGGCCAATGCGCTGATTGGTCTCGGGGATGTTTACGCTGCCCAAGGTGACTACCGAAGTGCCGCCGACAACTACCAGCAGATCATGAAACTTGTGGAAAGCCTCGGCAACAAAGAGGGTATCGCTGTCGTCTCCGTAAGATTGGGAGACATCCATTACTATCAGGGTAACTTTCCGCAGGCATTGAACTACTACCAAAGAAGTGTCGACCTTTATGAAAAGCTGGGCAGCAGGGAGGACATCGCCCACCCATTACTCAGGATGGGGGACGTCTACTTTGCGCAGACCGACAACACACGGGCGCTGCAGTATTACCAGCGAAGCCTGAAAATTTGTGAACAGACCTTTGATAAAGGTGGCGCGACTTTCCTTCTGAACCGAATTGCCGAGGTTTATGCCGCACAAGATCGCTACGAAGAGGCTGATGATTTCTACCGGCGCAGTCTGAAGCTTCAGGAAGAGCTGGGCATCAAGTCAATCACGGCAACCACCTTGAACGGCATGGGAAGTATTCGTTACCGGCAGGGTAACTACAGCGAAGCCGCAAGGCTTTCGGCACGCGCCGCTGACCTCGCCAGAGACGGCCATGCACCAGAGGTCTTGTGGAAGACGTTGACCTCATTGGGTCAAGCCTATCGCGCGCTCAAGCAGGTGGATCGGGCACAGCAGTCGTTCGATGAAGCCATCGCGATTCTGGAAAAAATGCGCGGGCAACTAGTGGGGAGCGAGCGAGACCAACAGCTCTTTTTTGAGAACAAGACGGTGCCTTACGTCGAGATGGTCGGGCTATTGATCGCTCAGAACAAAGTAACCGAGGCGTTTCATTACGCCGAGATGGCCAAAGGCCGCATGCTGCTCGACGTGTTGCGCCACGGCCGGTCAGACATCTCCAAAACGATGACCGCTGAAGAGCGCGATCACGAGAAGCAGTTGCAGGCCGCAGTAACGGCGCTCAGCTCTCAACAGCGCAAAGAGATTTCGCTGCGTCAGCCGGATAAATCACGGCTCGCCTTCATTGATACACAACTACAGAAAGCGCGGCTTGAATACGAAGCATACGAAACACGCATCTATGCCGCACATCCAGATTTAACGACAGGGCGAGGCGGGTCTGAACCTTTGTCTTTGAACGAGGCGGGAGCGCTGATAAACGATTCGCAAACCGCGCTGTTGGAGTACGTGGTTACGCAGAATCGGACCTACCTCTTTGTTCTCACAAAACCCAACAGCACAGATCCAGTGAGGTTGAAGGTCTATCCGATAGAAGTTAGCGCTCGCGAACTGGCCACACGAGTTGCTGACTTTCGCCAAAGATTGGCCGGCAACTCGGCTGATTTCAAAGAACCGGCCAGGAGCTTGTATGACCTCTTACTGCAACCGGCGCAGACTGAGTTAGACGGCCGTGAAGCAATCTATATCGTCCCCTCCGAAGGACTTTGGGAATTACCGTTCCAGGCCTTGCTATCGAGATTAAATAAGTACGTGCTCGAGGATCACGCATTGTCTTACGCGCCCTCGCTCAGCGTTTTGCGTGAAATGAAAAAGAAGGCCGTGGCGCAGCGCGTTACCGGTCGCAGTGCCAACTCGGATGGTTTGCTGACGAAGGTCAGTGCTACTGCTTCTCCAACTTTGCCACGGCTGCTGGCAATGGGTAATCCATCATTGAGCGGCCGCACCGTGTCGCGGTTGGCGTTCACTCGAAGCGAGGGGTCCTTCGATTCTCTGCCGCAAACGGAGCAGGAGGTGAAGGCAATAGGTGAAATTTACGGCGCGCAGGAGAGCACGATCCTGATTGGCACTACGGCGCGTGAAGAAACTTTCAAGGCCACAGCCTCGAAGTATCCCGTACTGCACTTTGCGGCGCATGGTGTACTCGACGACGTGAATCCCCTTTACTCGCGTCTCTTGTTAGCGACCGAAAGCGACAGCGAAGATGGTTTTTTGGAAGCGCGGGAAATTATGAAGCTTGATCTACACGCCGACCTGGCGGTCTTGTCGGCTTGCCAGACAGCGCGCGGGCAGGTCGGTTCGGGTGAAGGATTGATCGGAATGTCCTGGGCTCTATTCATCGCCGGCACTTCAACCACAGTAGCGAGCCAATGGAAGGTCGACTCTGCCAGCACCGCTCGGCTGATGATAGATTTCCACCGCAACCTCCAGTCTGAGAAGGTGCGAACCGGCACGGCTGAGGCTCTCAGGCAGGCCGCGATTAAACTGATGGCCGACCCCAAATATCGCCATCCGTTTTTCTGGTCAGGATTCGTGGTCGTTGGTAATGGGATCTAACGCTTGCTCCACTCCTGAACAGTTCGCAACAGCCTCGTGGCCACCGGGGAATTTGGATTCTCTCTCGCTAGTATTTGCAGTTGTCCCTCGGCCTCAGTCAACAATCCAAAGCGCGCGTACGTTAGACCTAAGGTGAGACGTGAGATCGGCTTATGCTTTTTCAGGTTGGTTAACTCGAGTAGCTTCTCTGCTTCCAATATCTTGAACTGGGCTCGGGGTGCCGGAGCAACCGGCGACCTCACCTCTTGCCCGTCTCTCACCGCCACTACTTCCCACGAATAGATCATCCCGCGGCGCAGCGCCGGGCTGGTCCATTGCGTGGCTGTCTGTGGCGCGCTGCGCGTTACCCGATTGAAGTCCGCATCAAAAACTGAAACTGTGTAACTTGACGCTCCCGCCAGGGCTTGCCAGCGCAGGTTAGGTCGATCCGTCTCGATCACTGTCCCGGATGGACCAAGCAAACCAAACGTGGTTTCTCGGGCAGTGGGATCCATGAGCGTGATCGAAGGGGCAGTCAGTTTGTCCAGCACCTCTGGCTTTGAAAAGGTCTTATTCGCCAGCACACTGCGCACGAGCGAACGGCTCGTTTCCGGAAGATCCTCCAGGCCAATTAATTTGCCTGTGTTATCCAACTGAATCTTGCGGCCGTTGTCTTCCAAACTTGCCGCGACCGCAAATTGATCGGCGGTTGAGTCTTTCGTTGATTGCGTCTGTGCGGGCGTTGGCGAACCGCTTCCGGGCGTGTTCGTGGGAGTTTGGCTGCTCGCCTGTTGAGTAGTCTGATCCGGAGCGCGCGAATGCCAGCGCAACCACACAACAAAAGCCAAAACCAAACATGCAGTAACTAACACTGCGGCTGCGACGCGGGCCGGCGTAAACTGAAAAGCCGCGCTCCGCGCCGGGATTTCGGGTGAGCTTGCCGCGAGCGATTGAACTGCCTCGCTGCATTGATCGCAGATGTCGAAGTGACTTTCAAAGATTACTCTATCGGCCTGGTCGATTGACCCGTTCGCGTACGCCGTGATTTCTGCATTCGACAGATGAAAAGGTTCGTCCGCGCTATCCGGC
>Ga0207710_10000282_pt1 | contig 41302 bp, 37 predicted proteins | sample KBSS24metaG_FD_184400 | JGI IMG/M metagenome (GOLD analysis project Ga0207710, IMG submission 184400) | Switchgrass rhizosphere microbial communities from Kellogg Biological Station, Michigan, USA - KBS S2-4 metaG (SPAdes) (version 2) | ecosystem: Host-associated > Plants > Roots > Rhizosphere...
GATGAGCTGACCACTGCCTGGGGCGAGGCGCGTGAGGACGCAGAGTTCGTGGCCCGGCTGGATTCGCTGCGGCGCGACTTCATTGGCCGGCCGACGCCTCTGTACCTGGCGGAGCGGCTCTCCGAGCGGGTCGGTTCGACCGTCTACCTGAAGCGCGAGGACCTCAACCACACCGGCGCCCACAAGATCAACAACGCCCTCGGCCAGGCGCTGCTCGCCCAGCGGATGGGCAAGCCGCGGGTGATCGCCGAGACCGGCGCTGGCCAGCACGGCGTCGCCACCGCCGTCGCCTGCGCTCTGCTCGGCCTCGAGTGCGTCGTCTACATGGGCAGCGAGGACATCCGCCGCCAGGCTCCCAACGTCGAGCGGATGCGGCTGCTGGGGGCCGAGGTGGAGCCGGTCGAGGCCGGCGCCCGCACCCTCAAGGAGGCGGTCAGCGCCGCGATCCGCGATTGGGTCGCCAACGTCGCCACCACCCACTACGTGATCGGCTCCGCCGTTGGCCCAGCGCCCTACCCGGCCCTGGTCCGCGATCTGCAGCGGGTGATCGGCGAGGAGGCGCGCGAGCAGGCCCTTGCCGCCGCGGGCGCGCTGCCGGCACGGGTGATCGCCTGCGTGGGCGGCGGCTCCAACTCGATCGGGATCTTCGCGCCCTTCATCGCCGACGCCGAGGTGGCCTTGATCGGCGTCGAGGCGGCGGGGGAGGGCATGACCAGCGGCCGCCACGGTGCCTCGCTTGGCGCCGGCGTCACCGGCGTCCTGCACGGCTCGCTCTCCTCGGTGATCGCCGACGAGGAGGGCCAGATCCTCGAGGCTCATTCGGTCTCCGCCGGCCTCGACTATCCCGGCTCCGGGCCCGAGCACGCCCACCTGCGCGACAGCGGCCGCGCCAGGTACGTCGCCGTCACCGACGAGCAGGCGATCGCCGCCTTCACGATGCTGGCCCGGCTCGAGGGGATCATTCCCGCGCTCGAGTCCTCCCACGCGATCGCCTGGCTTTTGGATAACCCCGGCGAAAGTGGATTCGATGTCTTGTGTCTCTCCGGTCGCGGGGACAAGGACCTTGCCGAGGTCGCCGCCAGGGGAGCCGTGCCGTGAGCGAGGCCGCGTCGACGGCGACGGGCGAGGAGCGGATTCTCGACGCCTTCGCAGTGGCCAGGGACGAAGGCCGCGCCGCACTGATGCCGTACATGATGGCCGGCTATCCCGATCGTGAGGCGGGGCTGGCCGTGGCCGCCGCTTACGCCGACTCCGGGGCCGACCTGATCGAGCTCGGGGTGCCGTTCTCTGACCCGCTCGCCGATGGGCCGACGATCCACGCGGCGGCGACGGCGGCGCTCGAGGCCGGGGCGACGCTGGCGACGGCGCTCGAGGTCTGCCGTTCGGTCGCCGACCGGGTGCCGGTGGTCTTCATGGTCTACGCCAACATGGTGCTCGCGCACGGCGGCGCTGGCGAGTTCGCGCGGCTCGCCGTCGCCGCCGGGGCCGCTGGGGCGATCGTCCCCGATCTGCCGCTCGGTGAGGCCGATGACGTCGGTGAGGCATTCGCGGCGGCGGGCCTGGCCCTGGTCCTCCTAGTGGCGCCGACGACGCCGCCCGAGCGCCGGGCGGCGATCTGCGGCGCCTCGCGCGGCTTCGTCTACGTGGTCTCGACCGTCGGCACGACCGGCGAGCGAGCGGCGATCCCCACGGAGCTCGCCCAGCTGGTCGCCGCGGCCAAGGGGGACGCCGAGGTTCCGGTTGCCGTCGGCTTCGGGATCGGCACCCCTGAGCAGGCGGCGGAGGTCGGTCGGATCGCCGACGGCGTGATCATCGGCAGTCGTCTGGTGCGGGCCGCCGGCGAGGCGGAATCGGCAGAGGCGGCCGCCGACGCGGTGGCCGAGTTCCTCGGCCAAACGCGCGTCGCCCTGGCCGGGTAAAGTCCCGGCCGCAATGGGAATGGTCGTCAGCTTCTTTCTCGCCCTCGCCGCGATGGTCACCGTCTACGGCTGGCTTGGCCAGGGCGGCGGCGTCGCCGGTCTGGTCTTCTTCGGCGTGCTCCTGATCGGCGCTGTGTTGCGGGTCGGCCAGCAGCAGCTCCTCGGCAAACCCTGAGTTGGTTCGCCCGGGGCGGGTCGCCGCCTAGACTCGGGTCGCGACCACGCGCAGGTACTCGGGTTCGATCACGAGCGCCCGCTCGCCGCCGACATTCGCCTCGGCGAGGAAGCGGTGCAGGTCGGCGGTCAACGCCGCCTCGCCCTCGGCGCCGACTTTCTCGTAGGCGGTGCGAACCGGCCCGAAGTAGGTGCGGAAGAACTCGATGAAGTGGTCGGCCGACCGGAAGGATTGGCGCGCCGGTCGCCGTTCGAGGCGCAGGTCGGAGACGCCGTCGCCGAGGAGCTCGCGGACCCGCTCCTCGCTGCCCCAGAGAGCGGGTGGCTTCAGGCCCGGTGGCGGCCCGCCGGTGTGTTTGACGACGGCCTGGAACATCTGGGCGACGCCGCCGTCGGGGGTCCAGTTCGCCATCCCGATCCGGCCGCCCGGTTTGGTCACGCGCAGCAGCTCGGCGGCCGCGCGCTCCTGGTCGGGCGCGAACATGGCGCCGAAGATCGACATCGTCACATCGAAGCGCCCGTCCTCGAAGGGAAGGTCCTGAGCGTCGGCCTCGACGAACTCGATCTCGAGTCGCTCGGCGGCGGCGCGCTCGCGGCCACGCTCGAGCAGGGCCGGCACGAAGTCGGCGCCGATCGTGTTGCCCCAGGCGCGGCGGGCGGCGGCGATGGCGCCGTTGCCGCTGCCGCAGGCGACGTCCAGGACCTGCTCGTCGGCGACGATCTCGAGCGCCTCGGCGAGGTTGTCGGAGACGGGGTAAACGAGGTTCGCGACCATCGCGAAGTCGCCCTCCGACCAGGTCTGTTGCTGGGCCTGCGTGACTGCCTTCAGATCCGCTGCGTCGCTCATCTCTGCCCTCCTCGCTCGGTTTGAACGAACTTACCTCTTCGAATCGGTTCCGTCACCTCAGGTCCTAAGCTGAAGCCGATGCGGATCGGAGTCCTGACCGGCGGCGGCGACTGCCCCGGCCTCAACGCGGTTATCCGGGCGGTGGTGCGCAAAGGCGTCGGCCAGTACGGGCACGAGTTCGTCGGCTATCGCGACGGCTGGCGCGGCCCGCTCGAGGGCGACAGCCGGCCGCTCGGAGTTCCCGAGGTGCGCGGCATCCTGCCTCGCGGCGGCACCATCCTCGGCTCCTCGCGGACCAATCCCTTCGCGGTCGATGGTGGGCCGGAGCGGATCGCCGCCAACCTCACCGCGGCCGGCGTCGACGGCCTGATCGCGATCGGCGGCGAGGACACCCTGGGGGCGGCCTCGCGATTGCACGCGGACGCAGGAGTGAGGGTCGTCGGCGTCCCGAAGACGATCGACAACGACCTCGGCGCCACCGACTACACCTTCGGCTTCGACACCGCCGTCAACATCGCCATGGAGGCGATCGACCGCCTGCACACGACGGCCGACAGCCATCACCGCGTCCTGATCGTCGAGGTGATGGGCCGCCATGCGGGCTGGATCGCCTTTCACGCCGGCCTCGCCGGCGGCGCCAACGTGATCCTGATCCCGGAGCGGCAGTTCGACGTCGAGCGGGTCTGCGACCTGGTCGGCAAGCGCTTCGCCAGTCACTTCGCGCCGATCGTCGTCGTCGCCGAGGGGGCAGAGCCGGTCGGCGGCCTGCCCAGCCTCGACGAGAGCAAGACCGATGCCTTCGGCCACGTGCGGCTCGGCGGCGTCGGCCACTGGTTGGAGGGGGAGATCGAGCGGCGGACTGGCAAAGAGGCGCGGGCGACGGTGCTCGGTCATGTGCAGCGCGGCGGGACTCCGACCGCCTTCGACCGGGTGCTCGCGACCCGCTTTGGGCTGCATGCGATCGACGCCGTAGACGCTGGGCGCTGGGGGACGATGGCAGCGCTGCGAGGGACGGAGATCGAGCTGGTGGCGCTGAGCGAGGCTACGGCGGCGCTCAAGCTGGTGCCGGAGCAGCTCTATGCGGAGGCCGAAGTCTTCTTTGGCTAGAGCGGGGGCAGGAGGACGGGTGCCCCTCCCCTGGAGGCCGTCGCGCAGCTGGGGCGAATCTGGGGGCTCGAGGCGTGGTCGCAGGAGCCTCCCGGGGAGGGGCACCCGTCCTCCTGCCCTCATCCTTGCCACGTTCGTGGTGGCCGCGGCTTTGCTGGGTGCCAGTGGTTGCGGATCCGAGGGGGTCGCGGGCGGTGCAATCGTCAACGTCTACGCGAGCGCGCCGCTGAGTGGTCCGGAAGCGGCGCGGGGGAAGGCGTTCTGCGACGGGGCGGAGGCGGCGCTGCGCCGTGTGGGGGGTCGCGCCGGCGACGTTCATCTTCGACTCACCTGCCTGGACGACGCCGGGGCCTCGCGTCAATCCTCGACCGGCGCTGAAGCGGGGGAGAGTGCCTGGAGCCTGGCGGCCGTTGGAGCCAATGCTCGTCGGGCGAGTGAGGATTCGGCGGCGGTCGCCTATCTGGGCGAGCCGCAGGCCGGGGCAGCGCGGTTCTCGCTGCCGATCCTCGAAGCGGCAGGGATCGGGCAGGCGGCGGGGCCGTCGGGTGTCGCGGCGATGTCCGCGGTGCTGAAGGCGGTACGGGAAGCAGGCGGCGCGGCGGATCTGCGCGGCGACGTCGCCGCGAGTCTCGAAGCCGGCTGATGTTCAGCTGGCGTAGATGCTGCTCAGCGCCTCGTCGAGGTCGCTGTGGCGGAACTCGTAGCCGAGCTCCTCGGTTCGCTTCGGCAGGACCCGCTGGCCGCCCTTGATCGCGGCGGCGAACTCGCTGCCGACTTTGAGGTCGAGGACGAAGCCGGGGATCGGCAGCAGGGCTGGGCGGTGCAGGGCCCGGCCAAGCGCCTTGGAGAAATCGCGGTTGGTGACCGGGGTCGGTGCGCTGGCGTTGACGACGCCGCTGACACCGGGGTTGTCGAGCGCCCAGAGGAGCAGGGCGACCTCGTCGTCGATGTGGATCCAGGAGAGGTATTGGTGGCCACCGGCGAGCGGGCCACCGACGCCGAGCTTGAAAGGGGTTTCCAGTTCGCCGAGCAGGCCGCCGCCGGCGTAGAGGACCTGGCCGGTGCGGACGATTGCCAGTCGCAGGCCGGCCGCCTCCGCGCCGCGCGCCGCCTGCTCCCATTCGCGACAGACGTCGGCGTCGAAGCTGTCGCCCGGTGGCGAGGCCTCGTCGAGCTCGGTCTCGCCGCGATCGCCGTAGTAGCCGACCGCCGACTGGCTGACCAGGACCTTCGGCTTGCCCTCGAGGCCGGCGATCGCCTGGACGAGGTTCTGGGTCGCCGTCCGGCGGGTCTCCATGATCCGCCGCTTCGCCTCCTCGGTCCAGCGCTGGTTGATCTTCTCGCCGATCAGGTTGACGACGCCGTCGACCCCGTCGAAATACTCGGCCGACGGCCGTTCCAGGGTCGGCTCCCAACGCCGCCACTCGACCCCAGGTGCGCGTCCGTTTGTGCGCGAGGGGTCGCGGGTGAGGCCGACCACCTGATCGCCACGGGCCAGCAAGGCGTCGCAGAGGGCAGACCCGATCGCGCCGCTGGCTCCGGTGACGAGGACCTTCACGACGTCAGTCGGCCTCCACGGTGGCGAAGGTGCCGGTCTCCTCGTTGAGGCGGGCGATGCCGTCGCGCTTGGCCTCCTCGACGACCGCTTCGGCGACCTTCGGCGCCACATCGCGGTTGAAGACGCTGGGGATGATGTAGTCCTCGGAGAGGTCGTCGTCGGTGACCACTTCGGCGATCCCCTTGGCCGCGGCCAGCTTCATCTCCTCGGTGATCGCCGGAGCGCCGGCGTCGAGGGCGCCGCGGAAGATCCCGGGGAAGCAGAGCACGTTGTTGATCTGGTTCGGGTAGTCGGAACGGCCGGTGGCCATGATCCGAACGTAGGGCGCGGCGTCCTCGGGCATCACCTCGGGCGTCGGGTTCGCCATCGCGAAGACGATCGCGTCGTCGTTCATCCGCTGCAGCGCCTGGGCGTCGATGATCCCGGGGCCGGAGAGGCCGATGAAAAGGTCCATGCCCTCGATCACCTCGGCGGGCTGGCCGCTCAGCTTCTCGGGGTTGGAGTTCTCCGCGTACCAGCGCTTGATCCCGCTCATCTGGCCGGACTGGTAGTCCTCGCGCTCGGTCGAGAGCGCGCCCTGGCGGTCGCAGCCGACCACGTGGGTTACTCCGGAGGCGAGCATCATCTTCGTCACCGCTACCCCGGCGGCGCCGAGGCCAACCACCAGCACCCGCAGCTGCTCGATCGGCTTGCCGGTGATCTTCAGGGCGTTGAAGAGGGCCGCCATCGTCACCACCGCGGTGCCGTGCTGGTCGTCGTGGAAGACGGGGATGTCGAGGGTCTCCTTGAGCCGGTCTTCGATCTCGAAGCAGCGCGGGGCGGAGATGTCCTCGAGGTTGATGCCGCCGAAGGTGGGGGCGACCAATTCGACGGCGCGAATGATCTCCTCGCTGTCCTGGGTGTCGAGGCAGAGCGGGAAGGCGTCGACGCCGGCGAACTCCTTGAACAGCATGCACTTGCCCTCCATCACCGGCATCGCCGCCTCGGGGCCGATGTTGCCGAGCCCGAGCACGGCGCTGCCGTCGGAGACGACCGCGACCGTGTTCTTCTTGATCGTGTACTCGAAAGCCTTGGCGCGGTCGTGGTGGATGTCCATGCAGACCCGGGCGACGCCGGGCGTGTAGGCCATCGAGAGGTCGTCGCGGGTCTTCAGCGGGTACTTGTTGTGCTGCTCGATCTTGCCGCCGCGGTGCATCTGCATCGTCCGGTCGACGTAGTCGAGGACGCGGGCGCCGCGGGTCGAGCCGATCGCCCGCAGGATCCGCTCCCAGTGGTCGCGGTCGGCGGCGTCGATCGTGAACTCGCGCACCCGCTTGCCCTCCGGGCCGGCGCCGGGGACCAGGTCGACGCCCTGCAGCTGTCCGCCCGCCTCGGCGATCGCCGCGGTCAGTTTGCCGAGCGGCTCCTGCCGCGCGTCGAGCTCAACCCGGATCGTGACGCTGTACTGGGCGCTGACTGCCATCGCCGGCTATCGAATCAGATTCGGCCAGTCGGCCTGCGCGCGGCTGGGTCGAACGAGGACCCGGGTGCAATTGCGGGGTGTCCAGGCGCGTTACTTTGGTACCTGTGAGGACCGCCCGCCTTCTATTCCTGCCCTTCGCCGCCCTGCTCGGGTTGCTCGTCGCGCCGGCCTCCGCGCTGGCCGGCGAAGAGGACTTCCTCTACGACCCCGGCACGGTCAACGTGGTCGAAATGACGCTGCCGGATGCGGCGATAGTCAAACTCGAAGAAGAACCGTTCGCCTACCAAAAAGGCGGCACCGTCTCGATCGCTAAAACCGACGGGAGCCCGCCGCCCGGCGGCAAAGGCACTCCGACCGTCACCTGCGCCAACGCCGAAGTCAAACTCAAGGGCCAGCTGCAGGGCTCCTTCGAGGACCTCTCCGGCAAGGCGGCTTTCAAGGTGAAGTTCAAGAAGACCGAACCGTGCCTCGGCCTCCGCAAGCTGACCTTCAACAACATGACCCAGGACGCCTCGATGGTCCACGAGTCGCTCGCCTATCGGGCCTTCGCGGCGGCGGGCGTCCCGGCCTCGCGCAGCGGCTACGCCTACGTCTGGCTGAACGGGAAAAACTACGGGCTGCACCTCGATCTTGAGTCGCTCGACACGATCTCGCTGCCGAAGATCTTCCAGGTGCCGCAGTTCGACTCGGTGACCCAGCACCTCTACGAGGCGGCCGAATACGGCGCCGACTTCTATCCCGGCAAGGAGTCGCGCTTCGAAGTCGACGAGGGCGAAGAAGACGAGTCCGACCTGACTGCCCTGATCGCCGCCGTCGATGCGGCCGCTCCCGGTGGGTCGATCCCTGTCGGTCTCGCGGGGATGGTCGACCTGCCGGAGATGACGCGGATGTGGGCGGTCGAGAAGTACATCGGCCACTGGGACGGCTACGCCGGGGTGGGGATTCCCTGGGAACCGGAGTTCAACGAACACCGGCCCAACAACTACTACCTCTACAGCGACGCCTCCGGCCGCTTCTCGATGCTGCCCTGGGGGACCGACCAGGCCTGGGAACCGACCGACAACGGTGGCCTGCCGATCGAATTCGACGGCCAGGACGGTCGCCTCTTCGACCTCTGCCGGGAAGACGAGACCTGCGCCGGCCTCTACTCGTCCGCGGTCGCCAACGCGCTGAAAAAGATCGGCGGCGTTGACTTCGCAGCCCAGGCCGAAGCCACGGCGGCGATGCTGGCGCCCTGGCAGGCCCTGGAAGCGCCGCCGCGCAAGCCCTTCGACAGCACCCAGGTCGCCGCTGCGGTCGGCAAAACGGTCGATTTCATCCACGACCGCCCCGCCGAAGCCAAAGCCTGGCTTGCCCTGCACCCACCACCCGCGGAACCCGAACCGGAACCCGAACCGCCTGCGGAAACCCCGACGGAAGACGGGCACGGTGGCGGCAGCTCCGGCGGCGGCGACGGAGCGGTCCAGGGCGGCGGTTCAGCCGCCGGCCCGGCGGTCGCTTCGGTTCCCGGCCCGGTCCCGCACCCGCGGGCCCGTTTCCATGGCGACGTCCTCCAGGACGGCCGCCTGCTGACCGTGCGCACGACGCTCTCCGGCCCCGGCTGGCTGCAGCTCGACGGCGAACTCGAAACCGCGGCGGCTTCCGGACCGGCCGTCTGCCGGGGCTGGCGGCGATTTCGCTCCGACGGCTCACACCGGGTCTCCTGCCGGATCACCGCGCAGGCCTGGCGGAAGCTGCGCTACGAATCTCTGATCATCGTGCTCCAGGCAACCTTCGAAGGCCGCGACGGTGGGCTCACCAAGCCGATTCGGTTCGTCGAAGTCCCGAAGCGGGATGGCCGGCGCTAGGTCGCCACGGGCTGTCGGGCTCGTAGCGCGGCTTTGGCATCGTCGCCCTCGCTGGATCCCGCCGCGCCGACGGCCGCGGGACGGTCGCTCTCTTCGTCACCAAGAAGCTGGCGAGCCCTCCTCGGCGCCCCGGAGTCGTTGCCGAAGAGGCGACCTACGCGGCCCCGGCGACCGTCACCGCGAGCGGCGTCGAGGCCGATCTCGGGCCGCTCGGCAGGATCGACCTGGCGGTCAGCGGCTCGGGGACGAAGGCGCAACTTCACTCGCCCTGCAGCGACAAGCGAACGCCGTACGAACCAATTCGCTTCAGGGGCAGCTTCGAATTCCACGGCGAGGAGGGGTACGCCGACGCCGTCACCTCCGCGCCGCGTGAATACACCGCCCTGTTCCCGAGGCTCGTCTGCCCGGGTCGCGGAAGCGGGGAAATCCGCGGCGGGGGCCTTCCCGGGGCGCGACTGCTCCTGCGACAGCACGACGGGAGCACCGCCCTACGCCTGCAGGCGAACCGCAATCACCCTGGTGGCCGCACCCGCGTCGAAGTCCACCTGCGCGAAAAGCGGGGCGCAATCGCGATCTCCCGCGAAATCACCCTCTGGAGCGGCCCCACCGCCTTCGGGTTCGATCGCAATCTTCGCTCCGCGACGCTCTCGCCGCCGGCGCCGTTCTCCGGTCGCGCCAGCTTCCAGCCCGCTGGCGCCGCCTGGGGCGGCGATCTCTCGGTCGATCTGCCCGGCCGATCCGACGTTCCGCTGACCGGCCCCGGCATCGCCGCCACCCTCTCCCACGCCTGCTTCCAGGGCGAAGGCGCGGGCAGTCGCGCCGACTGCGGCTTCCGCTAGGGGGAGAACCCGACCCTGGGGCGACTTATTCCCTCCCGTGAGGGATGAAATCGCCCCACCCGATCTTGCGATCGTCGAGATTGCCGACCGCCAGCATGGAATCGTGACCTTCGCGCAGCTTGCCGCCGCGGGTGTGGGCAGGAACGGGATCGCGAGGCGGGTGGCGGTCGGCCGGTTGCATCGAATCCATCGCGGTGTCTATGCCGTCGGGTTCAGGGCGATTTCGCAGGAGGCGAGGTGGATGGCCGCGGTGTTCGCCCTGGGAGACGGGTGCGTGCTCAGTCATCGCAGCGCCGGCGTCCTCTGGCGTCTCCTCCCCGACAAGAGCGGTCGCATCGACGTCTCCGTGCCAGGTCGCGCGGGGCGTGCATCGCGTCCCGGCATCGGGATTCACCGACCTCGCTCCCTTGCGGGGACTGAGGTGACGGAGCGGCTGCGGATCCCGGTCACGACGCCGGGGCGGACCCTCTCCGATCTGCGGGCCACCTGCCCCGCCTGGGAGGTGCGAAAGGCGACCCGGCAGGCGGAGTTCCTGAAGTTGCCGTTGGCGAACCTCCGGACCGACGGCTCGCGCAGCGATCTGGAGACCGACTTCCTGGCGCTCTGCCGCCGCCATCGCATCCCCCGGCCCGAGGTCAACGTCAAGGTCGGCTCCTGGACCGTCGACTTCCTCTGGGAATACGAGCGGGTGGCGGTCGAGACCGACTTCTACGACTACCACGCGGGGCGCATTGCCTTTCGCGACGATCGGTCCCGGGATCTCGAGCTGCGGCGGCACGGGCTCGACGTTCGCCGCTACAGCGAAGAGCTCGTGAACGACAACCCCGGGAAGGTCGCCGCCGACCTGCGGGACGCGCTCGGGCTCGCCTCGTAGAGTGCCGGCGATGGCCGAGTCCCCAGAGCTCTTCCTGATCGACGGCAACTCGCTCGCCTACCGGGCCTTCTTCGCGCTGCCGGAGTCGATCGGGACCAGTGACGGGCGACCGACCAACGCGATCTACGGGCTCGCCTCGATGCTGGTCAAAGTCATCGACGAGCATCATCCGGCCGGGGTGGTCGTCGCCTGGGACGCGGGGATGTCCGGGCGCGAGGTCACCTACGACCTATACAAGGCCCAGCGCAAACCACGGCCCGACCTGCTGCGGGAGCAGTGGCCGCACCTGATGCCGCTGGTCGAGGCCTTCGGCTACACCAACGTCAAGGTCGAGGGCTACGAGGCCGACGACGTAATCGCCTCGCTGGTCCGGCAGGCGCGCGAAGAGGGGATCCGGGCGATGGTCGTGACCGGCGATCGCGACGCCTACCAGCTGGTCGCAGAGGGGGTGCGGGTGATGAGCACCTCGCGCGGCATCACCGAGACGAAGATCTACGACGAGGCCGCGGTCGAGGAGCGCTACGGGGTGCCGCCGACCCTGATCACCGACCTGATGGGCCTGCGCGGCGACACCTCCGACAACATTCCCGGCGTCCCCGGGATCGGCGAGAAAACCGCCACCCAGCTGCTGCAGCAGTTCGGCTCGCTGGAGGGCGTGCTGGCGAGCGTCGACGAGATCTCCGGCGCCAAACGCAAGCAGAACCTCGTCGAGCACGCCGACGACGCCCGCATGTCGAAGCAACTGGCGACCCTGCAATACGACGTCGAGACCGGGGTAGACCTGGCGGCGGCGCTGAACAGCGAGCCCGACCGCGGGGCCCTGCGGGACTTCATGCGCGAGTTCGAGCTGCGGGCGGTCCTGGAGCGTCTCGAAGAAGCGCTGCCGGAGGGCGAGGCCGTGCCCGGCCGCAGCGTCGAGACCGAGCTCGAGATCGAGGCGGCGGAGGGTGGCCTGGAGGAGATCCCCGCCGGCACCGTAGCCCTTGCACTCGAAGCCGACCGCTGGGCGGCCGCCGACGCCGAGCGCACCGTCACCGGCTCCTCCACCCAGGACGAGCTGGCGGTCGCTCTGGGTGATCGGGGCATCGTCGGCCACGACCTCAAGTCGCTCGGTGGTGGTCGCCACGGACTGCTCGCCGCCGCCGCCCGCGAGGGCGTCGAACTGCAGCTCGAGCACGACACGCTGCTCGCCGCCTATCTGCTGGAGCCGCAGCGGCGCACCTACGACCTCGTCGAGCTCGCCGCCGACGCCGGCATCGGCCTCGCTGAGAAGGCGCGGGCCGCCGCCGGCGAGGAGGGCGAGCAGCTGGCGCTCGGCGAGGAGGCGGAGGCCGGCCTCGAGCCGGCCGAGGAGGCCCGGCTGGTCGCCGCGCTCACCGACTTCCAGCGCCCTCGGATCGCCGAGTTCCGCCTCGAGAAGCTGCTGCGTGAGATCGAGCTGCCGCTGGTCGAGGTGCTGGCGGCGATGGAGCGCGAGGGGCTGAAGTTGGACGCCGAGCGGCTGGCCGAAGTCGGGGCCGGCTTCGGCGAGCGCATCGAGACCCTCGAGAAAGAGATCTTCGAGCTGGCCGACGAGGAGTTCACGATCGGCTCGCCGCAGCAGGTCGGCCGGGTCCTCTTCGAGAAGCTCGGGCTGACCCGCAAGCGGCGCGGCAAAACCGGCTTCTCGACCGACGCCCGCGTCCTCGCCCAGATCCGCGACGAGCATCCGATCGTCGAGAAGATCGAGTCCTGGCGCGAGCTGACCAAGCTGAAGAACACCTACCTCGACTCGCTGCCGGACCTGATCGACCCGGACACGGGCCGCGTCCACACCACCTTCAACCAGGCGGCGACCACCACCGGGCGCCTCTCCAGCACCAACCCCAACCTGCAGAACATCCCGATCCGCACCGAGATCGGCCGGCCGGTGCGGGCCTGCTTCGTCGCCGAGGAGGGTGCCCAGCTGCTCTCCGCCGACTACAGCCAGGTGGAGCTCCGCGTGCTGGCCCACGTCGCCGACGAGGTCGTCCTCAAGGACGTCTTCCGGGCCGGCGAAGACGTCCACGCCGCCACCGCCGCCGAGGTCTTCGAGATCGATCGCGACGAAGTCGACGTCGGCCAGCGCTCGAAGGCGAAGATGGTCAACTTCGGAATCGTCTACGGGCTGACCGGCTTCGGCCTCGCCGACCGGCTCAACATCCCCCGCAAGGAGGGCGAGGAATTCGTCTCCCGCTACCTGGAGCGCTTCCCGGCCGTGCGGGCCTTCCGCGAGGAGGTGGTCGAGCGGGCTCAGGAGGAGGGCTACGTGACGACCCTGATGGGGCGTCGCCGTCAGATCCCCGAGCTGCGCTCCGGCAACCCCAACACCCGCCGGCTCGGCGAGCGTCTCGCCGTCAACACGGTGATCCAGGGCACCGCCGCCGACATCATCAAGGTGGCGATGGTGCGCTGCCAACGGGCGCTGCGCGAGGCGGGGGGGGAAACCCGCCTCGTCCTGCAGATCCATGACGAGCTCCTCTTCGAGGGCCCGCCAGGGGAGATGGAGGCGGCAATTGAGCTGGTGCGGCGCGAGATGTGCGCCGCTTACCCGCTCGATCCGCCGCTCGAGGTCGACGTTGGCGTCGGCCCAGACTGGCTCACCGCCAAGTAGCGGCGACGCCGGATCGCGCCGCCGCTGCCTTAGCTCAGCCGTTCAGCTCGACCTCGTCCCAGACCGCTTTGCCGTTGCGCAGGTCCAGCTCGGCCTCGTGCACGACCGTGCCGGCGACCAGGTCCGAGGTGGTGCAATTGGCACCGGCGCCGTTGTCGTCGTGACCGCTCGGTCCGCGACCGCCGTGATCGTCACCTGGCTCGGCGGCGCCGCCGTTGTCGTCGCCGGGCTCGTTGCCCTGCCCGCCGCGATCGTCACCCGGCTCTTCCTCGCCACGGCCGCCGTTGTCGTCGGAGCCGCTGCCGGGGCCGCTGTTGCTGCCGGACTCGCGCTTGAAGGTGCGCGACGAGACATCCGGAGAGTGCTCGTCCTCACAGCGGATCTTGGTGCGGGGGGTGACCAGGCCGCTGACCGTGTCGCCTCCGCCGCTCGGCTGAATTGCCAGCATGCCCGTCGTGGTGTCGAACGAGGCAATCGTGCCGGTGTCCGCTCCGTGACGGTGGCGCTCGCCGCCGTGGCCGTCACGGGCGGCGGCCAGGCCGGACAGCGCCAGCACCGCGACAGCGCCGATGGCTGCCGTGAGCACCATCCCACGCCACATCCGGTTGCCATGTGCGCGTTTCATCATTTCCTCCTTGATCGGGGTTGAAGACATCTGACCCCTCAACCCGAGCCGGGCGCGAAGATCACGAACCGTCGTCAGAACCACCCGAGCCCGAGCCGCTGCTGGGTCCGGAGCCGCCACCGGAACCCGAGTCTCCGGACCCGGAGCCGCTGGAGTCTTCCGGCTCCGGTTCGGGCGGCGGAGCGGTGACGGTCGGCGCCGGCTGGAGCTCCGCCTCGCCGGCACCATCGTCGCCGCTTGACCCTGAACTGCCGCTGCCGGAGCTGCCGCCGTCCGAGGACCCCGAGCCGCTCGGACCAGAGCCGCCGCTCGAGCCCGAGCCGCCGCTCGATCCCCTGCCGCTGGAGCCGCTGCCGCCGCCATCGTCGGTGCCGGAGCCCCCCGAGCCCGAACCGTGTCCTGAGCCGCTGCCGCTCGAGCCCTCGCCGGAGTGCGAGTCGTCTCCATCGTTGGATCCGCCGCCGGGTCCGGAGCGCCCACCGTCGCCCGAGTGCCCGCTCCGTTCCGGCCCGCGACCGCCGTCGACGCCGCTGGGGCCGGGACCTCCTCCCTGCTGAGAATCGTCGCCTCTCGAACCCCGGTCGTCGCGGTGGCGCCCGTTGTCGCCTCCATGTCCGTCGCCGTGATCGCGATCGTCGCCGGCGCCGTCGTTCCGATCGGGGTCGCTGCCGCCAGTGCCGGGTCCGCCGAAGGTACCCAGACGGCCACCGCCGCTCGCGTTGTCGGCGAACGTCGCCGCTTCCGCCGCCGCCGGGGTGGCCCGCTCGCCGCCGTGGTTGTGGTCGATCGTCACCCCAGCCCCGACTGACCCGGCTAGGACCGCGGTCGCGAGCCCGACCTTGAGCGCTCCGGCGGCACCGATCCCGCTCAGGGTCGCGCCACCGCCCCCGCCAGCCGCCGCGCCAGCGGCCGCCGCGGCACCGCCGGCCGCGGCCTCGGCGCCATGGTCGAAGAGCATCCGCAGCAGCGGCAGCGGCAGCAGCATCCCGAAGCCGTCGCGCAGCGCCGTGCGGGCCCGGTATATCGCCTGCCGGGCGGCACCGCCGCTGACTCCGAGCCCGGCGGCGATCTCCTCGTGGCTCAGTCCTTCCAGCTCGCGCATCACGATCGCCGCCCGCTGCGGTTCCGGCAGGGCGCGCAATCTCTTCATCAGCTCGGCGATCTCCTCGCGCCGCTCTGCCTCGACCGCGGCGCTCGGGCCGGTCGCGGTGTCCTCACCCAGCTCGGCGGTCGGTGGCGGGCCGTCGCGGAGGTCATTCAGAGCCGTGTTGCGGACGATCCTGTAGAGCCAAGGCCGCAGCTCGATCTCCTTCTCGGATCCGCGCAGAGCCAGCAGCGCCTTCGAGAAGGCGTCCTGGGTGACGTCCTCGGAGCGGTTGCCGACGAACGCCGCGGCAAAGCGGTCGAGCGGCTTGCGGTAGCGACGCACGATCTCTTCGAACGCTCCCTCGTAGCCCTCGCGCACAAGCTTGACGAGACGGCGATCCGGCTGCGTGCGCAGTGCCGGCCCGAGGAAGAGTCGGGCGGCGAACGGCTCGGCTGGCGGCGGTGGCATCGTCTTGCTGGCTCCTCCCTGCGGTACTGATATGACAGCTGTCAGGTTCAACCGACCGCCGTCACCGATGCAACACGCTCCCAACCCGAAGATCACGCGACCCGAGCCCAGCCGCCGTGGATAAGGGCCTTGCGGTGATCCTCACCGCCTGCGCCGGCGGCCTCGTCGCCCTGCAGGCGCCGATCAACTCCGGCCTCGGCAAGGCCACCGGCGGCCTGCCCGCGGCGTTGGTCTCCTTCTCGGTCGGCTCGCTCTGCCTGGCGGCGATCGTCGTCCTCAGCGGCAGGGCGGCCGGGCTCGGCTCGACCTTCGACGTCTCCTGGTACTACCTCGTCGGCGGCCTGCTCGGCGCCGTCTACGTCACCACCGCCCTCACCGCGGTCTCGGCGATCGGCGCCGGTGGCGTCGCCGCGGCGACCGTGACCGGCCAGCTCACCGCCTCGGTCGTGATCGACCGCCTGGGCCTATTCGGCCTCGACCAGGTCCCGATCAGCTTCGCGCGGGTGGCCGGGGTCGGCCTGCTCTTCGTCGGCACCTATCTGGTTCTGCGCTGAGCCGCTGGCGAAGCTGGGCGGCGCGATCTGCAGGTAGTGGTCGAAGGACCAGCGGACGAAGCGCCTGTTGCTCATCAGCTTGATCGCCGGTCCGAGCAGCCGCGGCGGTATCCGCGGGATCAGCTTTTGCACCCGCAGCATCCAGCGGAACTTCCACTCGTGCGTGTCGTGGAACTCGGAGTAGGTGGTTGCAGCCTCTTCGCGGCCCTGGCGCCCCTCGACGACTGCCCGCAGCTCACGGCCGAGGGCGATTCCGAAGTAGAGCGCCGTGCGGATCCCCTCGGCGCTCAGCGGCAGGCAGTGGCCGGCCGAGTCGCCGGCGAAGAAGACGCCGCCCTCGGTCGCGGTCCGCAGCTTGTGGGGGATCCAGTTGCCCTGGTACTCGTTCGGCTCCTTGCCGAGATCCTCGGTCAGCATCACCGTCGTGTCCTTGACGTGGAAGCGCGGGTCGAAGGAGCCGATGCCGATTCGCAGCTCGTCGCGGGCCGGGAACGACCAGCCGTAGCCGGCGGGGACGTAGCGGCGGTCGATCCAGATCGCCAGGTCCTCCGACTCGCCGGCGGGGTGCACCTCGAGGCCGCGCGAGAGCGGCGCCTCGGGCGGCTGGTAGCCGTCGCCACTGGCGAGCATGCGACGCCAGCCGAGCGCGTCGACCACCAGCGGGGCGGAGACGATGCCGCGGTCGGTCTCGACGGCGATATTGCCGTCGCCCGGCGCGGGCGCCCGGCCATGGACCTTGGCGGTCTCGAAGCGGGCGTCGCAGTCCGCCCAGAGGAGCTGGCACATCTGCCGGTAATCGAAGGTGGAGAAGGTCCAGGGCAGGCGGTAGCGCGAGGTGCCGTGAGGGGTGTGCATGACCAGGGTGTCGAAGCGCTGGCGCTCGGCATCCATCAGCCCGAGCTTGTCCATCCACTCGGTGGGGATGCCGCAGGCGGAGGTCTGGCGCTCGCCGATCTCGTAGCGATCGAGCACCATCACGTCGGCCCCCGAGCCCGCCAGCTCGCGGGCGATCGCCAGGCCGGCGAAGCTGGCGCCGCAGATCAGCACGTCGTGGCTGCCGCCCAGGGACGTCCGTTCCTCACCGCGTTTGGTCGCACGCACCGGCATCGCGGCCGATTCTGCCATTATTCGCCGTCGTGTCCGCACCAGACTTGTTGATCGCTCCCGCACCCACCGCCACGCCCGTCGAGGGCTCCGGGGGGATGCTGCTCGAGATCGAAGGCAAGGTCGTCCCCAACTACGCGGCGACGATGGTCTCCTTCGACGAGGGGGACGTCGTCAGCGGCAAGGTCGTGCGCATCGACAAGGACGAGGTTCTGGTCGACATCGGCTACAAGGCCGAGGGGGTCATTCCCTCCAACGAGCTCTCGATCCGCAAGTCGGTCGACCCGGCCGAAGAGGTCGAGTTGGGCGAGGAGATCGACGCGCTCGTCCTCACCAAGGAGGACACCGAGGGTCGCCTGATCCTCTCCAAGAAGCGGGCCCGCTTCGAGAAGGCCTGGCGCAAAATCGAGGTCGCCGCCGACTCCGGGGAACCGGTCGAAGGCAGCGTCATCGAGGTCGTCAAGGGCGGCCTCATCCTCGACCTCGGGGTGCGCGGCTTCCTGCCCGCCTCGCTGGTCGACATCCGCCGTGTCCACAACCTCGACGAGTTCATGGGCCAGACGCTCGAGTGCAAAGTGATCGAGCTCAACCGCTCGCGCAACAACGTCGTCCTCTCGCGCCGCGCCGTCCTCGAGGAGGAGCGCAAGGAGGTCCGCGAGCAGATCCTCGGCCGCCTCGAGCCGGGCCAGATCGTCGAAGGCAAGATCTCCAACATCGTCGACTTCGGCGCTTTCGTCGACCTCGACGGGATCGACGGCCTGATCCACATTTCCGAGCTTTCCTGGAGCCACGTCAACCACCCCTCCGAAGTCGTCGCGATCGGCGACACGGTGCGGATCAAAGTGCTTGACATCGACCGCGACCGGCAGCGGATCTCGCTGGGCTTGAAGCAGACCCAGGAGGACCCATGGCAGCGGGTGATCAGCACCCATCGCCCCGGCGACGTCCTCGAGGGTCAGGTCACCAAGGTCGTCGCCTTCGGCGCCTTCGTCGAAATCCTTCCTGGCGTCGAGGGCCTGGTCCACATCTCCGAGCTTGCCGACCACCACGTCGAGAATCCGAGCGAAGTGGTCGAGCCGGGGACCTCGCTGAACGTGAAGATCCTCGAGATCGACGAAGAGCGGCGGCGCCTCTCGCTCAGCATCAAGCGGGTCGAGGGACAGAACATGCCGATGCAGGGCCTTTCCGATCAGATCGCCGCTGCCGGGGTCGAGGATGCGGAGGATCCGCCCACCGGTCCGATGGCAGCGGGGCTGGCGAGCCTGGCCGGTGTCTCCGAGGAGCCCGCGGCTGAGACCCCTCCGGCCGCGAGCGAGGAGCCCGCGGCTGAGGTTCCCGCCGCGAGCGAGGATGCTCCGGTCGCGAGCGACGACGTTCAGGCCGAGTTTGCCGCTGAAGTAGCTCAGGACGAGCCCGCGGCCGAGGCCGTGGGCACCGAGGAGCCGGCCGCCGAGGCCCCCGTCGCTGAGGCCAACGGTTCCTCCGAGCAGGAGGCCGAAGAGGCTCCGGGCGAGGCCCAGGAGGGGGAATCGGTCGAGGAGCGGCCGGATTCGCCCGACAGCACCGACGAGGCTGCTGGCGAAGACGCGCAGACGGGCGAGTCCGAGCAGAGCTGAACGGGCGGCTCTGTATGCCGCTGACGATCGGGCTCACCGGCGGGATCGCGGCCGGCAAGTCCGAGGCACTTGCCGCATTCGGGCGGTTGGGGGCGGCGACGCTGTCCAGCGACGCGGTCGTGCACGAACTGCTCGACTCCGAACCGTTGCGCGGCCGCTTGGTCGAGCGCTGGGGCCCCGAGGTGGCGCCCGGCGATACCGTCGACCGCGCCAAGATCGGCCAGGTCGTCTTCGCCGACCCCGATCAGCTGACCTGGCTCGAGCAGCAGGTCCACCCGTTGGTCGGCGAGCGGATTGGCGGCTGGCTCGCCGCTCTGCCCGCAACCACCGAGGTGGCCGTGATCGAGGTGCCGCTGCTCTTCGAGTCCGAGATGGAGGGCGCTTTCGATACCACTGTCGCGATCGTCACCGCCGACGAGGTGCGGCGCCAGCGCGCCGCCGCCCGCGGCCACGCCCTCGTTGACGAGCGTGAGGCGCGGCAACTGGCTCAGGACGAGAAGGCTGCCCGAGCCGAGCACGCGATCGCCAACGACGGCTCGATCGAGGATCTCGAGGGCGCCCTGTCCGCGCTGCTGGCCAAGCTGAGTGGATGAAGCGCAGGGCTCGGCGACGCCGTCGGCGCTGGCTGGCGCTTGGCGCCGCCGCCGCGGCGGTCGGGCTCGTGGCCGGCCTGCTCGTCGCCAGCGGCGCCTTCGACCGGGCTCTGCAGGAGCTGACCCTGCCGCTCCGCCACGAGGACATCATTCGCCAGCAGGGGGAGGAAAAGGGCGTGGAACCAGCGCTGATCGCCGCCGTCATCTACTCCGAGTCCCGCTTCCGCGACCAGACCTCCACCGCCGGTGCGCGTGGCTTAATGCAGATCACTCCCGCTGCCGCCAACGAAATCGAGAGACTGAGCGGCGGCACCACCTTCAAGCTCGCTGACCTCTCGGACCCGGAAATCAACATCCGCTACGGCACCTTCCTCCTGCGCGAACTGCTCGATCGCTACGACGGCGACGAGGTCGCGGCGCTGGCCGCCTACAACGCCGGCCCGGCGAACGTCGACCGCTGGGGCGGCACCAGCCTCGAACTCGACCAGATCCCCTTCGCGGAGACGCGCGGCTATGTCGCCGAGGTACTGGACAAGGAGCGCGCCTACCGCCAGACCTACGCAAAGGAGCTTGGCTATGGGCGCTGATGCAAGGCGGCCGCGGGCCGCCGCCCTCGCCCTTGCCGTGGCGCTGGTCCTGGCCGACTCCTCGGTCGTCGTCCTGGCGCTGCCGGATATCTACCGCGACCTCGACACCAGCGTTGCCGGGGTCACCTGGGTGCTGATCTCCTTCAACCTGGTGATGGCGCTGGCGGCGGTGCCGGCTGCGCATCTGGCGCGGCGGGTCGGCCCTGCCCGGGCGGCCGCGGTCGGGCTTGCGATCTTCGCCGGCGCCGGGCTCGCCTGTGGGATAGCGGACCAGCTCTCGACCCTGATCCTCGCTCGCTGTGTCCAGGCCCTCGGCGGCGCCCTCGCGGTCACCGCCTCGCTGGAGCTGTTGCCGGCGACGGTCGGCTCCGAGCGCCGCGCCACCGTGATCTGGGCCAGTGCCGGTGCGACCGGGGCGGCGCTGGGACCGGCAATCGGCGGTCTGCTCACCGAGCTCGTCTCCTGGCAATCGATCTTCCTCCTCCAGGTACCGGTGGCGCTGGCGGCGGCGGTGCCGATCCTCGCTGTCGCCCACGACGAGGCGGCGACCGGGATCATCGCCACCGAGCGCCGCCGCACCGGCCGCCCCCACCTGGCCGCCAACGTCGCCCTGGCGATGGTCTCGGCGGCAATCGCCGCCGCCCTCTTCCTGCTGGTCCTGCTGCTGATCGAAGGCTGGCGGCTGAGTCCGATCGAGGCCGCCGCCGTGGTCACGGTGATGCCGCTGGCGGCTCTGCTCGGCAGTCGCCTCGACGAGCACGTCCCGAGCGCCCGGGCTCGCGCCGCCGCCGGCGCGATCCTCGTCTCCGGCGGCCTCGCCGGGCTGGGGCTGCTGCCGAAGGCGACCGTGCTGCTGACGATCCCGCCCCAGATCCTCGTCGGCATCGGCCTCGCGCTCGTCCTCTCGGCGCTGACCGAGACCGCCCTCAGCGGCCGCGCCCCGCAGGCGATCCACGGCGGTTGGACGATTTCCGCCCGCCACGCCGGCGTCGTCATCGGCCTGCTCGCACTTACCCCGATCTTCACCCACGACATCGCCCAGCAGCGCCACGACGCGATCGACGCCGGCACCGCCGTGATCCTCGACTCGAAGGTGCAGCCGCTGCTGAAGATCAGCCTGGCGCAGAAGATCGAGGACCGGCTGGAAGATGAGAAGGGAAAAGTGCCGACGATCGGGGCGGCCTTCGAACCGCTCCCGGCCGACCCCGGCGAACGCGCCGAAGTCCAGCAGCTGCAGGGCGAACTCCAGGACCAGCTCAATCGCGGCGCCACCCACGCCTTCAGTCCCTCCTTCCTACTGGCGGCACTGCTGGGGCTGCTGGCCCTGATCCCGATCGGCCTGGCGCGGCGGGTGGAGCTGTGAACGGCGAGTCCCGCCGGCGCGGCCGCCTGCTGGTCGGCAGCTCGATCGTCGCCGCGCTGCTGCTGGTCGGTGTCTATCTCGCCGCTGGGGGCGCTTCCTACACGCCGGAGAAGACCCAGGATCCCTGCAAGCCGCGGCCCTGGAGCAACCCGCAGGGCCTCGGCGAAATCGCCAACCAGTTCACGATCTCGGCCCTCGACGGGGCCGCCTGCAAGCTCGGCGTCTCCCGCGAGGTGCTGGCCCGGGCGCTGGCCAGCCCGGAGGCGCGCGAACGCTTTGCCAAGCGCTACGGGATCGACGACGCCAAACTCGCCAGGGCGATCCGTGCCGGCCTGCTGCGCGCCATCGACGACGCCGAAGAAGCCGGCGCGCTCAGCTCCCTGATCGGCGGACCGCTGCGCTCGACCGTGGAGCGGATTCCCCTCGAACAGGCGATCGAACTGATCCGCGATGCTCGGTCGGCCCTCAGCAACGTGCAGGGCCTTTTCGGACCGGCTGGCAAATTGCTCGAAGAATTCATTCCCTAACCGCTCTCAAGTCCTAGCGGCGAGGCTCCGATGGGTTGCTTGGACCCATGTACGAGCAGGCCAAGACTCCGAGCAAGCTGATCGTCCCGATCGTCGTCGGGACGCGGCCCGAGGCGATCAAGCTGGTGCCGATCATCCTCGCCCTGCGGGAGAGTCGTTACTACGAGCCGATCGTCGTCTCGACCGGCCAGCACAACCGTCTCGTCGAGTACATCTTCGAGCTCGCCGACATCAAGCCCGACGTGACCCTCTGGGCGGGCTCGAGGCGGGCCAACCTGAACGAGCGCGTCGCCTCAGTGATGCAGCGCTTCGAAGACTTCTGCGTCGAGCGCTTCGACATCGACCCCGACGCGGTGCCGAGCGGCGCCGACGTCCTCGAGGGCCGGCGACCGGCGGCCGTGCTCGTCCACGGCGACACCAGCTCGGCGATGGCGGCGGCGCTCTCGGCCTTCCACCTGCGGATCCCGGTGATGCACGTGGAGGCTGGCCTGCGCACCGGCGGCGTCAATCTGACCCCCTTCCCCGAGGAGCTCAACCGCCAGGTGATCTCGACGATTGCGGCACTCCACTTCGCCCCGACTTCGGCCAACCTCCAGAACCTCGTCCGCGAGAACATCCCGGTCGAGCAGGTCTTCGTGACCGGCAACACCGGCATCGACGCGCTGCATTGGGCAGCGGGGATGGACGTCCGCTTCGCCAACCAGGAGCTGCAGGCGCTGCACGACAGCGACTCGCGGATCGTCGTCATCACCGCCCACCGGCGCGAGAACTGGGGCGACGGCCTGCGCGGGATCGCCGAGGGAGTGGCACGGCTTGCGGCCGAGCAGAGCGACGACCACTTTGTCCTCCCGGTCCACCCGAACCCGCGCGTGCGGGAGGTTCTGACCGAGCGCCTCAGCGGCCTCGACAACGTCCTTCTCACCGAGCCGCTCGGCTACGCGACCTTCGCTCGCCTGCTCGGCCGTGCCCACCTGGTCATCACCGACTCCGGTGGCATCCAGGAAGAGGCGCCCTCACTGGGCAAGCCGGTCCTGGTCACCCGCGAGACGACCGAGCGCACCGAGGGGCTGGCGGCCGGCACGCTACGGCTGGTCGGGACCAATCCCGAAAGGATCTTCTGCGAGGGCAAACGCCTGCTACAGGATCCGATCGCCTACCGGGAGATGGCCGAAGCGCAGAACCCCTACGGCGACGGCCACGCGGCGGCGCGGATCATGGCTGCGCTCGAGCACCTGCTGCACGGTGGCGAGGCACCGGCCCCCTTCGGCCCCGGCTACAGCCGCCCGACGGTGATGATGGCCGCCGGGCTCGAGCCTCTGCAGGGAGCGGCACTCAGGGACCTCGAGGCGGCGCTGGACGACGTCCCTGTCCCGGAGGCGCTGGACTACGTCACCGAGGGGTAGGCGATGCCAACCCCGACCTGGCCCTTCGAGGGCCTGCCGTTCGGCCTGGAAATCCTCTTCGGCGTCTGCCTGGGTGTCGTCGTCGCGATGTTCCTCTGGACCCTGCTGCTCTTCCTACGCGGCCATCGCGCCTTCATGCACCCACCGGATGCGCCCGCCGACGCCGCTGACGCCTTCGACTGGGTCTTCCTGGTCCCGGCACTGAATGAGGAGGTGACGATCGCCGACAGCGTCCAGCGCCTGCTCACGCTGCCGCTGGAGAAGCGCCGCGTGGTGGTGATCGACGACGACTCCGACGACCGCACCGGTGAGATCCTCGCCGGCATCGACCACCCCGACCTCTTCGTGCTGAGGCGGCGGGCTCCCAACGCCCGCAAGGGCAAGGCGGCAGGGCTCAACTACGCCTACCGCTCGCTCGGCGAATACGCCGACCGCCAGCGCACGATCGTCGTCATCGTCGACGCCGACGGCCGCCTCCATGCCGACGCGCCCCGTTACGCCGCCAGCCAATTCGCCGACCCACGGGTAGGCGGGGTCCAGTCGCTGGTGCGGATATACAACCGCGAGCACTTCCTGACCTGGATGCAGGATGTCGAGTTCTCCGTCTACGGCCACCTCTTCCAGGCCGGCCGCGACCACTGGGGCACCGCCGGGATGGGCGGCAACGGTCAGTTCAACCGCCTCGCGGCCCTCGACGACGTCAGCGACGAGGAGGGCCCCTGGCGCGACCGCCTCACCGAGGACCAGGACCTCGGCCTGCGGCTGATCGCCGCCGGTTGGGAGGGTCGTCAGGAGCTGCGGGCGATGGTCGACCAGCAGGGGCTCTCCCGTTGGCGGCCGCTCTTTCGCCAGCGCACCCGCTGGTCCCAGGGCAACCTGCAGGCGATCGGCCTCCTGCGAGAGGTGCTGAGAGCGCCCGTCTCGACCGCCGCGCGCTTCGAGCAGCTCGCCTACCTGCTGATGCCGTTCTGGCAGGGAGTCGTCGGCGTCGGCTTGGTCGCGGCCCTGGTGGTGGCGATCACCGGGATGGCGCCCTTCTGGGGCGGCGGCCCGACCTGGCAGCTCGGCTTCTTCTATCTGCTCGCCTTCGGCGGCACCGCGATGGGCTGCATCGCCGCTCGCGCCGAGGCGGGGCCGCTCGGCTGGCTGCGCGGCTTCCTGATCGCCCAGGTCTATACGCCCTACACGTGGTTCCTCTGGCCGGTGCTGCTGCGCTCGACCGCCCGCCAGCTGACCGAGCGCGGCGATTGGGCGAAGACCGAGCGGGAGCCGCTCGCAGCCACCGCCGAGGCACCGCCGGTTTAACTACCGAAGCTCGGTGCTGCTCAGTCGCGCGTCGCGCGCCAGACCCAGAGCATGCAGAGCGGCTGCAGCGGCAGCCGTGCCCAGAGTGCCCAGCGAGGGACGCGCCGCAGGTCGAGCCCGGGCACCTGCTCGGGGTTGACCGCCATGTGCACGTTGGCGGGGAAGACGGCGATCAGCAGGGCCAGCAGCCACCAGCGGCCCAGCCGTCGCGTCGCTGGATGAGCCACCGCGAGCCCGCCGGCGATCTCGGCAACGCCGCTGATCGCGACGATCTCCCGTTTGCGATCGGCGATCGCCGGCGGCACGATCGACTCGTAGGCGCGCGGGATCACGAAGTGCATCGTCCCCGCGAAGGAGAAGAACCCGGCGAGCGCTCTCTGGGACCGCGTCATCGCGCGGCAGTCTGCCAACTCCCCGGCTGGGGCGACTTCCTCCCCCACGGGAGGGAGCAACCCGCCCCGCTATCGTCAGCCCGTGCCCGAGTTCAAGCTCAACCCCGCCTACACGCCCGCCGCCGATCAGCCGAAGGCGATCGCCGGGCTGGCCGAGGGGCTGCGGGCAGGGGAGAGGTTCCAGACGCTTCTCGGCGCCACCGGCACCGGCAAGACCTTCACGATGGCGGCGACGATCGCCGAGGTGCAACGCCCCTCGCTGGTGATCGCTCACAACAAGACGCTCGCCGCCCAGCTCTGCAACGAGTTCCGCGAGTTCTTCCCGGAGAACTCGGTCGAGTACTTCGTCTCCTACTACGACTACTACCAGCCCGAGGCCTACGTACCGGCGCAGGATCTCTACATCGAGAAGGACTCCTCGATCAACGACGAGATCGACCGCCTCCGCCATGCCGCCACCGCCTCGCTCTTCGCCCGCCGCGACGTGATCATCGTCGCCTCGGTCTCCTGCATCTACGGGATCGGCTCGCCGCAGGTCTACAACGAAAAAATGCAGCTCTTCAAGGTCGGCGAGCAGATCGACCGTGACGAGGTTCTCCGCAAGCTGGTGAAAATGCAATACCAGCGCAACGACGCGGTGCTCGGCCGCGGCGCCTTCCGGGTCCGCGGCGAGGTCCTGGAGATCATGCCCTCCTACGCCGAGTCGGCTTACCGGATCTCCCTCTTCGGCGACGAGATCGAGGGGATCCAGCACTTCGACCCCCTGACCGGCGAAATCCTCGACACGATCGACCACGTCTCGGTCTGGCCGGCCTCCCACTACGTGACCAGGGACGAGACTCTGGAGCGGGCGGTCGAGGAGATCCGCGCCGAACTGCACGCCCGCACCGCCGAACTCGAGAACGAAGGCAAGCAGCTGGAGGCGCATCGCCTGCGCCAGCGCACCGCCTACGACATCGAGATGCTGAAGGAGCTCGGCTTCACCTCCGGGATCGAGAACTACTCGCGGATCCTCGACGGCCGTCCGGCCGGCAGCCCGCCGCACACGCTGATCGACTACTTCCCCGACGACTTCGTCGTCTTCGTCGACGAGTCCCACCAGACGATCCCCCAGATCGGCGGCATGTACGAGGGGGATCGGTCACGAAAGACGACCCTCGTCGACTTCGGGTTCCGGCTGCCGTCGGCGATCGACAACCGGCCGCTCAAGTTCGAGGAGTTCCTCGAGCGGGTCGATCAGCTGGTGATGGTCTCGGCGACGCCGGGGCCGTTCGAGAAAGCCGAATCGACCCGGATCGTCGAGCAGATCGTCCGCCCGACCGGAATCATCGACCCGGCGATCGAGATCCGCGAGACCAGGAACCAGATCGACGACCTGATGAACGAGGCCCGCAAGGTGGCCGAGACCGGCGAGCGCGTCCTCGTCACCACCCTGACCAAGAAGATGGCCGAGGACCTGACCGCCTACCTGCTCGAGTACGGGATCAAGGTCCGCTACCTGCACTCGGAGATCGACACCCTGGAACGGATCCAGATCGTTCGCGACCTGCGGCTCGGCGAGTACGACGTCCTGGTCGGCGTCAACCTCCTGCGCGAGGGGCTCGACCTGCCCGAGGTCTCGCTGGTGGCGATCCTCGACGCCGACAAGGAGGGCTTCCTGCGCGGCGAGACCAGCCTCGTGCAGACGATCGGCCGTGCCGCCCGCAACGTCAACGGGCGGGTGCTGATGTACGCCGACCGGGAGACCGAGGCGATGCGGGCGGCGATGCGGGAGACCGACCGCCGCCGGGCGATCCAGCTCGCCTACAACGAGGAGCACGGGATCACCCCGGAGACGGTCCGCAAAGGTATCTCCGAGATGTCCGAGTTCCTGGCGATGGAGGACCGGGCGCCGCACAAACGCAGGCGCAAGCGGACCGAGGCGACCACGCCCGAGGAACTGGAGCGCAACATCGTCGCCCTCGAGGAGGAGATGCTGGCCGCCGCCGACGACCTCCGCTTCGAGGAGGCGGCGCGCATCCGCGACGAGCTCAGGGAGCTGCGCCGGGACCTCGACGGGATGCGCGCGGGAGCCTGACCCGGGTCAGGCGATCAGCTTCGCCGCCTTGGCGCTGTCGCCGAAGAATTCACCGCGCACCGCCTTGCCATCGCGGTACTCGAGCAGGTGGACGAAGGGGGCGTCGAAGCTGCCCCGGTCGTTCGCGGCGTGCTGCGTGCCCTTGACGACGACGTACTTGCCGGCCTCGATGAACTCCTCCGGCTCGACGCTGAACGACGACCAGTAGTTGGGGATCTGGGCGAAGTTCGCGAGGATCTGGTCACGCCCTTCGACGACTCCGCCGAGCGGCAGCTCGTCTGAGGTGACCCAGACGGCGTCCTCGGCAAAGGAATCGCTCAAGGCCTGCAGATCGCCGCTGCCGAAGGCCTGGTAGGCAGACCGAGCGGTATCTACGTTCGACATCTCGAACCTCCTTGTGGACGGTTCCCCGCCTCCCCTCGACCGTACGCCGATCGGTCGGGGCGCGCAACCGTGTGGTCGGCGCCGGCACCCGGCTAACCTGCCGCTCATGGCGCTGGCTGTGACCGAAGCGACTTTCGATCGCGATGTGATCGAGCTCTCGCGGCAGACCCCGGTGGTCGTCGACTTCTGGGCCGCCTGGTGCGGTCCCTGCCGGACGCTGACGCCGGCCCTGGAAGCCGCTGAGGCGAGCCGGGGCGGCAAGGTGCTGCTGGCCAAGGTCGACGTCGACGCCAACCAGGCGCTCTCGGCTCGCTACGGCGTACAAGGGATCCCGGCCGTGAAGGCCTTCCGCGATGGCTCCATCGTCGATGAGTTCGTCGGTGCGGTCCCGAAAGCCAAAGTCGAGGCGTTCTTCGACGCGCTGATCCCCTCGCGGGTCGACGAGCTGCTGGAGAAAGGCGACGAGCTCTCGCTGCGCGAGGCGGCCGAAGCCGAGCCACGTCGGGCCGACGTGGCGGTGGCGCTGGGCAGGGCCCGGCTCGAGCGCGGGGCGGAGGACGAGGCGCTGGAGGCCGTCGCCGGCCACGAGTCCGACTTCGGCGCCGCGGGCATCGCCGCCCGCGTCAATCTGAAGCGGGCCGGCATCGGCGCGGACGCCTTCGCGGCCCTCGACCGCGGCGAGCGTGAGGTCGCCCTCGACAGCCTTCTCGCCGAAATCGAGTCGGGACCAGCACAGACCGATGGCCTCGGCCCCGAGGACGCGCGTGACCTCCTCCGCCAGGCGATCGTCGGCATCCTCAGCGAGGTCGATCCCGCCGATCCAGCCGCCCGGGCGTATCGCCGTCGCCTCTCCGCCGCGCTCGGCTAGGGCGTTTAGCGTGCTTGACGCTATACCGGGCCGTCAAGTACGCTAAACGCGTGGTCAATCAATCCCATCGTTACCCCTTCCAGGTTCAGCCCCATGTGAGCTGCCTGGAGAAAGGAGGTGGCGATGTTGGAACTCGTATTGGCCCTGTTCCTCATCCTCTTGATCCTTCGGGTGACGTAGGAGAGGAGCTGCTGGGCGGGGGCTTCGGTCCTCGCCCAGCTTCGCCTTGCTGAGTCTGGGCACAGAAAAGGCCCGGTCGCCCGAGCCTTTCCCGAAACACGAGTTTGTTGAAACTCGTATTGGCCACTTGGAATTGTCGCATGACCCCTGACGATCGACAAATTCGCGCAGAAGAAGCAGCTGCCGAGCGCGAGCTCCTTGCAGCCGCGGAAGCGGCTCACAAAGCTGAGATCAAGCACGCAGCCGCAAAGGCACGCCTGGACAATTCCCTGCGCGCGACGCGTGACATTCTTAGCCGACGACGCGCCGCTTCGATCACTGGTCTGACTCCAGGCCGGGTCCAACAGATAATTGATTCCGATGCGAGCAGGGGGCTGTCACCTGGCGAGGCAAGGGCTCTGGGCTCGCTGGAGCCGGCGCAGATCGGCGGCGTGCTGCGGGAGGTGCGCCGGGAAGCGGGGAGAACCCTGGAAGATCTCGCGGCCGAGATCGACACCCACACGACGACCCTCAGCGCCTTGGAGCAGGGGCGAATCAACCCGAGATCCGCTCTTCTCGGTCGATATATCGAGGCTTTGGGCGGTCGACTGGTGGCCGAGTTCGATCCTTCGGGACCCGGCGTCCCGAAGGACACCCGCAAATAGCGGGCGTTTGAGGGGAACATCTGTTCGCTTGAGTACACTCGGTCCGAGTGTCCCGCTCTGACAGAATCGTCATCTCCGGCGCCCGCGAGCACAACCTCAAGGACGTCAACCTCGAGTTGCCCCGCGACGCCCTGATCGTGATCACCGGGCTCTCCGGCTCGGGCAAGTCGAGCCTCGCCTTCGACACGATCTACGCCGAGGGCCAGCGCCGCTACGTCGAGTCGCTCTCGGCCTACGCGCGCCAGTTCCTCGGCCTGATGGAGAAGCCTGACGTCGACTCGATCGAGGGGCTCTCGCCGGCGATCTCGATCGACCAGAAGACGACCTCGCGCAACCCGCGCTCGACGGTCGGGACGGTGACCGAGATCTACGACTACCTGCGGCTGCTCTGGGCACGGATCGGGGTGCCGCATTGCCCCGAGTGCGGGGCCGAGATCACCGGCCAGTCCCAGGAGCAGATCGTCGACCGGCTGATGACCCTCGCCGAGGGGACCAAATTCATGGTCATGGCGCCGATCGTGCGCGGCCGCAAAGGCGAGTACGGGAAATTGCTCGAGCAGATGCGGCTCGAGGGGTACTCGCGGGTCAAGATCGACGGCGAGCTGCGCCGCCTCGACGAAAAGATAGTTCTCGACAAGAAGTACAAACACGACCTCGCCGTCGTCGTCGACCGGTTGGTGATGAAAACCGACCTGCGCCGGCGCCTCTCCGAGTCGGTCGAGGCCGCTGCCGGTCTCGCCGCCGGCCTGGTCGAAGTCGAGTTCGTCGACGACGAGAAGGCGGCGCCGCTGATCTTCAGCGAGCAGTTCGCCTGCCTCAACTGCGGCACCTCGATCCCGGAGCTGGAGCCGCGAATCTTCTCCTTCAACTCGCCCCACGGCGCCTGCGAGCGCTGCCACGGGCTCGGCTTCCAGCGCGTCATCGATCCCGAACTGGTCGTCCCCGATCCGACGCTCTCGCTGGCCGAGGGGGCCCTGCAGCCCTGGAACCGCGGCATCACCGCCTACTGGCGGCGGCTGATCGCCTCGGTCGCCGAGGCCTACGACGTCGACGCCGACAAGCCCTGGGCGAAGCTGAAGAAAGCCGAGAAAGAGATCTTTCTGTACGGGACCGGCGAGGAACGCCATCAGGTCAGCTACACCAACCGCTTCGGCCGCCGCCGCTCCTACAAGGTCCGCTTCGAGGGGATCGTCAACAACCTGCAGCGGCGCTACGAAGAGACCGACTCGGAGAACAACCGCGAGCGGATCGAGGGCTACATGGCCGAGCAGCCCTGCCCCGACTGCAAGGGCGCCCGGCTGCGGCCGGAGAGCCTCGCCGTCAAGGTCGGCGGGATCAGCATCGCCGAGTACAGCGATCTCTCGGCCCGCGCTGCGGCGGAGTGGATCGCCAGCCTGGAGATGACCGAGACCGAGCGGGCGATTGCCCGGTTGATCGTGCGCGAGATCACCGAACGGCTGGCCTTCCTCGAGAACGTCGGCATCGGCTACCTCTCGCTGGCCCGCTCGGCCCGCACTCTCTCCGGCGGCGAGGCGCAGCGGATCCGGCTGGCGACCCAGATCGGCTCGCACCTGGTCGGGGTGATGTACGTCCTAGACGAGCCCTCGATCGGCCTGCACCAGCGCGACAACGAGAAGCTGATCGCGACCCTCGACCGGCTCCGCGACCTCGGCAACACGGTGATCGTCGTCGAGCACGACGAGGGGACGATGATGGCCGCCGACCACCTGGTCGACCTCGGGCCCGGCGCCGGCGAACACGGCGGCCACGTGATCGTCTCCGGGCCGCCCGCCAAGGTCGCCAAGGACCCGGCGTCGTTGACCGGCCAGTACCTCTCCGGCAAGCGCCGCATCGAGGTTCCCGAGCAACGGCGCCAGCCGAGCGGGGCGCTGGCGATCCGCGGCGCCCGCGAACACAACCTCAAGGACGTCGACGTGACGATCCCGCTCGGCGTGCTCTGCTGCGTCACCGGCGTGTCCGGCTCCGGCAAGTCGACCCTGGTCAACGAGACCCTGCACCACTCGGTCGCCAACCGGCTCCACCAGGCAAAACTGCGGCCCGGCGCCCACGAGGGCATCGACGGCCTCAGCCAGATCGACAAGATCATCAACATCGACCAGTCGCCGATCGGCCGCACGCCGCGCTCCAACCCGGCCACCTACACCGGCGTCTTCGACCACATTCGTCAGCTCTTCACCCAGACGCAGGAGTCGCGGGCGCGCGGCTACAAGCCGGGCCGCTTCAGTTTCAACGTCAAGGGCGGCCGCTGCGAGGTCTGCAAGGGCGACGGCCAGATCAAGATCGAGATGCACTTCCTGCCCGACGTCTACGTCCCCTGCGAGCAGTGCCACGGCAAGCGCTACAACCGCGAGACGCTCGAGGTCCGCTTCAAGGGAAAGAGCATCGCCGACGTGCTGGAGATGTCGGTCGAGGAGGCCGTCGTCTTCTTCGAGAACGTGCCGAAGATTGCCCGTCGCCTCCGCACCCTGCACGACGTCGGCCTCGACTACATCCGCCTCGGACAGCCGGCGACGACGCTCTCCGGCGGCGAGGCGCAGCGGATCAAGCTCGCCACCGAGCTCTCCAAAGTCGCCACCGGCGACACCCTCTACATCCTCGACGAGCCGACCACCGGCCTCCACTTCGCCGACGTCCAGCGCCTGCTCGAGGTGCTCGGCCGCCTCGTCGACGCCGGCAACTCGGTGGTCGTGATCGAGCACAACCTCGACGTGATCAAGACCGCCGACTGGCTCGTCGACCTCGGCCCCGAGGGCGGTGACGAAGGCGGGCGGATCGTCGCCACCGGCACGCCCGAGGAGGTCGCCGCGGTCGACGCCTCCTACACCGGCCGCTTCCTCGTCGGACTGGTCGAGCCGGCGAAGCCGAAACGCGGCGCCCGTCGGCGCGAACCGCTCGCCGCCTGAGGTTACGCCCGGCCGGAATGGCCGAAATGTCCTGCAACCTCCGCCGGAATTGTTCAGTCCGGCCGTGCATGAAAGTGACCCCGCCGGGGTAAGTTCGAGTCGGCCGGTGCCGTCAGGGCGCTGGGAAGAGGAGGAGGACCATATGTCCAGTTCTGCTGTTTCGAGACGCGGCGGAGTCGCTCTTGCCCTTGGCGCTCTGCTCGTGGTCGCCCTTGTCGTCGCCGGGTGTGGCGGCAGCAGCGGTGGCGGAGGGACCAAGATCGCTCTGCTCCTGCCGGAAAACGAGACGCCGCGCTACGAAACCAACGACCGCCCCGACTTCGAAGAATCCGTCGAAGAACTCTGCAGCGACTGCGAAGTCCTCTACAACAACGCCGGCGGCGACGCCCAGAAGCAGCAGAGTCAGGCTGAAGCGGCACTGACCCAGGGCGCCGAAGTGCTCGTCGTCGACCCGATGGACTCCAAATCGGCAGCGGCGATCGCCGAAAAGGCGCAGGCGCAGAACGTGCCGGTGCTCAGCTACGACCGCCTGATCGAAAACGGGGAAGTCGACGCCTACGTCTCCTTCGACAACGAAAAAGTCGGCGAACTGCAGGCGGAAACGCTGTCCAAGAAATTAAAGGAAGACGGCAATGCCAGCGGCCCGATCATCAAGATCAACGGCGATCCGGCGGATCCAAATGCCGCTCTGTTCAAGGCAGGCTCGAACAAGGGGTTCGAAGCCGCGGGGGTTGACGTCGCCAAGGAATACGACACCCCCGGATGGTCGGCCGAAAACGCCCAGCGCGAGGCGCAGCAGGCGATCACGGCGCTCGGCAACGATGGCTTCGCCGGGATCTACGCCGCCAACGACGACACCGGCGGCGGTGCGATCGCGGCCTTGAAGGGCGCCGGCCTCAACCCCGAAGAAATTCCCGTCACCGGCCAGGACGCGACCGTAGCGGGGCTGCAGCGAATCCTCGCCGGCCAGCAGTTCATGACGGTGTACAAGGAAATCGGCCCGCAGGCGAAGGTCAGCGCCGAAATCGCCATCGCCCTCGCCGAAGGCAAGGGAGTGCCGCAGGACAAAGTCACCGAAGAAGTCGACAACGGCGCCGGCAAAGTCCCGGCGGTGCTGCTCGAACCGATCGCCGTGGTGAAAGACAACGTCAAGAGCACGGTGGTCGCGGACGGCTTCGTCACCGCCTCCGAACTCTGCACCGGCGCCTACGCGGCGGCGTGCAAAGAAGCAGGAATCTCGGGCTGAGATGGCCGCGGGAACTCCGCTCCTCGAGCTGGAGGGAGTCAGCAAGGCGTTCGGCCCGGTCCAGGCATTGGACCGGGTCGACTTCGCCGTCAGCGCCGGCGAGGTGATTGGCCTCGTCGGCGACAACGGCGCCGGCAAGTCGACGATGGTGAAGACGATCGCCGGGATCCACTCCGCCGACAAGGGAACCATTCGCTTCGAAGGGCAGGAGGTCTCGATCTCCAAACCACAGGACGCGACCGACCTTGGGATCGCGACCGTCTACCAGGACCTCGCCCTCTGCGACAACCTCGACGTCGTCGCCAACCTCTTCCTCGGTCGCGAGGAGGTCTCGCCGGGCATCGGCACCGCCTCGCGGCAGCTCGACGAGGCGCGGATGGAGCACGAGACCGGGGAGCTGCTCTCCAACCTGGCGGTGACGATCCCCAGCCTGCGCAGCGAGGTCGGCACCCTCTCGGGCGGCCAGCGCCAGCAGGTCGCGGTCGCCCGCTCGCTGCTCGGCGAGCCCAGGGTCGTCCTCCTCGACGAGCCGACGGCGGCGCTTGGCGTCGCCCAGACCGCGCAGGTGCTGAACCTGATCCGGCGCCTGCGCGAGCGCGAGCTTGGCGTCGTCGTGATCAGCCACAACCTGGTCGACGTCTTCGAGGTCGCCGACCGCATCTTCGTGCTCCGGCTCGGCCGCCCGGCCGGCGACTTCAGCGCCGAAGCGACGACCGAGGAGCACGTCGTCTCGGCGATCACCGGCGTCGGCGCGGAGGGCGAGAAGCGCAATGGCCGCGAGGACGAGAAAAGCGCCAACGAGGATGGAGAGGAGCGCCGATGAGCGACGTCGCCGCCAGCACCGCCGACTCCACCGAGGGGGCAATCCGGCCGAAGGAAACGATCCGCCGCCTGGTCCAGGGCGACCTCGCTTCGCTGCGGGTCCTGATCGGCCTGGCCCTGATCTGGGCGATCTTCCAGTTCGAGAACGACCGCTTCCTCTCGGCTCAGAACCTGACCAACCTGATGCTGCAGATCGCCGCCACCGGCCTGATCTCGATCGGCGTCGTCTACGTGCTGCTGCTGGGCGAGATCGACCTCTCGGTCGGCGCCGTCAGTGGCCTCGCAGCGGCGGTGATGGCCGTGCTCAACGTCAAGCACGGCTGGAACCCGTACCTGGCGATCGCCGCCGCGGTCGCGGTCGGGCTGGCAATCGGGTTGCTGCAGGGGTTTCTCTTCAGCCGCTTCGGGGTGCCTTCCTTCGTCGTCACCCTCGCGGGCTTATTGGCCTGGCAGGGGGCGCTCCTCCAGGTGCTCGGCTCGACCGGTTCGATCAACCTCAACGACCCCAAGATCACCGGCCTCACCAGCACCTTCTATTCCGATGCGGTTGGCTGGGTGATGGCCTTCGCGGTGATCGGGGCCTATGGGGCCGTGCTGCTGCTTGGGCACCGCCGCCGCGTCGCCGCCGGGCTCGACAGCGAGAGCATCGGCCGGCTGGGATTCCGATTCGGGGCGGTCGCGGTGGTGACGATCGCCGCCGTGCTGGTCTTCAACTCCTACGAAGGCGTGCCGCTGGCGGTGCTGATCCTGCTCGCCTTCGTGGTCGGGATGGAGTACGTGGTCAAGCGAACCAGCTTCGGCCGCCATGTGTTCGCGGTCGGTGGCAACGCCGAGGCCGCCCGCCGCGCCGGCATTCGCGTCAACCGCATCCGCGTCGCCGTCTTCGGCATCGCCGGCACGATGGCGGCGATCGGCGGCATCATGGCCGCCTCACGCCTCCTCGCGGTCAACCAGAACTCCGGCGGCAACGAACTGCTGCTGCTGGCGATCGCCGGCCCGGTGATCGCCGGGACCAGCCTCTTCGGCGGTCGCGGTTCGGTCTGGACGGCCTTGACCGGCGCCCTCGTGATCGGTTCGATCTCCAACGGCATGGACCTCCTGGCGCTCTCCTCCGCGGTCAAGTTCATGGTCACCGGCGGCGTCCTGCTGCTGGCGGTCCTGGTCGACGCGGTCGCCAGGCAGCAGCGCCAGGGCTCCGGCCGCGTCTGAGTCAGCCGCTCTAACGGGCGAAGAGGAGCGAGGCGCCGATGGCGCCGCCGAGATCGCCGAGCGAGGCTACGCGAACCGCCGGTGGTCGCTCGTCGACGAAGAGGTGCTTGCGCATCTCCTCCATCAGCGGGTCCATGTAGCGGTCGCCGAAGCGAACGCCGAGGCCGCCGCCGATGATGATCGCTTCGGGGTCGATCAGGTTGATCGCGGAGGCGACGCCGGTTCCCAGCGCCTCGATCGCGCGGTCGATCAGCTTCTCGGCGAGGTGGTCGCCGTGGTCGAGGGCGCGCTCCCAGATGCCGCTGGTGAGGCGCGGTTTCTCGTGCTTCTCCATCAGCTTGAAGAGGTCGGTCTTGTGGCCCTCTTCGTGCTGGCGCCGCGCCTCGGCTTCCATCGCCGAGCGGCCCGCGTAAGCCTCCATGCAGCCGCGCCGGCCGCAGGGGCACTTGGCGCCCCCGCGCTTGACGACCACGTGGCCGATCTCCCCGGCGGCGCCACGGCCCAGCCAGGGCTTGCCGTCGAGGACCAGGCCACCGCCGACGCCGGTGCCCCAGAAGACCCCGATCAGGCTCTGGAACTCGCGGCCGGCGCCGAGGTGGAACTCGGCTTCCGTGGCGACCTGGACGTCGTTTCCGACCCGGACCTTCGCGCCCAGCTCCTTCTCGAGCGCTTCCGCGAGCGGGAAGCTGCCCTCCCAGCCGGGCAGGTTGCGGGCACCGGAGACGACGCCGGTCTTCTCGTCGGCGTCGCCGGGGGAGCCGACCCCGATCCCGCTCAGCTCGCCGCTCTCGACGCCGGCGGCCTCGGCCGCTTCGCGCAGTGCCGCCGCCATCGCCGCGGCGACGTCTTCGGGTCCGCCACTGGTCGGCGTCGGCTGGCGAGCTTCGCCGTGCACCTCGCCACCGGCGTCGACGATCGCCGTCTGGATCTTGGTCCCGCCGAGGTCGATCCCGCCGCGCAGCTCAGTCACGCCGCGCAGTGTAAGCCGTAACGTTGCGCCCGTGAGCGTGGCCAATTGGCGGATCTGGTGGGCGAAGCGACGCTGGTACGAGCGCAACCACCAGCTGCTGCGCCGCTGGCGGATCGATCGCCACGCCGCCCGGGGCGGCTTCTTCATCCGCCACCCGGTCGAGGGAGAGGTGCTGGAGGCGCTCGACGAGGGACGGCTGACGATCGGCGAGGGGACGCTGCTGGAGCCAGGCTGCTGGCTGACTCTGGGACCGCACGCCCGGATCGAGATCGGCGAGGGCTGCTTCCTCAACCGCAACACGATGATCGCCGCCCACGAGCGGGTCACGATCGGCGACCACACGATGCTTGCCAACGGCTGCTTCGTCGGCGACGCCAGCCATCGCTTCGATGATCCCGACACGCCGATCACCTGGCAGGGCTTCACCAGCAAGGGCCCGGTCGAGATCGGCGACAACTGCTGGCTCGGGGTGAACTGCGCCGTCACCAGCGGGGTCGTGATCGGCTCGCGTTGCGTGATCGGCGCCAACTCGGTCGTCAACGCCGACCTGCCGGCCTTCACGATCGCCGCCGGCGCCCCGGCGAAGTCGATCCGCAGAATCGACTTCGCCGGTGAGTCCGACGGGGGCGCTACTTGAGGAAGCCCGTCGCTTCCACTGCCTTGAGCACTTCCGCGGCGGTCTTCGTCGTTTCGAAGGCGCCGTTCGGGGCGATGCTCGCCGGGACCGGTTTCTGCAGCAGTCCGGCGACCGAGGCGTGGCGTGCCTCGATGGCCCAGATCGAGAGCGCTGCCGCGACGTAGGCAGGGCTGACGATGTTCAGGGCCTGGCCTCCGTAGGCGGCGACGCCGGTGTTCTCGAGCGCCACCGCGGTCTTGAGGAAGGCGGATTCGCTCGAGGTGGTGCCGCCGAAGTCGACTTTCGGTGCCGCCACGGCCTTGCTCCCAAGTGCTTTCTTGAGGAAGGCGACGTGGGCGTTCTCGTCGGCGGTGGTGCGCTTCAGGAACGCTTCCTGCTGCCCGCCCTTGAGGAAGCTCGATTTCGCCTGGTTGGCGGTTGCCTCGTTGTAGAAGGCCGCCTCCAGGTACTCGAGGGTGAGCGCGTAGTTGAGGATGCCGACGTCGCCCTTGCCGAATTTGGCGGGCGGGCGGCCCTTGCCCTTGGCGGCCAGTGCCGCGGCGGGGGTGAGGGCACTGAGCAGGGCACCGCCGCCGACTACGGCGCCGCCGGCCAGTCCGGCCTTCTTGAGGAAAGCGAGCCTGGTGTCGCCCTGCAGGGACTCCTCGGCCTCGTGGGCGGCCTCGCGCACCGCCCCCTCTACATCGACCTGCTCCAGCGTGATCTCGGAACTCATGTCTGCTCCTCGTCTGTGGGGTGCTTTCCCAACGTCTGCGTAGTGCAGGGGGTTCCAGATCACTCCTCCGGAATTCGGCCAGGCGCCCGACAGCAGCCCCTATACTCGGCAAGCGAAGGCCGTGACCCGAAGGGCATGGACCCGATGAAGCCTGATCTTTCGACCGTAGACACCCTCCCCGGGACCCCTGGCGTGAGCCTGCTCCGCGCCAAGTCCGACCTGCGCGCGGCGCTGGCGGAGCCGCGCCGCGAAGGGCGCACGATCGGCCTGGTGCCGACGATGGGCTACCTGCACGACGGACACGTTTCGCTGCTGCGGGCGGCCCGGGCCCAGTGCGACGTCGTCGTCATGAGCCTCTTCGTCAACCCGACCCAGTTCGGGCCGGGGGAGGATCTCGACCGCTACCCGCGCGACGAGGAGCGCGATCTCGGCCTCGCCGCCGAGGCGGGGGCCGACCTCGTCTACGCGCCGCCCGTCGAGGAGGTCTATCCGCCCGACTTCAGCACCGCGGTCGAGGTTGGCGGCACCCTCACCTCGGTCCTCGACGGCGACTCGGCGCGGCGCGGGCCCGACCACTTCCGCGGCGTCACCACCGTCGTCGCCAAGCTCTTCAACACGGTCCAGCCCGAGGTCGCCTACTTCGGGCAGAAGGACGCCCAGCAGGCGGCCGTTATCCGTCGGATGGTCCGCGACCTCGATTTCCCGGTCCACGTCGAGGTGCTGCCGACCGTGCGCGAGCCCGACGGGCTGGCGATGAGCTCGCGCAACGCCTACCTCAATGCCGGGGACCGGCAGCGCGCGGTGGCTCTCTCGCGAGCGCTGCGCGCCGCCGAGGAAGGCGCCCGCGCCGGCTCGCTCGCCGCCGGTCTCGACGCCGCCCACCGCGAGCTCGCCGCCGCCGGGATCGAGCCCGAGTACCTGGAGGCGCGCGATCCCGAGCTGCTGGAGCCGGTCAGCGAGCTCACCGGCCGTCCCGTCCTCGTCGCGGTCGCCGCCCGGGTCGGCGGCGCCCGCCTCATCGACAACGTCTTGATCCGACCCTGAACCCGACCCCGTCCGACCAAGGAGAGTCATGCAAAGGCAGATGCTGAAGTCGAAGATCCACCGCGCGACGGTGACCGACTGCGACGTCGACTACATCGGCAGCATCACGATCGACACCGAGCTGATGGCCCAGGCCGACATGATCACCAACGAGCAGGTCTACGTCTGGGACGTCGACAACGGCTCCCGCTTCGTCACCTACGTGATCGACGGCGAGGCCGGTTCGCGGACGATGCAGGTCAACGGCGCCGCCGCCCACTTGGTCGAGCCCGGCCACAAGATCATCGTCGCCACCTTTGGCGCCTATGACGAGGCCGACCTCGAGCGCTACTCGCCGGTGGTCGTTCACGTCGACGACGACAACCACCCCGTCGCCGTCGACAGCCACCCCGAGGTGCTGCTCTCATGAGCTCCGGCGCCCGCTCGCACACCGCCCCCTCCGACCGCCGCCCGGTCAGCTTGCCGCGGCTGCTTGAGATGAAGGAGAACGGCGAGCCGATCGTGATGGTCACCGCCTACGACTACCCCTCGGCAATGGTCGCCGAGGCGGCCGGCGTCGACCTCGTCCTCGTCGGCGACTCCGCCGCCAACGTCGTGCTCGGCTATCCCGGCACCGAGATGGTCACCCTGGAGGAGATGCTGGTGCTCGGCAAAGCCGTGCGCCGCGGCCTGAAGACGCCGCTGATGATCGGCGACATGCCGATGGGCAGCTACGAGGCCGGCGACGAACTGGCGATCCGCAATGCCCAGCGCCTCGTCAAGGAGACGGGCTGCCAGTGCGTCAAGCTCGAGGCCGGCGGCATCTCCGCCGAGCGGGCGAAGGCGATCGTCAGCTCCGGGATCCCGGTGATGGGCCACATCGGCCTCACCCCGCAGACCGCCACCGCGCTCGGCGGCTACAAGGCCCAGGGCAAGACCGCGAGCGCCGCGATCCGACTCTACGAAGACGCCCTCGCCCTGCAGAAGGCCGGTTGCTTCTCGATCGTGATCGAGGCGGTGCCGGCGGCGATCACCGAGGCCGTCGTGGAGAAGCTGGAGATCCCCACGATCGGCATTGGTGCGGGCCCCTCGACCGCCGGCCAGGTTCTCGTCTTCCACGACCTGCTCGGCATCACCACCGGCCACGTCGCCAAGTTCGTCAAGCGCTATGCCGACGTCCACGACTCGATGGTGACCGCGGTCAGCCAGTACAGCGACGAGGTCCGCAGCGGCCATTTTCCCGAACCGGACCACGTCTACAGCGTCGAGCCCGCCGAGTTGGCCGAATTCCGCCGCTACCTCGAGCAGGAGAGCCTCAGCTCCCAGCAATCCTGGGACTGGGAGCCGCTGCCCTGATTGGCAATCGCGCGATCCCGACTTCCTACGTGCCAGGACACGTAAAAAGTCGGGATCGCTCGTCGTACGATGCGCGGGCATGCCGATCTATGAGTTCGAGTGCGAGGAATGCGGGGCGCGGTTCGAGGAGCTGCTCGGGGCCGAGGCGGCGGCTCCGGCCTGCCCGAGCTGCGGCTCGGCGAGTACGCGGCGGCTGATCTCGCCGGTTTCGCCACCGGGGCGGCAGCCCCGCGGAGGGCGGGTGCGCTCGGACGAATCGCGCCGGCGCGAGCGGGAAGCGGCGCGCCAGGACCGGATCACGGAGTCGCGCAAGAAGCGGGCGGCCGGGGAGTCGGTGCGGCCCGCGAAGGGGAGCGGCAAGTGAGCCCGACCGCCGAGGAGCGGCGCGAGCGCCTGGTCGAGCTCTACAAGGAGGTCGGGCGCTGCACCAAATGCCCCCTGCACGAGACCCGTACCAAGGCGGTCTTCGGGGCGGGCAACGCCGACGCCGACCTGATGTTCGTCGGCGAGGCGCCGGGCGCCGAAGAGGACCGACAGGGGCTGCCCTTCGTCGGGCGCGCCGGGCAACTCCTCAACCAGCTGCTGGAAGAGATCGGGCTCTCTCGCGAGGACGTCTTCATCGCCAACGTCCTGAAGTCGCGGCCGCCGGGAAACCGCGATCCCCAGCCGAGCGAGATCGCCGCCTGCGAGCCCTACCTGTTCGAGCAGGTGGGGCTGATCCAGCCCAGGGTCCTCTGCACGCTCGGCAACTTCTCGACCAAGCTGCTGACCGGCAGCCCGACCGGGATCACCCGCGTCCGCGGCACCCCGCAGGTGCACGAGCTGGGCGGCCGGACGCTCTTCCTGCTGCCGCTCTTCCACCCGGCGGCAGCGCTGCGCACCCCGGCGGTCAAGGAGACGCTGCGGGCCGACTTCGCGACGATCCCGGAGCTGCTGAAGCGGCCGCTGCCGACTCCGATGCCGAGCGCCGAGGAGGTTGCCGAGGCGGAGGGCGGGGAGGACTCGACGCCACCGCCACCCGCCGACCAGCTCGGCTTCTTCGGGTAGTGGAGACGCTCGAGACCAGCTCCGCGGCCGAGACCGAGGCGCTCGGCGCCCGGGTCTCCGAGCGGCTGCGCCCGGGTGACGTCGTGCTCGTGATCGGCGAGGTCGGGGCGGGCAAGACGACTCTGATCCGGGGCGCCTGCCGTGCCCTCGGGGTGACCGACCACGTCACCTCACCGACCTTCACGATCGGCCAGCGCTACGGTGGCGGTCGCCTGCCGGTCTCCCATCTCGACCTCTACCGGCTGCAGACGCTCGAGGGAGAGGACCCCGCTCTGCTCGACGACTACCTCGGCGGCGACGGCGTCGCCTTCGTGGAG
>Ga0207710_10000286_pt1 | contig 40875 bp, 33 predicted proteins | sample KBSS24metaG_FD_184400 | JGI IMG/M metagenome (GOLD analysis project Ga0207710, IMG submission 184400) | Switchgrass rhizosphere microbial communities from Kellogg Biological Station, Michigan, USA - KBS S2-4 metaG (SPAdes) (version 2) | ecosystem: Host-associated > Plants > Roots > Rhizosphere...
CGCCGGCGATGCTCGCCGGGTTCGGTCCGATCACCGCGCAGGCGGCGCGGGAACTCGCCCGGCACCCGGTCCTGCGCCGGCTGGTCACCGATCCGTTCAGCGGGGAGCTCCTCGGCTTGGACGGCCACACTTATGTGATCGGCCCGGACGGAACCCTCCACCGCAACAGCGGCCCCGCCACCACCAGCGGTGGCGGTGAGGCTGACCCCGGCGGGACAGCATCCCCCGACCCGGCCCATCCCGCCGAGCCGGCTGGACCGGTGGAGAACGCCAACGTCGATCACGCCCACGGTGGAGATCCCTGGGGTGACCTGGGCGAACGGGCCGGTGGCGGGACGGCCCACCCGCGCACGGGCGCTGCTCCCTCCAGCCGACGCAAGCCCGGCGGGAAGCCGGCCGGGAAACCCGCGACCGCGCGACCCGGCGGCAGCGGGAGCTGGCGCTACCGGCCATCCGCCGCGCTGGCCCGCCACATCCGCGTCCGGAACGTCAGGTGCGTGTTCCCGGGCTGCGGGCGCCAAGCCCGCGCGTGCGACCTCGACCACACCATCCCCTACGACAGCAACGGTCCAACTACTCATAGTAATATTGGTCCGGTGTGTCGCCGCCACCACCGTCTGAAAACCCACGGCGGATGGACCCTCACGCAGCCCCGCCCCGGCGAGTTCCACTGGCTCAGCCCGGCCCGCCTACGCTACGTCACCCTCCCCCAGACCTACCCGCAACCAGCACCCCGCCCGACCCCACCAAAACCCACCTACCCCGGCGATCCCGACAACCCACCGTTCTGAGCTGGGTCGGCGACGGGCGCGGCGGCGAGGCCGGCGTTCCATTTCTCCTCGATGTTGCCGTACTTCCAGACGGTCAGAGCGATGGCCCAGGTGAGGACGAACAGGCCGACGATCGCGTAACCGATGAGGTTGAGGTCGAGGTTGCCGACCCAGGTCCAGAACCCGCCACTCAGATTGGCCTTGTCGACCAGGATTCCGAGGAGCTCGACGGTGCCGATGACGAAGGCGACGGCGACGGACAGACCGGTGATCGTGATGTTGTAGTAGACCTTGCGGACCGGCTGCGAGAACGCCCAGCCGTAGGCGAAGTTCATGAACGAGCCGTCGATGGTGTCGAGCAGGCTCATGCCGGCGGCGAACAGGACCGGCAGGCAGAGGATGGCGTACCAGGGCAGGCCGGCGCCGGCCGCGCCGGCGGCGAGGAAGAGCAGCGCGACCTCGGTGGCGGTGTCGAACCCGAGGCCGAACAGGACACCGACCGGGTACATCTGCCAGGGCTTGCGGATGGACCGGACCAGTGGGGCCAGGATCCGGTTCATCAGGCCGCGGTTGTCGAGCTGCCGCTCGAGCTCGGTCTCGTCGTACTGGCCCGAGCGCATGCCGCGGAAGATCCGCAGGATGCCGATGAGGATGACCAGGTTGATCGCGGCGATCAGATAGAGGAAGCCGCCGGAGACGGTCGTGCCGATCCAGCCGGTGATGTCGTGCAGGCCCGAATGATCGTTCTGGACACCGCCGGCGAGCGACCGCACGCCGATCGAGAAGAGGAAGGCCAGCACGAAGACGATCGTGGAATGGCCGAGCGCGAAGAAGAACCCGACCGACAGTGGTCGCTGCCCGTCGGCCATCAGCTTGCGGGTCGTGTTGTCGATCGCCGAGATGTGGTCGGCGTCGAAGGCGTGCCGCATTCCCAGCGTGTAGGCCGTGACGCCGATCCCCACGCCGAAGACCTTGCCCTGGGCGCCGTAGTGGTAGTGGTGCGGCGCGACGAGGGCCAGCAGGGTGAACCAGCCGATGACGTGGAGCGCCACGATCGCCCCGACCAGGGCCGCGACGTTCATCCACTCCCGGCGGCTGAGGGCGCGGGACGGGGCGAAGCTGGCCATCGCGGTCCTCCGGGGGCTCGGGGCGGCCGCGCTCTCAGCGCGGCGCGCCCCACGCTAAGGCGCTCCCGGAGTAGTTGCAACAAATTCGCAGTAACGAAGGTCTCGCCTTCGCCTGCCTGCTCAGAAGTTGATCATATGGCCGGCCAGGCCGTGGATCGCCTCCTTGACCGCCTCGCTGAGCGTCGGGTGGGCGTGGACGTTGCGGGCCACCTCGGTGACGGTCAGGTCCCACTGCTGGGCCAGCGTCAGCTCCGGCAGCAGCTCGGTGACGTCCGGGCCGATCAGGTGGGCGCCGAGCAGCTCGCCGTACTTCGCGTCGCTGAGGATCTTCACGAAGCCGGCGGTCTCGTTCAGGCCGTGGGCCTTGCCGTTGGCGGTGAAGGGGAACTTGGCCACCTTGACGTCGAAGCCTTGCTCGCGGGCCTGGGCCTCGGTCAGGCCGAAGCTGGCGACCTGCGGCTGGCAGAAGGTCGCCCGGGGGATCATCACGTAGTCGAGTTCCATCGTCTCGGCGTTCGCGATGGTCTCGGCCGCGACGATGCCCATCGCCTCAGCCGCGTGGGCCAGCATCAGCTTGGCCGTCACGTCACCGATGGCGAAGATGTGCGGCACGTTCGTCCGGCAGCGACCGTCGATGGCGATCGCGCCCCGCTCGGTGAGCGCGACCCCGGTGTTCTCCAGGCCGTAGCCCTTCGTGTTCGGCGCAAAGCCGATGGCCTGCAGCACCTTGTCGGCCTCGAGCACCTTTGTCTCGCCGCCCGCGCTCACGGTGACCGCGACGGTCCCGGCCCGCTCCTCGATCGACTCGACCCGGGTCGAGGTGAGGATCTTGATGCCGGCCTTCTTGTACTGACGGGTCAGCTCGGCCGAGACCTCGGCGTCCTCGAGCGGGACGATGCGGTCGAGGAACTCGACGATCGTCACGTCGACGCCGTAGTTGTTCAGGACGTAGGCGAACTCGACCCCGATGGCCCCGGCGCCGGCAATGATGATCCGCTCGGGCAGCACGTCGGAGAGGATCTGCTCCTCGTAGGTCACCACCCGCTCGGACAGCGACGTGCCGGGCAGCAGCCGCGTCGACGCGCCGGCCGCGATCACGCAGTGGCCGAACGTCACCGTCTCGGTCGAGCCGTCCGCCAGATCGACCCGCAGCGTGTGCGGGTCGGTGAACGTCCCCCGACCGGTGAACTCGGTGATTTTGTTCTTCTTCATCAGGAAGTGGACGCCCTTGACCCGGCCGTCCGCGACCTTGCGGCTGCGCCGGAACGCCTCGCCATAGTCGACCTTGATTTCCCCGTCGATGTGAATGCCGAAGGTCTTGGCCTCGTGGGTCAGCGTGTGCACGATTTCGGCGTTGCGGAGCAGCGCCTTCGACGGGATGCAGCCCACGTTGAGGCACACCCCGCCCCAGTACTTCTCCTCCACGACGGCCGTGCGCAGCCCGAGCTGGGCGCCGCGTATGGCCGAAACGTACCCACCGGGACCAGCGCCGAGTACCACGACGTCGAAATGCTCGCTCACACCCCCACGATATCCACCTCGCGGCGGGCCTCGGGGAGTGGCGCTCCGCTCAGCCTCCCGGCGCGGTCAGCTCCCCGGCCGCGGGTTCTGGCTGTAGCTGCCCGACCAGACCGCCTTGGCCCCGCTCTCGCCGATCCGGTAGACCTGCGTGATCGACCCGACCGCCGCCGCGATGCTCAGGACGGCCAGCACCACCGCGACCACCCGTAGGCCACCCGGCGCGGGACGGGTCGCGGTAGCGGCCGAGGCCGCCCGCCGGGCGCGGCGCGGCGCCGGGGCTGGCGCCCCACCAGGGACGCCCACGGTCACCGGCTCGTCGACCGGATAGTCGTCGACCGGATAGACGGACGCTTCGCTGCCAGCGCCCGGCTGGTAGCGGCGCAGCGCCCACAGCGCGGCCGACAGCACGAACATCGCGATCACCCACGGCAGCAGCGTGTCGCCCAGGTCCGCGTGCCGTTTCACCAGCGGCGTCGGCGCGACCCGTTCCTCCAGCCACTCACCGGCGTGGGTGGTGATCGGCACCGCGATCAGTGCGAGCAGCGCGGCGATCGGCGTCCCGATCCCGAGCCGGGCCCGTGCCGCCGGCCAGGCGGCCGAGCAGATCACCATGATCGCCGCTACCGGCACGAGGACGACGACCACGTGCACGAGCAGGGCGTGGGCGGGCAGTCCGTGGATCTCGGTCGGTCCCATTGATGCTCCGATCCGTGGCGGAGTGGCGGAGTCGCGGAGTGGCGGATGGCCGGCAGCCGAAACCGGCCCTCCCCGTAAGCCACGGCCGGCGGCCGACGCTGGTTCATCTGGGGAGACGGAGGCCCTTGGGAGACGGAGACCCTGGGGAGACGGAGACCCGGCGGGGCCTGGTCAAGGCTTTCCTCCGGGCCGGCGCGGGCTCGCCGGCCCTAACCGGCGGCGGCGACAAACTGGCGGCGCGCACGGGGCAGGCCGCCGCTGGCGGCCAGCCACCGGTGGGTGTCCTCGGCCAGGCCGGCCCAGTCGGTGCCGGGCGAGAGGAACGGCTCCTCCATGTGCGTGGCCAGGTCGGGATCGGCCGCGAACAGCTGGCGCCGCAGGCGCGCGGGCCGGCTCAGCGCCACCGCGTCCATCAGCGCCCGGGCGCCGAACCGGCCGACCCGCGCCGGCAGGGAGCGCTCCGGCCGTGCCCCGTCGGGCGGACGGACCAGCGCCTCGGCCGCCGACGGGCGCAGCCCCTGGTAGGCCAGGCAGGTCGCGTAGTCCCACGCGCCGCCGGAGAAGGGCGCCGTGCGCAGCAGCCGCTCGTCGGAGACGATCGTGGCGACGCGGGCGCCGAACGAACTGGTCGTCCCGGCCGCCCGGTACCAGCGCACGCCGTCGACGTCGTACGCCGCCGGATCGCCCGTTGCTCTGCCCTCCAGCGCCAGCACCGGCGCCCACCTGGTCGAGCTGGGATCGAGCCGGTCCTCGGTGTAGAGGCTGAAGTACGACGCGTCGGGCAGCCGGGTGGCGGCCGTGACGAAGCTCGTCAGGGCGTCGGGCCGGTACAGGTAGTCGTCCTCGGCGAACCAGACCAGGTCGCCGGGCGCCCAGCCACGCCGGCGCGGCAGGCGCAGCGCGTACCGGTACGACGAACGGTTGCTCCCGCAGGCCACGGCCAGCGCGGCGCCGAAGGCGACCATCAGCGTCAGCCGATCGGTGGGAATCTCGCCGTCGTTCAGAAAGATTATTTCGTATTCGGTCTGGAGCGCGTCGAGCGCGCGGGCCAGTGAGGCCAGGGCGATCAGCTTGCTGTAGAACGCCGGCCGGTTCTTCCGGTTCTCCCCACCCGTCGACCGGTAGATCACGTGCAGCTTCACCGTGTCATCACCTCCCACCCGAGGCACGGTTCGCCGCGTCCGCGTCGTGGGTCAGGAGTCAGGCGAACGTGACGACGTCGAGTATGGCGCCGCATCCGGTGGAACGAATCAGGGGTTGCCCAATCGGGAGCGTCCGGTCAGTGGACGATCAGGAGTGCCACGGCGTCGCCCGGTCGCCAGTCCGGGCCGGCGACGGCCAGGGCGTCGCAGGTCGCCGCCGCGCCGAGGAACGCCGGCTGGTGGCCGGCGAGGACCCGCGTCCCCGCGGCGGCGCCCGCGTCGGCCCAGCTGACGGGGACCAGGCTCGTCCGGCCGGGGGAGTGGCGGAACTGCCCGCTCACCGCGGCCGCCGGCAGGGTGGGCAGCGCCCGGCCGGCCAGGCCGGCGAGCAGCGGGCCGAGCAGGGTGTGGGCGGCGACGAACGCGGCGAACGGGTTGCCCGGCAGCCCGACCACCCACCCACCACCGGCCAGCCCGGCCAGCAGCTGTGGATGGCCGGGCCGGCAGGCGACGGAGTCGACCACCCAGGTCGCGTTGTGCCGGCGCAGGAGGGGGCGCAACCGGTCGCCCCGGCCGACCGACGTCGAGCCGGTCACCACGGTGATCTCGTCGCCGGCGGCGGCCAGGGCCGCCTCGAACGGCTCGGCCGGGCGGTCCGGGAGGTGGCGGACGTCGACCAGCTCCCCGCCCAGCTGGGCGACGAGGGGCGCGAGCAGCGGTCCGAGCGCGTCCCGGACCAGGCCGTCCCCGCTGGTCCCGGACTGGGTCAGCTCGTCGCCGGTGATGATCAGGCGGACCCGCGGGCGCGGCCGGACCAGCAGGTCGTCGTGCCCGGCGGCGGCGGCCAGGCCGAGCAGGGCCGGTCGGACGGGCGAGCCGGCGGGGGCGAGTACCGCCCCGAGCGGGGCCTCCTCACCGGCCCGGCGGATGTGCCGGCCGGCCGGCACCGGCCGGGTCGCGCGCACGGACTCGCCGTCGCGGGCGGCGTCCTCGAGCCGCAGCACCGCCGTCGTTCCCGGCGGGATCTGGGCGCCGGTGGAGATCGCGCGGGCGGTGCCCGGGCGCAGCGGGCGGGTGGCGGCGGCCGGGTCGCCGGCCCGGACCTCGCCGTCGAGCCGGTAGGGGCCGGCGCCACCGCCGAGCTCGCCGAGGGCGTAGCCGTCCATGGCGGCGGTGTCGAAGGCGGGCAGCGGGTTGCGGGCCAGCAGCGGCTCGGCCAGCGTCAGCCCGGCCGCCGCCGCCAGCCCGACGCGGCGGGCTGGCCCGGGCCGGGCCGCCGCGTGGGCCCGCCGACGCGCCTCACCCCAGGCCAGGCCGGTCCCGCCACCGGCGATACGACCACCCGGATCCGCGGCGGGAGAATCAACCGACCGAGCGCGAGCCATCACCCGACTCTAGCACCGTCATTTACGCCGAGTTATGATCGCCTCCGGCGCCGGAAATAGCGGCGCGGATATTCACGGCGCCCCTTCGCCGGCCGAGAGAACTGTTTTGCGCCGCCGTAACAACGGCGTACAGCTGGGATAACAGCCGGTGGCGACGATTCCGGGGTGGACGAGAAAATCGCCGTGGTAGTCGGCAACGGGATGGTCGGCCAACGGTTCGTCGAAAGCCTGCGGGAACGGGACGCGAGCCGTTCCTGGCGGGTGACCGTGCTGGCCGAGGAGAGCCGCCGGGCCTACGACCGGGTCGCGCTGTCGTCGTACGTCGACGGCGTCGGCGCCGACGCCCTCGACCTGGTCGCGGACGGCTGCTACGACGGCGGCCACTACGCGCTTCACCTGGGCGAAGCCGCCGTCGGCGTCGACCGCGCGGCCCGGACCGTGACCACCGGGACGGGCCGCGTCCTGCCCTACGACGCGCTGGTGCTGGCCACCGGGTCAGCGGCCTTCGTGCCGCCGGTGCCGGGCGCGACCGGCCCGGGCCGGTTCGTCTACCGGACGCTGGACGACCTCGACGCCATCCGGGCCGCCGCCGAGCGGGCCGTGGCCCGCCGGGGCGACGTTGGGCGGGGCGGGGAGGCCAGGGGCGTCGTCGTCGGCGGTGGCCTGCTCGGCCTGGAGGCGGCCCGGGCGCTGCGTCTGCTCGGCCTGGCCCCGACCATCGTCGAGTTCGCGCCCCGGCTGATGCCGATGCAGCTCGACGAGGGCGGCGGCGCGCTGCTGCGCCAGTTCGTCGAGGAGCTCGACGTCACCCTCCACCTCGGGACCGGGCTGGCCTCGATCGTCGACGGCGAGCCGCTTACCGTCACCTTGAGTGACGAAACGGTGATCGCGGCCGACGTCGTCGTGTTCGCCGCCGGTGTCCGGCCCCGCGACGAACTGGCCCGCGCGGCCGGGCTGGACATCGGCCCGCGTGGCGGCGTCGTGGTCGACAGCGGCTGCGCCACCACTGATGCGAACGTGTATGCGATCGGCGAGTGCGCCTGCGTCGAGGGCCGGGTCTACGGGCTGGTCGGCCCGGGCTACGCCATGGCCACGGTGCTGGCCGACCGGCTGACCGGCGGGGACGCCACCCTGGCCACCCCGGACACCGCGACCACGCTGAAGCTGCTCGGGGTCGACGTGGCCAGCTTCGGCGACGCGAACGCGGTCAGCCCCGGCGCGCTGGAGGTGGTCGTCAACGACCCGGTCGGGCGGACGTATGCCAAGCTCGTCGTCTCCGACGATGCGTCCATGCTGCTCGGCGGCGTCCTCGTCGGGGATACTTCTCGTTACGCTTCGCTACGGCCGCTGGTGGGACGGGCGCTGCCCGGCGACCCGCTGACGATGATCGCGCCCAGCGGTGGCGAGGCGCCCACCGGTGGGGTCGCCGGCCTGCCGGACGACGCGATGGTCTGCTCCTGCCACCTGGTCACCAAGGGCGCGCTGTGCGGCGCGATCAGCGCCGGCGGCCTGGCCGGCGTGGCTGACGTCAAGGCCGCGACCAAGGCCGGGACGGGCTGCGGATCGTGCGTGTCGTCGATCAAGGCCCTGCTGGCCGCGTCCGGCGCCGCCGCCGAGACGGGCCTGTGCGAGCACTTCTCCCAGAGCCGGGTCGAGCTGTTCGAACTGGTCTCCTCCGGGCAGGCCCGGACGTTCAGTGAGCTGGTTTCCCGGTTCGGGACGGGCCGGGGCTGCGACATCTGCAAACCGGCCGTCGCGTCCATCCTGGCCAGCCTGTCCGCCGATCTGGGAACCGGCCACATTCTGGATGGTGAGCAGGCCGCGCTTCAGGACACCAATGACCATTTCCTTGCCAATATGCAGCGTAACGGGACCTATTCGGTGGTCCCCCGGGTCCCGGGCGGGGAGATCACGCCGGCCAAGCTCATCGCGCTCGGCGAGGTCGCCCGCGACTTCAACCTGTACACGAAGATCACCGGGGGGCAGCGGATCGACCTGTTCGGGGTGCGGACCGAGCAGCTGCCGGCGGTCTGGCGCCGCCTGGTCGACGCCGGGTTCGAGTCCGGCCACGCCTACGGCAAGGCGCTGCGCACGGTGAAGTCGTGCGTCGGGGACACCTGGTGCCGCTACGGCATGCGCGACTCCGTCGGCCTGGCCATCGAACTGGAGCTGCGCTACCGGGGCATCCGCGCCCCGCACAAGATCAAGGCCGGCGTGTCCGGCTGCGCCCGCGAGTGCGCCGAGGCCCAGAGCAAGGACATCGGGGTGATCGCGACCGAGGGCGGCTGGAACCTCTACGTCGGCGGCAACGGCGGCTTCCGCCCCCGCCACGCCGACCTGCTGCTCACCGGCGTCGACACCGAGACGCTCATCCGGACGATCGACCGTTTCATCATCTTCTACATCCGCTCGGCCGACCGGCTACAGCGCACCGCCGCCTGGGTTGAGTCGCTCTCGACCGACGGCCAGGACGGCCTGGCCTACCTGCGCTCCGTCCTCGTCGAGGACTCCCTCGGCATCGCGGCCGAGCTGGACGCGGCGATGGCCCGGCACGTCGAGCGTTACTCCGACGAGTGGGCGGCCGTGCTGGCCGACCCCGAGCGGCTGCGCCGGTTCGTCTCGTTCGTCAACGCCCCCGACACCGCCGACCCGGCCATCAGCTTCGTCACCGAAAGGGGCCAGATCCGCCCCGCGCCCGCCGCCGGGCCGGTGCCGATCACGATCACCCGGCAGCCCGTGGCGATCGACCGGGTGCCGGGCACCGACCGCCAGGGCGCGGTGAGCCGATGACCGGGGACGAGGGGTGGACGGCGGTCTGCCGGGACGGCGACCTGCAGGTCGAACGGGGCGCGGCCGCGCTGGTCGGCGACGTCCAGGTGGCCCTGTTCCTGACCTATGACGGTGGTCTCCATGCCATCGACAACCGGGACCCGTTCACCGGCGCCGGGGTACTGTCACGCGGAATCGTCGGTAGCCGCGGTGGGCGGCCGACGGTCGCGTCCCCGCTGCACAAGCAGGTCTTCGACCTGGAGCGCGGGGTATGCCTGGATGACGAGACGGTCACGGTGCCTGTGTACGGCGTTCGCTCCCGGGCGGGCCTGATCGAGGTGAGGGTGCGTTGACGGAGCTGGAGCCGCTGGCCGGCTACACCGTCGGGATCACCGCCGCCCGCCGGCGCGAGGAGTTCGGCGCCGCCCTGGCCCGTCGGGGCGCCAAGATCATGTACGGGCCGGCGATCCGGATCGTCCCGCTGGCCGACGACACCCGGCTGCGGGAGGCGACCGAGGCCTGCGTCGCCGCGCCGCTGGACATCGTCGTGGCCACCACCGGCATCGGCTTCCGGGGCTGGACCGAGGCGGCCGACGCCTGGAACCTGCTGGACCCGCTGACCAAGACCATCGGCGCCGCCATCGTGCTGGCCCGGGGGCCGAAGGCCAAGGGCGCGATCCGGGCCTCGGGGCTGCGGGAGGCCTGGTCACCCGAGTCGGAGTCGTCCAGCGAGGTCCTCGACCACCTGATCAACCAGCATGACCTGGCGGGCAAGCGGGTCGCCGTCCAGTTGCACGGCGAGCCGCTGCCCGACGTCGTCGACACTCTGCGGATGGCCGGCGCCGACGTCATCGAGGTGCCGGTCTACCGCTGGATCCCGCCCGAGGACACCGAGCCGCTGCGGCGGGTGGTCGAGGCCGTGGCCGGCGGCGCGCTGGACGCGGTCGCGTTCACCAGCGCCCCGGCGGCGGCCAGCTTCCTCGGCACGGCAGACGCGCTCGGCTGTGCCGACGACGTCCGGGACGCGCTGCGCGGCTCGGTCGTCGCCGCCTGCGTCGGGCCGATCACGGCCAATCCGCTGCTGGAGGCGGACATTCCGGTCGTCGCGCCGACCCGGGCCCGCCTCGGCGCGCTGGTGCGGGAGATCGTCGAGCAGGTGCCGCGCCGGCGCGGCACCCTGCTGCCGGTGGCCGACCACCGCCTGGAGATCCGCGGCCAGGCCGCCGTCGTCGACGACCGGCTCGTCCCGCTCAGCCGGACGGCGATGGCAATGCTGCGCCGGCTCGCCCACCGGCCCGGGCACGTGGTCTCCCGGCGGGACCTGCTGCTGGCCGACGGCGGCGAGCACGCAGTCGAGGTCGCGATCGGCCGGCTGCGCGGCGCGCTCGGCGACCCCCGGATCATCCAGACCGTCGCCAAGCGCGGCTACCGACTGGCCTACGAGCCCGAGCGGGCGTCCAGCTGGCGCTACTGACCGACGCGCTACTGACCGACGATGGCGGGGCGCAGCGGGAGGATGGCCTCGGCGACGGCGCCGATCGTCGCCTCGTCCACCCCGGCGGCGGTCAGGGCGGCGACGAGGTGGCCGGCGACGGCGTCGAAGGCCGGGTCGGTGATGTCCAGGCCGGCGTGGGCAGCCGCCATGTCCCGGCCGGTGTATGCCTTCGGGCCGCCGGTGGCGGTGACGATGAACGCGGCCTGGTGGGCCTTCAGGCGGTTCATGTCGGTGTTCGCGAAGTAGGGGGCCAGGCTCTCGTCGGCCAGGATCCGCTCGTAGAAGTCGGCGACCACGGCCGCGATCGAGGTTTCCTTGCCGAGCGTCTCGTACAGGGTCGTCATAAGCGCATGATTCCGGCGGCTCGCCGCGCTGTGGTGACCCGGCCGTAACGATCGGCGGACGCCTTTCTCACCGGCGGGTCAGTGGGGCTGTGAGGGGGCGGCGAGGCGGCGGCGGGCGGCGGCCAGGTCAGCAGGGGTGTCGCAGTCGTCGGTCGCGCCCGGGCGGCCCGGGCGCTCGGCGACGGTCAGCTCGGCCAGCAGCCCGCGCAGCGGGCGGCCCGTCAGATCGCCCAGGTGAGCCAGGGCCGCCCAGGCGGCCGCCGCGCGGTAGAGCGCGGTCAGCGGCTGCCGGCGGCCGGTCGCGTCGACGAGGACGACGGCGTCGGCATCCGGCGGCGGGTCCAGCAGGCCAGCCAGGTCGGTCGGGCGCAGGAGGGGGAGGTCGCAGGCCAGCAGCAGGACCCGATCCGGCCCGGGGCCCAGGCGGGCCAGGGCGGCCAGGCCGGCGGCGAACGCGGCCAGCGGGCCGCCGCCGGGCGGGTCCTCCCGCGCCCAGGCGACCGGACGGGCCGTCGGCCGCTCGGGGCCGACGACGACCGTCCGCTCGGGCCCGGCCCCGGTGCCGGCGCAGGCGGTCAGGACCCGGTCCAGCAGGGTCATCCCGCCGGCGTCCAGGCCGGGTTTGTCCACCCCGCCCAGACGCCGGCCGGACCCGCCGGCCAGGACGACCGCGTCGAACCGTGCCTCAGGAGAGGTCATACCGACCGAGGTTCATGACCTTCACCCAGGCGTTGACGAAGGCGGCGACGAACGGCTCCCGGGCGTCGTCGGCCGCGTAGACCTCGGCCAGCGCCCGCAGCTCCGAGTTCGAGCCGAAGACCAGGTCGACCCGGCTGCCCGTCCACCGGAGCGCCCCGGCGGCGTCGCGGCCCTCGAAGACCTCGGCGTCCGCCGACGCCGGCGCCCAGGTCGTCGAGGAGTCGAGAAGGTTGACGAAGAAGTCGTTGGTCAGCGCGCCGGGCGTCGCGGTGAACACGCCCAGCGACGTGCCCTGGTGGTTCACGCCCAGGACACGCAGGCCGCCGACGAGGACCGTCATCTCGGGCGCGCTCAGCGTCAGCAGGTTGGCCCGGTCCACCAGCAGGAACTCGGCCGGCAGCCGGGTGCCCTTGCCCAGGTAGTTGCGGAAGCCGTCGGCGCTGGGCTCCAGCGCGGCGAACGAGTCGGCGTCGGTCTGCTCGTCGGTCGCGTCGGTGCGGCCCGGGGTGAACGGGACCTCGACGGCGAGCCCGGCGGCCTCGGCTGCCAGCTCCACGCCGACCCCGCCGGCCAGCACGATCAGGTCGGCCAGCGAGACCCGGGCCGCCCCGTCGCCGCGCCCGGCGTTGAACGCCTCCTGGATGGTGGTGAGCGCCCGCAGGACGGTGGCCAGGCCGTCGGGGTCGTTGACCTCCCAGCTCCGCTGCGGCTCCAGGCGGACGCGGGCACCGTTGGCCCCGCCCCGCTTGTCACCGCCGCGGAACGTCGAGGCGGACGCCCACGCGGTGGCGACGAGCTGGGTGGCGGACAGGCCGCTGGCCCGGACGGCCGCCGTCAGCGCGGCGACGCCGGCCGCGTCGATCAGCGGGCCGGCCGCCGGGACGGGGTCCTGCCAGATCAGCGTCTCGGCCGGGACCTCCGGGCCAAGGTAGCGCTCGATCGGGCCCATGTCACGGTGGGTGAGCTTGAACCAGGCCCGGGCGAAGGCGTCGGCGAACTCCTCGGGGTGTTCCAGGAAGCGCCGGGAGATCGGCTCGTAGACCGGGTCGAAGCGCAGGGCCAGGTCGGTCGTGAGCATCGTCGGGGCGTGGCGGCGGGACGGGTCGTGCGCGTCGGGGACGGTGCCGGCCCCGGCGCCGCCGGACGGCGTCCACTGCTGAGCCCCGGCCGGGCTGCGGGACAGCTCCCAGTCGTAGGCGAACAGCGTCTCGAAGAAGCTGTTGTCCCAGCTCACGGGGGTGGGCGTCCAGATGCCCTCCAGGCCGCTGGTGATCGCGTCGCCCCCGACGCCGGTGCCGAAGCTGTTCTTCCAGCCCAGGCCCTGCTGCTCCAGCGGCGCCGCCTCCGGCTCCGGGCCGACGTAGGCGTCCGCGTCGGCCGCCCCGTGTGTCTTGCCGAACGTGTGGCCGCCGGCGATCAGCGCGACCGTCTCGACGTCGTCCATCGCCATCCGGCGGAACGTCTCGCGGATGTCGCGGGCGGCGGCCAGCGGGTCCGGGATGCCGTTCGGCCCCTCCGGGTTGACGTAGATCAGGCCCATCTGGACGGCGGCCAGCGGGTTCTCCAGCTCGCGGTCGCCGGTGTAGCGCTCGTCGCCGAGCCAGGTGCTCTCCGGGCCCCAGTAGACGTCCTCGTCGGACTCCCAGACGTCCTCACGGCCGCCGCCGAACCCGAAGGTGGTGAAGCCCATCGTCTCCAGGGCGACGTTGCCGGCCAGGATCATCAGGTCGGCCCAGGACAGCTTGCGGCCGTAGCGCTTCTTGACCGGCCACAGCAGGCGGCGGGCCTTGTCGAGGTTGCCGTTGTCCGGCCAGCTGTTGAGCGGGGCGAAGCGCTGCTGGCCGCCGCCGGCGCCGCCCCGGCCGTCGCTGATCCGGTAGGTGCCGGCGCTGTGCCAGGCCATCCGGATCATGAGCGGTCCGTAGTGGCCGAAGTCGGCCGGCCACCAGTCGACCGACGTGGTCAGGACCTCGGCGATGTCCCGCTTGACGGCCGGGAGGTCGAGGGAGCTGAACGCGGCCGCGTAGTCGAAGCCCGCGCCCAGCGGGTTGGCCACCGCCGGGTTCGGGGCCAGGACCTTCAGGTTCAGCCGGTCCGGCCACCAGTCGCGGTTGCCGCCGCCCTGGGTCGGGTGCGGGGCCCGGCCGTGGCCGGCCGGGCAGCCGCCTTCGGTGTTGGTCTCGAGAGTCGTGTCGGTCTGGGCTGCGCTGTCGTTGATCTCGGACACGCGATCCTCCTCGGCGAGGCGGGCCAAGCCCATCGCGATCGCCGCGGCGGCCTCCGGCGGCCTGGTGCCGCGTCCGGGAGGCCGAAAGCCTGACCCGGTGGAACCTTCCCCCCTAATCTGGAATCAGTCAAGTCTTGGCGTTTCTGGGCGCGGGGCGGGAAGCTGGCGGCCGGGATCGAGAGGGGAGCGGCGTGTGCCGAAGCTGGAGCGAGACGGTGAGGTCTTCATCCTGCGGCTGGAGCCGGACGACGAGAACCGGTTCAGCCTCGACTGGCTGGCCGGGGTCGAGGCCGCGCTGAACGAGGTCGAGGCGGCGGTCGGGTCGGGGCCGGCGGCGCTGGTCACGGCGGGCAGCGGCAAGTTCTTCTCCAACGGCCTCGACCTGGACTGGGTGGTCGGGCACCAGGAGGAGTTCGTCGCCTACGCCGACCGGGTCGAGCGCGTCTACGCCCGGACGCTCGCCCTGGCCGTCCCGACCGTCGCCGCCGTGAACGGGCACGCGTTCGCGGCCGGCGGGATGCTGGTGCTGGCCCACGACCAGCGGGTGATGCGGGCCGACCGGGGCTTCTTCTGCCTGCCCGAAGTGGCCATCCACATCCCGTTCACCCCAGGCATGACCGCCCTGTGCCGGACGACGCTGCCGGTCCGGACCGCGCACGCGGCGATGACGACCGGCCGGCGCTACGGCGGCGCCGACGCGCTGGCGGCCGGGATCGTGGACGCGGTGGCGGCCGAGGACGAGGTGCTGGGCGCGGCGGTGGAACGGGCGCGGTCTCTGGCCGCGACGGCCGGGCCGACGCTCGGGACGATCAAGGAGCGGCTCTACGCGGACGTGCTGGCGCAACTGCGCGCGCCGAACGCCCCGGACGTCTGGGCGGGCGTGTCGATCACATCAGTCTGAGGCGCCGCCCCTGCGCCGCCCGCGCGCTCAGCCGGCCTGAGCCGGAGCGGGCTGGTTGCGCCGGGTCGGGAGCAGCCAGCGCGCGAAGCCAACGAGCGGCAGCAGCGCCGCGAACAGCGCCACGGCCCGCCAGCCGTGGTCGCTGTACAGCGCCCCGGACACGGCCGAGCCCGCGGCCCCGCCGGCGAAGAAGCTGGCCAGGTAGACCGCGTTCATCCGGGCCCGGGCGTCCGGGCGGGCCGTGTAGATCTCCCGCTGCCCGAGGACCATCGTGGTCTGGACGCCGAAGTCGAGCAGCAGGCCGCCCGCCGCGAGCCCCACCACCGAGTGGTGGGTGAACATGGCCAACAGCATCGAGGCCGCGCCGAGCAGCAGCCCGGCTCCGGTCGCCCCGTGCGTCCGGCCCCGGTCACCGAGGCGCCCGACCAGCGGCGCGGCGGCCGCGCCACCCGCCCCGACCAGCGCGAAGAGCCCGACATCGACCTGGCTCAGGTGGTGCGGCCCGCGCAGCTCGTAGGCGATCGAGGTCCAGAACGCGCTGAACGCGCCAAACATCATCATCTGGTAGAACGCCCGGCGCCGCAGCACCGGCTCGCGCCGGACCAGCTCACCCAGCGAGGCGATGAGCGCCGGGTAGCGCTGGCCGCTCGCCGGCTGCCGCGACGGCAGCACCCGGGCCGCCGTCAGGCCCACGGCCAGCATCAGCGCGGCCGAGAAGCCGTAGACCCAGCGCCAGGACAGGGCGGCGGCGATCAGGCTGGACGTGGTCCGGGCCAGCAGGATGCCCAGCAGCAGCCCGCTCATGACCCGTCCGACGACCGCTCCCTGCCGGCCCTCGGGGGCCAGGCTGGCCGCGAACGGCACCAGCACCTGCGCCACCACCGACATCGTCCCGATCAGCAGCGCGGCAACCATGAACACGGGCAGGCTCGGCGCCGCGGCCGCCCCGGCCAGGGCCACGGCCGCGCCGATCGCCAGACCGGTGGCCAGCCGCCGGTTCTCGACCAGGTCGCCCAGCGGGACGATCAGCACCAGCCCGGCCGCGTAGCCGATCTGGGTCACGGTGACGACAAGGGCGGCGCTGCCCGAGCTGACGCCGAAGGCGGCGGCCAGCGGGCCGAGCACCGGTTGTGAGTAGTACAGGTTCGCGGCGGCCAGCCCGCAGGCCACGGCCAGGAACAGGGTCACGGTGCGCAGCCGGCGCGGGTCGTCCCGCACCTCGTGGAACGAGGAGTTGCCGAACACTGACTTTCCGACCTTCGCGGAGCGGTCGACCTTCTGGTCGGTCCTCCTCGTCGTCGTGGTCGTCGTCGTCGTCGTGGCCATCGAACCGTCCCATCATTCGTGAACGATGCGTTCACGAATGATGATAGCTGTACGTCGCGTTCATAAACTAGGCTGGGGGTGTGACGGTGGACGCAGGTCGGTTGGCCCGCCCGGGGCCCGGCCGGCCGCGCAGCGAGAAGGCGCGGCTGGCGATCCTGGACGCCGCCGCCGACCTGCTCGTCGAGGGCGGCTTCACCGCCGCGACCATGGAGGCCGTCGCCGCCCGGGCCGGCGTCAGCAAGGTCACGATCTACAAGTGGTGGCCCAGTCGGGGCGCGGTCGCCGTCGAGGCCTACTTCCACCGGTTCCGGCCGGTGATGCCGCCGCACGATTCCGGCGACCTGGTCCGCGACCTGACCGGTCAGCTGCGCGAGATGGTCGACGCCTTCCGGAGCCGTCCGGGCGAGATCCTGGCCGAGCTGATCGGGGCGGCCCAGACCGACCCACACCTGGCCGAACTCCTGCGGGTCCACTGGATCCAGCCGCGCCGCGACGTCGCCGTGGCGATGTTCCGCCGGGCCGTCGACGCCGGCGAGCTGCGGGCCGACCTCGACATCGAGGCGGCGCTGGACCAGCTGTTCGGGCCGCTGTACTTCCGGCTGCTGGTCCGGCACCTGCCGCTCGACGACGACCTGCCGGCCGCCCTCGTCCGCACCTTCCTCGACGGCGCCTGCCCCGGCACGCGGTAGCCAGCGCGTCAGCCGGCCCAGGTCTCGTCGTGGACGACGTCGGCCAGCTCGCGGCGGCGGGCCCAGCCGTGGCGCTCGAGGTCAGGCACCTGCTCGTGGTGGGTCACCGGGCCCAGGCACAGCCAGGCGACCGGCCGGATCCCGGCCGGGATGCCGAGCAGCTCGCTCACGAACGCCTCCCGGTAGAACGACACCCAGCCCACGCCGAGGTCCTCGGCCCGGGCGGCCAGCCACAGGTTCTCGATGGCCAGGCAGACCGAGTACAGCCCGGCGTCGGCGATCGCGTGCCGTCCCAGCACCGCCGGGGCGCCCCGCGCCGCGTCGTAGGTGACGACGATCGACAGCGACGACTCCAGCACCCCGTCGATCTTGATTTCGGCGAACCGGGCCGCCCGCTCAGCGTCCAGCGTCGCCGCGAACGCCGCCCGCTCGTCGCTGACATGCCGGTGGAAGGCGGCCTTCGTCGCGGCGGCCCGCACCAGCACGAAGTCCCACGGCTGGGTCAGGCCGACGCTCGGCGCGGCGTGCGCGGCCCGTAGCACCCGGTCGAGGACGTCGTCGGCCAGCGGCTCCCCGGTGAACTGGCCCCGCACATCCCGCCGCCCGTAGATGACGTCGTACAGATCCGAGCGCACGGTCCGCCTGCCTCCTCGCCACCCGTCCGCCCAGATCGGGCGTCCGCCCAGATCGGGCCGGCGCGTCATCATGCCTGGTCCGGTGGGCCGGGCACGACCGATAGCTACCCGGGCTCGGCCCGGCCAGGTCCGCGGCCGGGGCGAGCAGGGCGAGCGCGTCCTGGTCAGGGCTGCCCGCGTCGGCCTGGAAGGTCACGAACCGCTGGCCGTCGACGGCGGTCAGGATCTCCGAGGTCAGGGTGAGCGGGCCGACGGCGGGATGGTCGAACGGCCGCCGGGCGCCCCGCTTGACCCGGACGTCGTAGTGCCGCCAAAGCCGCGCGAACTCGTCGCTGGCCCGCGACAGCTCGCCGACCAGCGCGGCCAGCAGCGGGTCGCTGGCCGGCACGTTGCGCAGGTGGGCCCGTTCGTCGTCGTCCAGCCGCAAGGCCCGCGCCAGCGCGTCCAGCACCGACGGGCTGGGACGGGTGTCCCGGCCGCGCTCCAGGCGGATGTAGTAGTCGACGCTCACCCCGGCCAACACGGCCAGCTCCTCCCGGCGCAGCCCCGGGGTCTGGCGGCGGCCGGGGCCGCTCGGCAGGCCGACCTGCTCGGGCCGCAGCCGTTCCCGCCGGTTGCGCAGGAACTCGCCCAGACCGCTCACCGTTCAACTGTGCCATCGGCGTCACCGGGCGGGGAGGCCCCGCCAGGGCCCGTCCCGCCCGGGCCTGCACACCGTCGGGGGCGGCCGGTGAGGCTGGCCGCATGAAAGGTTCACGAGTTCTCATCGTCGGTGGCTCGTCCGGGATGGGCCTGGCGCTGGCCGACCTCCTGGTGGCCGAGGGGGCCGCGGTGACGGTGGCCGGGCGCCGCGCGGACCGCCTCGCCGCCGCGGCCGACCGGCTCGGTGTCGCCACGCACCGGGCGGACATCACCCGCGAGGACGACGTCCGCGCGATGGCGGCCGCGGTCGGCCGGCTCGACCACGTCGTGGTCACCGCCGCCGACATGACCGGCGCCTACCGGCCGCTGGCCGAGCTCGGGCTTCCGGCCGCCCAGGCCGTGCTCGCGTCGAAGGTGCTCGGCCCGTGGCTGGTCGCCCGGCACTGCCCGGTGCTGGCGGGCGGGTCGATCACATTCACCTCCGGGATCGCCGCCTACCGGCCGGCCGCCGGCGGTTCCCTGGTCGCGACGGCCAATGCGGCGCTGGCCGGGCTGGTTCGGGCGCTGGCCCTGGAGCTCGCTCCGGCCCGGGTCAACGCCGTCTCGCCGGGCTGGGTCGACACGCCGATCTGGGAGGTCGTCGCGGGGGAGGCCAGAACGGAGGGGCTGGCCGCGATGGCGGCGCGCCTGCCGGTCGGCCGCATCGGCCGGCCGGCCGACATCGCCCAGGCCTTCCGCGCGGTCATGGACAACGGGTTCATCACCGGCAGCGTGCTCCAGGTCGACGGCGGTCACCGCCTGTTCTGAACAACCAGCCTGCTGCTCCTGCGGGCGGGTCTTGAGGACCCCGAGCTGTGCCACCACATCGAATCCTCGGCCGGTCCCACCGGCGCGCGCCTTCCTGACGACGTGCTGCGGGCAGCGATCACCCGGGGTGAGCTTCCCGCGCACACCGATCCCTTTGCCTACGAGGAGGTCGCCGGCGCCGTTCTGCTCATTCGAAAACTGAACGGGCTCGCCACGGATATCCAGTACCGGGAGCGTCTGGTGGACGCGATCCTCATCCCCGCGCTGCGCCACGGCCGAACAGCTACCGAACGCGGCATTTTCTCCGGGTCGCCCAGGATGGTGCGCTAACGACCACGCTGGCCATCGACGAGTTCGACTACGCCCGTCTACCCGGAGCCGACGGCGTGTCGCTGAACGTCGCCCACGCCGGAGAAGGCCCGGAGATCTATTCGAAGCGCGCCATGGCCCATGACTTCGTGACCATGATGCGTGCCCTTGGGTACGAACGGTTCGCCGTCATAGGGCACGATCGTGGCGCGCTCGTCGCCGTCCGCGCGGGTCTCGACCACCCGGAGGTGGTCACACACCTGGGCATCCTGGACGTGCTGCCGACAATGGATTCCTGGGACGTCCTGCACGGCGTGGATGCCAAGGTCGCCTGGCACCTCTATCTCATGGCACAGCCCCCGGGTCTGCCCGAGAAAATGATCGGAGCGGTGGCCGACGAGTTCTTCTCCTCCTTTCTGGACGCCTGGGACCCGACCGGCACGACCTTCACCGCCGAGCTGCGCCAGCACTATGTCGCCAGCTCCGCCCGGGCCGTCGTGTCAATCGTCGCCGACTACCGGGCGACGGCTGGAATCGATCTGGACATGGACCGCGCCGATCGTGCCGCCGGTCGCCGACTGGCCATGCCCGTCGGGGTGATGTCCCAGGACTGGGGCAGCCAACTCGGATTCGACCCCACAGCGATCTGGTCCGCCTGGGCGCCGGATCTCACCTACGAACCCACCACCGCGGGCCACTTCATGGCCGAAGAACAACCCGCGACGGTCACCAGCTTCGCGCGCCGACTGCTCGTCAGATGACAGTCAGATGACAGACAGACACGGTTTGGGGTGATCCGGGGCCCTTGTCTGGTTACGCTCGTCGGGATGAACCCGTTGCGGCGGTTGCTTCTGGGTACGGGCCGGCTCCCCGACGAGCTGCGAGCGGAGCTGGAGTCAGACGGGATCGTCCTGCTGGCCGAGGGTCTGGCCGGGACGATCACCTATCGTCACTATCGAGCACCGGGGCGGCGCTCGAGCTTCCGCAAGGAGGGCACGTCCGGCGCGATCGCGCTGAGCACCCACCGGCTGGTCGTGTGGGCCGGGCGGATGAAGCAGATCGACCTGCCCCGCACGGGGGAGTCCCTCGCCTCGATCGAGGTGACCGTCGCGTCCCCCGGCCGGGTGTGCTTCGGCTACGACGCCGGCCGCTATAGGCCAGACCATTCCGGGACGGTCGAGGTGCGCCTGCGGACGGATCGGGCGGCCGAGCTGGTCGAACTGATCCGGCCGAAGGACTGAGCCCGGGGCTCGAGTTCTTACGGATCGCGGACGGGGCCGGCTGGGAGCTCGGCCGCTGGCGCGGTCGCTTCTAGCGTTCAGGCGATGCGGAACCGGACGAGAGCGGGCTGGCGTCGGCCCCGTGCGGGCGGTCGGCCCCGTGCGGGCGTCAGTGTGGCGGCGGTGCTGGCCACCGTGGCCGCCCTGGTCGCGGCGGCGGGGTGCGGGTCGTCCGGCGGTGGCGGTTCGACCGGGGCGTCCTCGGTGGTCCGAGTGTCGCCGGCGGCGGAACCGGCCGTCGCGCCGCCGCTGACGGTCACCCCGGCCGGTGTCGTCCGGCATGTGGGTGACGATCCGGAAGGGATCGTGGTCGACACCCGGGACGATCTGGTCGTCGCCGCGATCCGGGGGCGGCGGTTGGCCCTGCTCGGCTCAGGTGGCTCTGGCGTCATCCGGACGGTGGCCGTGCCCGGGACGGCGCGGCACCTCCAGCTGGCCGGGCCTGGCGGGCCGGTCCTCGTTCCCGGTGAGGACACCGACACCTTCGCTGTGGTCGACCTGCCCTCTGGCCGGGCGGGGGAGACGGTCGTGCTCGGCCGGCAGCCGCATGACGCGGTCGCGCTCGGTTCGGACCGGTTCGCCGTCGCCGACGAGCTCGGTGGGGCGGTGTCGTTCGTGGCCGGCGGGCTGGAGACGGCGCGGGTGCGCGGGCCGGTGCAGCCAGGCGGCATCACCGCCGCCGGCGGGCGGGTCGCGGCGGTTGACGTCCGGGGGAACGCGCTGTTCGTCTACGACGGGGCCGGGCGGCCGCTTGCCCGGCTGCCGGCCGGGGCCGGTCCGACCCACGCCGTCGCCCTGACCGGTGACCGGGTGGCGGTGGCCGACACCCGGGGCAACGCGATCGAGATCTTCGCGTTGAGCGGGACGCCGCGGCGCCTGGGCCGGCTGTCGCTGGCCGGCACGCCGTACGGCCTGGCTTTGGCGCCGGACGGGACCACCCTGTGGGTGACGCTCACCGCCCGCAACCAGGTCGTGCCGGTGGCCATCGGCACGGACGGCTCTGCACGGGTGGCCGGGGCGGCGCGGCCGACCGTCCGGCAGCCGAATTCCGTCGCCGTGAACGGTGTTTCCACACGCCTCTACGTGACGGGCAGCACCGCCGACGGCGTCGTCGAAATTATCGACATCTGATCGAGACGGCTCCCGGGCCGGGTGACGTCAGGGGCCGCTCAGCATCGGCGCGAGCGCGAGCAGCTCCTCAGCCACGTCGGTGTCGCCGGCGACGGCGACGTCCAGATCGGCTCGGGGTAGCCGGTCGGCGACGAGCAGGCAGAAGGCGACGACATCGACGCTCACCGCGGCGACGGGCGGTCCGGGCGGAGCCGGCGAACCCACCCTGACCAGGGTCGAGAGCCCGCCGGGACCGGTCAGCGTCAGCGCCACCGTCCCCGCCGGGCCGGCCGGGCTGGACGAGCCGGACGGCACCGTTCCAGCCAGACCGTCGAGCACCCGGGTGGCCAGATCGGCCATCGGGCCGATGACGTCGGCCGCCGGGTCGGGCAGACGCAGGTCCGCGCCCAGGGCAATGTCGCGCGCGTGGATCCACGTCTCGAAGGCGCGGGCCACCACGTGACCGGCTACGGACATGCGACGACCGGCCACGTCCACCAGGCCGAGCCGGTCCCGCTCGCGAAGGGCGGCGGCGAGCAGCTCGACGCTGTCCCACCACCGTCGCCGCCGGTCGGCCGGGCCGGTCTCGGCCGCCGTCCAGTCCAGGACGGCCCGCGTCACGCTCTCCGGATCGGCCGCGGGAGCGACCGGAAGATCGGTGGGAGCACCGAGCACGGCCGCGAGCTGCGCGTACTCGGCGGTCAGGTGGGTGACGAGGTCGCCGAGCGTCCAGTCCAGGACGGGACTGGGACGGTCAAGCCGCGCCGGGTCGACGCCGGTCAGGACCGTGTCAAACATGCCGACGGCGGCGGCGAACGGCGTGGCGAAGGTGGGCAGGACCGGGATCGGCCGGCGGCCGGCGCGGGCCGCGGCGAGAACACCGTCGAGCGGCGGCGGACCCGGCAGACCCGGCAGTCCCGGCAGTCCCGGCGGCCGCACCGGCGATCTGGGCAGCAGGCGAGCCAGCTCAGCAATGTCGGGCAGGTCGTCGCTGGCCGGAGTGGCCTGGACGTAGGCGGCAAGCAGCATGGACTCGTAGTCGTCGTCAGCCACCGCTCACCTCCCGAGCCCCTCGTCGGCCAGGCACCGCGCGAGGCGACGCAGCGCCGCCCGCATCCGGGACTTGGCCGTTCCTTCCGGTATACCCAGTTCCACAGCTATCTGACGGTAGGTCAGGCCCCGGTAGAAGGCCAGCTCGACCGCGACCCGCAATGACTCCGGCAGGTTCCGGACGCCATGGCGGACGCGGTCAACCGTCTCCGCCTTCTCCACAATCTCGTCGGCGGCCGGCGCCTGCTCCGCGCCGTCGGCGGTTGCCGCGGCCGCCGCGGCCGGCAGGCGGCGCCGACGCTCCTCCCGGCGCACCCAGTCGACCGCCCGGCGGTGGGCCAGCAGGGCCAGCCAGGCGCGCAGGCTGCCCCGGTCGGGGTCGTAGGCCAGCGGGGACCGCCAGACCTGGACGAAGACCTCCTGGGTGACGTCCCGGGCCAGGTCACGGTCGCCGAGGACCCGGAAGGCCACCCCGGTGACAAGCGCGGCGAAGGCTCCGTAGACCTCGGTGAGCGCGGCCTCGTCCCCGGCCACCAGCCGCAGGTGCCAGTCCACGTCCTGGTCCGGCGGCGCGATCGCCACCGCCGGACCTTCGCCCATTACCGTCACGCCCGCGCCCACCCCCCGGAGGGGGACAATCGTAGCGTGCACGGCGCCGCCGTCCAGGTCCCTCGCCGCCGCTGGCCTCAGGCCGCGAGCAGCTCGGCCCAGTGCGCCGTGTCGAAGTTCTCGACCATCCGCACGGCCACCCCGTCGGCCAGCGTCCAGGAGTGGACGAAGCCGACGGAGACCGCGGCGCCCGAGGCCGAGTGCGCCTCGTGGCGACCGAAGACGATCACCCGGTCGCCGGCGGCGACGCACTCGTCGACGACGACGGCCATGGTGTCGCCGTAGGCCGCGCTGACCTTCGCGAAGAAGCCGCCGAGCTCCTCGTGGCCCTTGTAGACCCCGCCGAGGCCGTGCGGCGAGCCGACCGGAGCGACCCATTCGATGTCGGGCGAGAACCGGGAGAACAGGTCGGCCACGTCCCGCCGCGCGAACGCGTCGTACCCGCCTCGGATGATGTCAACGTTGTCGGTCATGGCCGCCTCCACTGCTGGTGGCACGTGATCCCCCGTGCCCGCCACCCGGCCGCCCACCGGCCGGTCAGGGGGTGTTCGCGCGCCGGCCCGGCCTGGATCACGCCGCGGCGGAAAAAGTTTCCGCCGACGCGACCCGCCGGCCTACTGGCCCGGGTTCGTCGCCGTGACCAGCCACATCGCGCCCGGGAACCGGACGGACCCGTCGACGACGTGCTCGCGCAGCTCGGACCGGACGTCCTCCAGAAGCGCGGCCCAGCCGACGGCGCCCAGCGCCGGCTCCAACTCCGCCCGCGCGTTCCGGCCGGTGGTCGTGCTAAGGATCGTGGCCAGCCGCTCCTCGACGCCATCACTACCACCCGTCCCGCGCTCCCCCGTCCCGCGCTCCCCGGTCCCGTAGTCGCACTCGACGTCGAGCGGGCTGATCGCCGGGTCCCAGCCGGCCTCGGCCAGCAGCCCGGCCAGCCGGACGCGGTCGGCGAACGCGGTCGGCCCGGGCTCGCCGGAGACCGGCAGCTCCGGCTTGACCTCGAGCCGGTCGACGAGGACGGACGTCCCGAGGGTGAACATCGGGTTCTCCGCCGCGTCGCGCCAGCAGACGAAGACCATCCGGGCCCCCGGCGCGGTGGCCTGGCGGATGTTGGCGAACGCGGCCGCCGGGTCCGCGAAGAACATGACCCCGAACCTTGAGACGACCCGGTCGAAGGGCGAGCCGGGCGCCTCGTCGAGCAGCTTCGCGGTCTGGGCGTCGCCGACGACGAGCGTGGCCGCCGGGACCCGGCGCCGCGCGCCGTCGGCCATCGCCGGGGAGATGTCGATCCCGACCACCTCGGCGCCGGCGGCGGCCCCCGCGGCCAGCAACGTCCCGGTCCCGCAGCCGACGTCGAGCACGCGTTGGCCCCTCGCCAGGCCCGCCGCGTCGAGAATCGCGGCCGTGACCGGGGCGAAGACGGCGTCGAAGATTGCCTCGTTGGCCACCCAGCCGCCGGCGCCTTCGGCCCAGGTCTGCCGCATCTCGTCGTTCGCCACGGCGACGACTGTATAGACACCGGTATGCGGCCAGTCGGGCTCGCCGGTGAGGCGCTGACCGGCGCCGGCGGCGGCCGGTCAGGCGGTGGTCAGGCGCGCTCGCCGGAGTCGGTGTACTGGCGCGGGACGCCGTCGGGCCGGTAGGTCCGGATGGACGCCGCCGTCGGGTTGGTGCCGAGCGTATTGCCGCACCGCGTCGTGATCCACTGGCCGCGGCTCATGCTCGGCCGCCAGCTCTCCAGGTCGAACGTCGGGCCGGTGGCGTAGCCCTTCCCGCCGCTGGCCGGGATGAGCGCCAGGTGCTCGTGGCAGCGCAGCTGGTCGTACAGGCTGTCGCCGACCTGGGTGTCGAAACCGCGCACGCAGCGGCGCAGGGCCGTCCACATGGTGTCGGTCGCGCCGTCCAGGTCGCCGGCATGCCGGGCGGCGGGCGTCGGCCGCACCGAGACCCGGAACAGGCCACCGGCCCACTGCTCGACGGTGATCTCCTCGACGTCCTGGCTCGCGCCGCAGTACAGCGGTCCGGTGATCGGGGCCGTCGGCGGTGTCCCGGAGGCGGACGGGGACGGCGTGGCCTGGCCTTCGGTCGTCGCGCGCGGATGCCGGCCGTGATCCGAGCCGTGGGTCGTCACCGCGCCGATCACGACCGCGAGCAGTACCAGTGCTCCGAGGAAGGGCCACGGTCCCCGGGTTCGGTCACTCACCGGATCAGCGTAGGCCGCCGGTTGCGCGCCGCGAGCCCGCGGGTTCGACCGCCGTCCCGCCGACCGCGGCCGGGCCGGTGTGCCCACCTGGACAGTTCCCGTACGGGGACAAGTGCTACGCCAGACCGGTGTAGCGGGTGCGCGAAGGCGCTTCGAGTTCTCGTAGCCGGTCGTACGGGCGAACCGTGCGGCGGTCGTCTTGCGCTTGCGGTTCGAGCAGGGGGCGCGGCCGATGAGTGACGGCGTGCGCGGGCTGGGGCCGGCAAGTTGCGCACCCGACGGTAAAGAGAACCCCGGGATGGCGTTGAGCGCCATCCCGGGATCTCGTTGTGTTGTGTTATGCGGGGTCGTAGGAGGGTTCCAGGTTGTGCTGGGTTTCTGGCGTGGTGGTGGGTTCGCCGCGGGTGTTGGAGGCGCGCAGCGCGATGGCTCCGGCTGCCACGAGGCAGAGGGCGCTGACGAGCAGGGCCCGTTGGAATCCGGCGGTGAGTGCCTCCGGGTGCGGGGTGTGGGCGGCCAGCAGGTGGTTGGTGCGGCTGGTCGCGATCCCGCTGAACACCGCCAGGCCGAGCGCTGACCCGAGCTGGAAAGAGGCGGTGATCAGAGCCGCGGCCAATCCGGCCTGATCCTCCGGCACGCCGGCGTTCGCGGCGGTTTGCACACCGGCATACAGCAGCCCCAGCCCGGCCCCCATGACCACCAGCGGGGCGAGCAGGTTGCCGAGATAGGTGCCATCCACCGGGATGCGGGACAGCCACAAGATGCCACCGGCGGCGAGTAGTGCGCCGGAGAGGATAATCGGACGGGTACCGGTGCGGACGAACATCTTCGTCGCCACGGTCGAGCCGAACCCGATGCCGACGCTCACCGGCACATACGAGAGCCCGGACCGCAGCTGGGAGTAGCCCAGGACGTTCTGCATATACAGAGTGACGAAGAAGAACATCGAGTAGAACCCGGCCCAGGCGATCACCTGGGTAGCATCGGCCGCGGCCAGGCCCTTGATCCGGAAGACTGACATCGGGACCAGCGGATGGGCGCGCCGCTGCTCATTGACCACGAAGGCGGCCATCAGCACTGCCGAGGCGGCCAGCCCGCCGATCGTGCGGCCCGCACCCCAGCCCTCGTCCGGCGCCTTCACCAATGTGAAGATCAGCAGCAGCATGCTGGCGGTGACCAGCACCGCGCCGACCGCGTCGAAACCGCCCGGCACGGACCGGCCGTGGTCGGCCTTCAGGAGCCGGAACGCCCCGAACAGCACCAGCGCACCCAGCGGGAGGTTCACGAAGAACACCCACCGCCAGCCGAAGTCCTGGGTGAGCAGCCCGCCGAAGAACAACCCGACCGCCGAGGCCAGCCCGCTGATCCCGGCCCACACGCCCAGCGCCTTGTGCCGGTCGGAATGCTGGAAGGTGGTGGTCAGGATGGACAGCGCGGCCGGGGACATCATCGCCGCCCCGAAGCCCTGGGCGAGCCGGGCGCCGACCAGCACCCCCTGGCTGTCGGCCAACCCGCAGGCCAGCGAGGAGGCCGCGAACAGCGCGGTCCCGGCGATCAGCAGCCGCCGCCGCCCCAGCAGGTCCCCGGCCCGACCGCCCAGCAGCAGGAACCCGCCATAGGTGATCAGATAGCCGCTGACCACCCACTGCAGGTTCTGCACCGAGAACCCCAGCTGCGTACGGATGGTCGGCAGCGCGACGTTCACGATCGAGCCGTCCACGACGTCCAGGAACGTCACCGCGCACAGCAGCGCCAGCGTGACCTTGCCGCGCCCGGTCGCCAGGAACGACCCCTCCGGCGGCGCCGTCGATGCGGTCATGGCGTCGCTCACGATCCGGCGACTTCCATCACGGGGCCGACCTCGACCCCGCCGCCGACCCGCATCAGCGGGCAGTCCTTGGCCAGCGCCAGCGCGGAGTCCATGTCCTCGGCGGACACCACCGAGTAGCCGATCATCCGGGAGTCGCTGCCGCCGACCTCGCCGAGCGAGGCGTATTCGGTCACCGCGTTGCCGACGTCCACCAGGGCCGAGCCCAGCCCGCCGAACCAGGCCTGCCACTCGGCCGCCGTCTCGGCGCCGGGCGCGTAGTCGGAGGGCACCCGGAAGGAGAAGACGTACTTGGTCATGATCTGTGGTCCTGTTCTGTATCCGGGGCGCGTCCCGGACTGAGACCGCCTCCAACCCGGTAGACGTCACCGTCCGCCCGAATTGGGCTGCGTAACGCCGCCCAATTTGCCAAACCGACGGCGTCTTTATCGTTGAGGGAGCGGAACGCGCCCCGCGGAAAGAAGAAGAGCGAGGATGCATGCCGATGGAGATGGACACGACGGACCTGATCGCTCGGGCTCGGGCCGGCGACCACAACGCGTTCCGCGACCTGGTCCAGGGCCACTCCCACGAGTTACAGGTGCACTGCTACCGCATCCTGGGATCCCTGCAGGACGCCGAGGACGCACTCCAGGAGACCCTCGTGTCCGCCTGGCGTAACCTCGGCGAGTTCGGCCAGCGGTCCTCGCTCCGGACCTGGCTGTATCAGATCGCGACCAATCGGTGCCTGAGCATGTTGCGCGCCGACAGTCGACGCCCCCGCATCGCCCCTCCGCTGCCTGAGGCCACCCTGCCCGAACCCACCGCCCCCGGCGACGCCCCGCCCTGGTTGGAGCCCTACCCCGACGTTCTGCTCGACCACCTCGTCGACCAGCGCCCCGGACCGGAGGCCCGCTACGAGAGCACCGAGGCCATCTCCCTGGCCTTCATCACCGCCCTGCAACTGCTGCCCCCACGCCAACGCGCCGCCCTCGTCCTCCGCGACGTCCTGGGCTACCACGCCGCCGAAGTCGCCCAGATGCTCGACACCACCCAGCAAGCCGTAAACAGCGCCCTCAAACGCGCCCGCGCCACCGTCGACAACCACCTCGCCGACTCCACCAGCACCGGCGGCCGCGGTCCTGCACGCCAACCCGACACCGCCGCCGAACACCGTCTCGTTGCCCGGTTCACCGACGCCCTGGAACGCGCCGACCTCGACGCCCTGATCTCACTGCTCGTCACCGACGTGAGACTCTCCATGCCCCCGGCCATGTTGGAATACCGCGGCATCGAATCAGCCCGGCGCGTCCTCGCCGCCGTCAGCTTCCGCCCCGGCCACACCTACCGCGTGGTACCCACCCGCGCCAACGGCCAGCCCGCCATCGGCTTGTACCTGGCAGACCCCCACGCCAGTGTCCACCGTGCCTACTGCCTTCTGGTCATCACCACCGCCGGCGACCACATCACCGCCATCACCAGCTTCAGCACCAACGTCATGACGCGCTTCGGACTACCCCGAACCCTCCCCGAAACAGATTGAGCCTTTCCCGCGGGGCGGGCCGGCAAATGCCGGCCCGCCGGGCGGAAGCGAGCGGTGTTACGGCGCCGTGGTGGCGACCGTCTTGCGCTTGCGGTTTGTCTTCGGGTCGAGCCGGCGCAGCAGGACGGCGGTGATGCCGATGTAGGCGATGGTGACCACGAGGCCGCCGCCGATGTCCATCACGTACTGCTTGTTCGTGTGGTCGAACATCCTGTCGTGCGACGGCGCCTGCGGGTTGACCGGCACGGTCTCGTTGGGGACGACCTTGCCCTCCACGGTCTTCGGCCGGGTGTTGCCGGCTCGCTGGATCACGTTGAAGTCGGCGTCCGAGGCCAGCGCGGCGAAGCCCCACCGGGCCGGGGAGACGTAGGCGACCTGCTCCAGGCCGGCCTTTCCGGTGACCGGGACGATGCCGGCCGAGAAGACCAGCTGGACCATCGTGATGAGAACCATCAGCGGCATCGTCTTGTCGGCGTTGTCGACCAGCGCCGAGATCACGAGCCCGACCATCCCGGAGGCGAATCCGACGATGAAGACGGCGAGCATGCATTCCAGCAGGGTGTTGCCGAGCGCCAGGTGGCTCGGTGGCTGCCGGCCGGCCAGGGCGATGACCGTGAACGGGATGGACTGCACGACGGTGATGAGGAACAGCACGAGGACCTTCGAGCCGACGTAGGCCCCGCGGGACAGACCGATGGCCCGTTCTCGTTGGTAGATCGCCCGTTCCTTGACGATTTCCCGGACCGAGTTCGACATTCCCATGAAGCAGGCGCACAGCACCATGATCAGGAAGATCGTGGGTGCTTCCGCGTTCGGGGAGAACGGATCTCGGGTGTCCTTGAAGTCGCCGCCGATGAACCGGGGAATCACCCCCAGCAGGAACGGCAGCCCGATCGCCAGCCCCAGGTAGACCCGGTCGGAGGCGAAGACCGCGATCGCCCGTTTCGTCAGCGTCAGCAGCTGGGAGAGGACCGACTGCTGCCGGATGCTCGGCAGTTCCTCGGGCGCGGGCCGGGCGGACGGGGCCGTCACCGACGCCGGCACGTAGTGCCGCGACTGGCGGAACTTCGCCGCCGACTCGGCGCCCGGCGTCTCCTGCAGCCGCAGGAAGACCCACGGGTAACCCTGCTCGCCGAAGAACGGCAGCGCGTCCTGGGGCGGCCCGAAGTAGGCGATGTAGCCGCCGGGCGCGAGCACCAGGACGTAGTCGCACAGGTCGAGCTGGGCCACCGAGTGGGTGACGACGATGACCGTCCGGCCGTCGTCGGCCAGCGACCGCAGCGACTGCATGACCTGCAGGTCCATGCCCGGGTCGAGGCCCGAGGTCGGCTCGTCCAAGTAGAGCAGGGTGGGCCGGGTGAGCAGTTCCAGCGCCACCGAGACCCGCTTGCGCTGGCCGCCGGACAGCCGGGAGACGACCGTGTCCGCGTGCGGGGTGAGGTTCAGCTCGGCCAGGACCTCGCTGATCCGGTTGTCGCGCTCGGTCTCGGTCACGTCCGGGGGGAAGCGCAGCTTGGCCCCGAGCTCCAGCGCCGTGCGCACGCTCAGCGACGTGTGCAGGATGTCGTCCTGCGGCACGTAGCCGATCCGGCGGCGCAGTTCGTCGTACTCGGTGTAGAGGTCCCGGCCGGCGTAGCGCACGGCGCCCTGGTCGGCCGGGCGGAAGCCGGTCAGCGCGTTCAGCAGCGTCGACTTGCCGGCGCCGGACGGGCCGACGACGCCGAGCAGCGCCCGGCCGGGCAGCCGGAAGGTCATGTCGTGCATGAGCTGCTTCTCGCCGGCCCACACGTTGAGGTGCTCGGCCTCGAAGCTGACGTCACCGGAGTCGACGTACTCGACGAGCTGGTCGCCCTCGAGCTGGAAGACGTGGTGGCCGATGGCGATGATGTCGCCCTGGCGGACCGGCGCCCGCTGGACGCGCTGACCGTCGAGGAACGTGCCGTTCGCGGAGTCGAGGTCGGCCAGCTCGACCTCGGCGCCGCGCACGGTCAGCGAGGCGTGGTTACGGGAGGCGAGCAGGTCGTTGATGACGATGCCGTTGCCGCGCGCGCGCCCGATCGTGATCGTCCCCTGGCGCAGCGGGTAGGTCGTACCGCGCTCGTGCTCGCGGTCCAGGCGGGTGTGGCCGGAGCGTTCGGCCCCGGCCTGGGGTGGGACCGGGGCGCCCGGCCCGCCCGGGCCCGCGCCCGCGCCCGGCCCGCCCGGGCCCGGGCCCGCGCCCGCGCCCGGGCGCCGGGCCGGGCGGCGCGGCGGGCGTGGCGCGGTCTGGCCGGGCTGGTGGGCCAGCATGGTGTGCATGTCCGCGGCGCCGTCGTCGACCGGAGCCTCGTCGACGACCCCGCCCCAGGCACCAGCCGGCGACGCCACGGCCGCCGGTATCTGGGCCAGGATGACGACCTCGGGACCGGTCGGCGTGCCCAGGCGGAACCGGGTCTCACCGAGGAGGCTGACCGCGTTCATCATCTTGCTGCCGGACAGCCAGGTGCCGTTTGTGCTGACGTCTCGCACGGCCCAGCCGTCGTCGGTCTTCTCGATCATCAGATGCTGCCGGGAGACCCGGCTGTCCGCGATCACGTAGTCCGCGTTGCGGGCCCGCCCGATGATGAACCGCGGCTGCTCCGCGGCCACGGTCGCCTGGCCGGCCTCGCTCGTTACCGTAAGGAACGCCGTCGACACCTAACTTCCTTTCAGGGCGAAACGTCGGTCGGAGCGTATGGTTCCGCTTCGCCGGACGGTTCGGGGGGCCCACTTGCGCGGGCAGCGCGTTTCTTGCCGCTGACGAAACTACAGATCCGCCCACCGGTCGGTAACGGGAATCGGCAGGTTCGAGTGGCCGTTCGGCCGTCGACCATCCGACATGGATGGCGGCCGACACCGCGCCCGCGCGGCTATGCGAGTCCTGGGGGGCTATCCGAACCCGGCGCCGGCCCGGACGCGGCGGAGACGTCCGGGTCCCGGCCCGCCCAACCGGGCCGGGAGAACGTCTGGCCCTCGCGGTACAGGCGTACGATCTCCCTGGTATAGGGCATGGTCGCCGCGGGCAGGTCGTCCACGGGCCGCCAGCGCAGCTCCGAACACCGGTCAGGCTCCCGGTTGGCCGGCGTCCCGTCCCAGCGCGAGACGAGGAAACCGAACCCGACCCGCGGGTCACTGTCCGGCGGCCGGGCGTGGGTGACGCCGACGAAGGAGAGGTCGCCGTCTTTCACGTCGACGCCCAGCTCTTCCTTCAGTTCTCGAACGGCCGCCGAGACCACGTCCTCGCCCGCTTCCACATGGCCGCTGGGAATAGCCCACCAGCCGCTGCCGTAGCTGTTCCCGGCCCGTTTTGTCAGCAGTAGCTCGCCCGCTTTGACGAGCAGCATCAGCACATCCACCGGCGCCCGGTGTTCGCCGTGGTGTAGGTCGTGGTGTTCGCCGCTCATCGAATTCCTCCGGTCCGGTAGGCGACGATCCGGTTGACGGCGGTCTCGCTGACGAAAACCGTCCCGTCGGGGGCGACGGCGATCTGGCGCGGGCCGGCCAGGCCGAGGAGGCCGGGGCCGCCGGAGAACACGCTGATCGTCCCGTCGGCCAGCGGGACGAGTGGGCCGGCGTGGTCGGGGCCGACGATCAGGGGACGGCCGTCCGGGCCGACGGCGACGCCGGTCGGCGGGCCGATCGCGGTCGCGGTGGCCGCGGCGCGCTCGGCGACCGGCCGCCCACCGTAGCCGATCCCGGCCAGGGTGGTGATCGTCCCGGCCGGGTCGATCCGGCGGACGCGGTGGTTGTCGGTGTCGGCGACGAACAGGTTCCCGGCGCTGTCCAGCGCGAGCGCGCGGGGGTCGGTCAGCCAGGCGCGCGTGGCCGGGCCGCCGTCGCCGGCGTAGCCCGGGGTGCCGTCGCCCGCGACGGCCTCGAGCGGGGGAGCCAAGCCGTTCCCGGCCCGCGGGCGGCCGGGCGCGCCGGCGGTGAGCGGCAGGCTCACCAGCCGGTGGTGACCGCTGTCGGCGATATACAGCCGGTGCGCGTTCGCCGCGACGGCCCGGGGCGTGCGCAGCGGGTCGCCGGGACCGGCGCCGGCGACCGTCCGGATGACGCCGTCGGGGCCGACAGCCCGGATCCGGCCGTTGAAGCTGTCGGCGATGTAGAGCGTCCCGTCGGGGCCGACGGACAGGCCGGTCGGGTTGTCCAGCTCGGCGTCGACGGCCGGGCCGCCGTCGCCGGACCCGCCCGCCTTGCCCGTCCCGGCCACCACCCGGACCGTGCCGCCCGCGTCGAGCTGGACGACCCGGTTGCGTCCCGGCTGGGCCACCAGCAGGACGCCGGTGGCGGTCAGCGCCAAGCCGGCCGGGCCGTCGAGCGACAGGCTCTCGGCGGTCCAGGCTGGCGCGCCGGCTGTCGTCGCCGGCGGGCGGGCGGCCGGGCCACGGCGGCCGGCGAGCCGGCCCACCGGCCAGCGCCGGCCAGACCCGCGCCGCGGCGAGACCACCGGCGGCGTCTCGCCCGGTGGCGAGACGACCGGGGAGGCCGAGGCCGGCGGCTCGGGCGGCTCGGGTGGCACGGGCGGCTCGGGTGGCACGGGTGGCACGGGCGGCACGGCCGCTGGGAGCGTGACTGGAGCACCCGCGCCGAGGCCCGGCCGAGCCGGCGCGAGCCCGCGGGCGGCGTCCCGGACCTCGTCGTCCAGCCGGACCGACAGCGCGCACCGGCCCAGCCAGTCCGGGCCGAACGCGGCCGCCGCCGCCCCGGCCAGTTCGACCGCGAGCGCGCGGGCCGAGGCCGGCCGCTCGCGCGGGTCCTTGCGCAGCGCGCGCCCGACCACGTCCGCGATCGGCCCCGGCGCCGGGACTGCCGGCGGCGGGGCGGACAGGTGCCGGTTCATCAACTCGCCGGCCGAGAGCCGCCGCGGGAACGGCGGCTGCCCGCACAGCAGCTCGAACAGCACCACGCCGAGCGAGTAGAGGTCGGTCGCCGGTCCGATCGGAGCCCCGGTGAACTGCTCGGGCGCCATGTAGACGGGGGTGCCGATCGTCGTGTTGTCGCCGCCGCTGACCCCCTGGACGATCTTCGCCACACCGAAGTCGCTGACTTTCAGCGCCTGGTCCCGTCCCAGCAGGACGTTGTCCGGCTTGATGTCGCGGTGCACGATCCCGCGCTCGTGCGCATGTTCCAGCGCGGCGGCGATCGCCAGGCCGGCCGCCGCCACGACGTCGACGGTCAGCCCGGAGCCGGCGAAGGTGCGCAGCGTCCCCCCGCCGCAGAACTCCATGACCAGCAGGCACGCCTCGTCCCGCTCGACGTAGTCGAGGAGCTGGACGATGTGCGGATGGTCCAATCCCTCCAGCAGGGTGGCCTCGGCCGCGAAGGCGCGCCGGGCCGACGACTCCGGCTCGCCCCCGGCCAGCAGGACCTTGACCGCCACCAGCCGGCCGAGCCGGCGGTGGCGCGCCTGCAGGACCAGCGCGAACCCGCCGCTGCCGGCGACCCGCACGACCTCGTAGTTCGGCAACGCGGCCTCGATCAACCCCCGGTCGACGATCATCCGGGTTCAGACCGCCCGCCCGCTAGCCACAGGGCGGATCGTAGGCCAGGTCCGGGAGGAACCGCCGCCATTCCTCCCGCGTGATGCCCACACCGGCCGTGGCGCAGACCCGCCGGGCCACGGCGTCCGCGTCGAGTTCCCACAGCGCGGCCGGCACCCCGTCGACCGCGCCCGCGAGCGTCTTCCCGTCCGGGCTGAACACGACCTCCAGGATCCCGTTCGCCGACGAGGACGACTCCTTCAGCCGCTCGATCAGCGTCGGGTCGGACCGGTCGGCCATGTTCCACAGCTGGACGGTGTTGTCGCCCGAGCCGGCGCCGGTGGCCAGGGTCTTCCCATCCGGGCTGAACTGGACCGAGGTCACGGCGGAGGAGTGGCCGGGCAGGGTGGTCAGCCGCCGGGGGCGGCGGAGGTCGGCGATGTCCCAGACGGCCGCGACCGCGTTGCCGCCGCCGACCGCCAGCGTCCGGCCGTCGGGGGAGAACGCGGCCTCCACGGCTCCTTCCGGCAGCGTGATCGTCCCCAGCGCCACAGTGCGGGCCGGGTCGCTGATGTCCCACAGGCGGACGGTGCGGTCGCCGACGCTGGCGGCGGTCCGGCCGTCCGCGCTGACCTGGATTCCGTGGACCGCGGTCAGGTGGGCGACAGTGGACGTGAGCAGGCGGGGCGCGGCCGGGTCGGAGATGTCCCAGGTCTGGACGGGCACCTGGAAGCGGGGCTCGGGCGGCGAGCCCAGGCCGCCCAGCAGGAGCCGGCGGTCGTCGCCCGTGAACGCGACGGCCTGTATGCCGCCGATTGGCCCGGGGACCTGCCCGATCCGTCGGGGCCGGCGGGGATCGGTGACGTCGTAGAGGACGATGTGCTTCACGGTGCTGATCGCGAGCAGCCGGCCGTCCGGGCTGAAGGCGATGTTGCTGTCGATGTCGGTGTCGGTGTTGACGAGCTGGTCGGTGACGGCCGCGAGCCGGACCGGGTGGTAGGTGTCGTGCGCGTCCCACAGCTCGACGGCGGTGTCGGTCAGGGTGGCCAGAACGCCGGTGCGCGGGTTGACCGCGATCGTATCGTCGTTGCCGTAGCCGCTGATCAGCCCGGATCCGGGCAGCGCGTGGACCCGCAGGGCGCCGTCGGCCGACCCGTTGGCGATCTCCCGGCCGTCCGGGCTGAAGGCCACCGTCCAGTTCACGATGTCCTGGGTCTGGAAGACGATCCCGTCCGCGGTCCGCTTCGGCTGGTAGAGCGGCACCCCGAAGAACCGGAAGCCGGCCGCCGCGACAAGGTCACCCCCGGGCTGGACGGAGAGGCTGGTCAGCGTGCCCCCGCCGTGGCCGGCCTGGCCGCCGTAGGCCAGGGTGGCCGGGCCGGACCCGGTGAAGTACAGGACCCGCCCGCCGTACGCGGTGTAGACGGTCCGGTCGTCCGACGCCCAGGCGACCGCGCGGACCGCGCCCGGCAGCTGCCCCGGCTCACGCTTGTCGGCTGGCTGGTTGAGCAGCTTGACCGGGTAGGGCGCCCGCGGGTTGGCCAGCGTCCAGAGCAGGCAGGACGCCGCGTTGTCGCCGGCGGCGAGGTAGCGGCCGTCGTGGCTGAACGCCAGCGAGACGACCGGCGCCAGGTGCAGGAACAGGCTGCCCAGGTGGACGGGGTGGGCCGGGTCGCGGACGTCGAAGATCCAGGCCGAGTTGCCGTAGCCGCCGACGGCCAGCAGGTCCGAGGCGGGGCTGAAGGCCAGCCCGTACACGTCGCCGGTCGCCGCCGGCAGGTTGGCCAGCAGGCGCGGGTGGCTCGGGTCGCGGATGTCCCACAGCTTGGCCTGCCGGTCGGCGCCCCCGGTGGCCAGGACCTTTCCGTCGCGGCTGAACGCGACCGACTTGACCGCCCGGGTGTGGCCGCCCTCGCGGGCGCTCGCGCCGACGCCAGCCGGGATCAGGGCGAGCGGGGTGAGCCGGGCCGGGTGGGCCACGTCCCAGATCGCGACCGTCCAGTCGTCGCTGCCGGTCGCGATGAGCCGGCTGTCCGGGCTGTAGGCCAGGGCGCCGATCGCCTTGGTCTGGGCGATGTAGCGGGTGACCACGCCGTCGCCGCCGTTGAACGAGGAGAGCACGTTGCCGCGGGCCTCCGGCGTCTTCGCCGTGCGGTAGGCGACCAGGCTGAGCTGGGCGGCGATGGACGGATTGCCGGTCCGGACGTCGGCGGCCTGGTTCGCGATGCGCTGCGACAGGGCCCGGTCGCGGGCGGCCGCCGCCGACGAGCGCTGGACGAGGGCGAACGTCGTGGTGCCGGCGGCGATCAGGACGAGCACGGTCAGCCCGGCCACCAGCTGGCGCAGGATGCGGGCCCGGCGGGCGGCCGCGCGGCGCTCGGTGTCCTCACGGGTGACGCCGGCGTCGTAGAAGGCGCGGGCGACCGGGGTCAGCGTGCCCGGTGAGATCCGGCGCTCGACCCATTCGCGCGCGGCGGCCAGCCGGGTGCCGGCGAGCAGGTAGGACGGGTCGCGGCCGGCTTCCTGCCAGGCGTCGGCCGAGTCGGTGAGCTGCTGGAGCGCGACCGCGCCGGCCCGGTCGACGTCCATCCACTCGCGCAGCCGGGGCCAGGAGCGCAGCAGCGCCTCATGGGCGATCTGTACCGAGCCGGCGTCGGCCTCGACGAGACGGGCGGCGACCAGCGCGTCGAGGACGGCCGCCGCGGCGGTGGCCTGGTCGCCGGTTCCGCCGCCGTCGCTGGCGGCGGCGGGCGTGGCCGCCGCGACCTCGGTCAGCAGGGCGTCCCGGTCGACGCGGCGGCGGGTGTCCTGGCCGTCCGGGCCGAGGCGCACCATCCGGGTCAGGACCCGGCGGGCGACGGCCTGGGCCGGCGCGTCGAAGCGGGTGTAGACGCCTTCGGCGGTCTGCGCGATGGCTCCGGTCAGGCCGCCGACCCGCTGGTAGGCCGCCACGGACATGACCGTGCTGTCCCGGGCGAACCAGGTCGCGCGCAGGGCGTGGGCCAGCAGCGGCAGCGAACCCGGGTCGGCGACCACGCCCGAGGAGTCCTGGCCGACGCCGAGGTCGCGCAGGAGCAGCTCGACCAGCCCGGGCTCGACGTCGACGTCGGCCTGCGCCGCCGGGTTGACGATGGCCTCCCGGACCTGGGCCGCCGCCATGGCGCCCACCACCACCTGGCCGGTCTGCAGCACCTGGGCCAGCAGCGGGATCGCCGCGCAGCGGGCGTAGAAGTCGGCTCGGACGGCGAAGGCGACGACGGCGACCGGCTCGCCGCCGCCGGCCGGGCCGCCCCCGGCGGGCGCCGCGGCCACGCACAGCGCCTCGACGAAGGCCGCGCGCTCGCGGGCGTCCGTGCACAGGGTGAAGATCTCCTCGAGCTGGTCGACGGCGATCACGAACCGGCGGGGTGTGGCGCTCGCGGTTGTCCCGTTCCCCGCGCCCGGCCCGGTGCCGGCGGCGAGGAGCTCGGCGAAGATATCCACCGCCCGGCTCGGATCGGCCCGGATCGCGTCGGCCAGCGCGCCCGCCGTCGCCGGCATCCGGCTGATCTCGGCGACCCGGCGGACGAGCTCCCGCAGCGGGTGCTCACCCGGGGTAAAGACCACCCGGGGCCAACTGGCCGACCCGGGCAGCGCCCCGCCGGCCAGCGCCGGCAGCAGCCCGGCCCGCAGCAGCGACGACTTGCCCGACCCGGACGCCCCGACGAGCACGAGCGGCCCGCCGCTGGCCAGCCGGGCGCGGACGCGGTCGGTCAGGTCAGCCACCGCCCGCTCGCGGCCGAAGAACCAGCGGGCCGTCGACGCGTCGAACGGGACCAGGCCCGGGTACGGGCAGGCGGTGGTCGGCACCGGCCGGGCCGGTTGCTGATTAATTTCGCCCGGTTCGCTCGGCCTGTTCGGCTCACCTGGCTCGCCGGACCGGGGCGCGGGTGTCGGCGGGCCCGACGGCGCCGGGATCAGAACGGTCGGCGCGGCCGTCTGCTCGATCGGCGGGGTCCGGGCCGGGACGGTCGCCGCCGGTTCGGCGTTCGCCGCCGCCGCCCTCGGCGTCGGGGAGATCTGGTCGGGTACTTCGGGGGTCAGGTTGCTCACGGCGTCCACCGAATTCCGAACGTTGGGCATGACCCCGGCCCGTCCCCCCGACCGGCGCCGCCGTCAGCCGGCCACTGATCGCGCGGCCACCCTACCGGACTCACCTGGTCACGGTCGGGCGCAATCAGCTCGGCGACAGGCATCCGCGACCCGGAGATCCGGGCAGGGGCACCCATGGGGGCCGGTCCCCTGGTCCCGTAGACCTTTTATAAGTATTTGTGTGGGACTGTGGTGGATGAAGATGCTTCTGAGTGTTTTTCTGGGCAACGGACAGTGGCATATTCGCGCGTTCCGCTACAGGAGGCGACGCACGGTGCGATGTTGGTTACGGATCCGCCCGGGGCGGAGCCGTCTGCCGCGGGACCACTGGCTACGGTCCGTTACCGGGAGGGGCGGTGGGCCATGGCGGTGACGTTGCCGCGGTACGCGACTGCCCTGCTCCCTGACGACCCGAGCCAGCTCGGCCCCTACCTTCTGCTCGGCCGCCTGGGCGGCTGGGAGACGCGGCCGGTCTTCCTGGCCCGCGCCGCCACCGAGCCGTGGGTCGCCCTCCACACCCTGGCCGTGACCGACGTGGCGCGGCCCGAACGGTGTGACGCCTTCCTCTCAAACGCCCGGAGCGCTCGTGGGCTCGACAGCCCGCGGATCACCCGGGTCCTCGACGTCGGCGTGGACGGAGATCGGCCCTACCTGGCCGCGGACTTCGCCGACGGGCCGACGCTACGGGAGGAGGTCGCCGCCTGGGGGCCGCTGTCCGGGCCCGAGCTGCGCCGGCTGGCCGTCGCGTTCGCCGAGGCGGTGGCCGCCCTGGCCGGAGCGGGGGTCGTCCACGGCCGGCTCGCTCCGTCCGACATCGTGCTCTCCGACACCGGGCCGCGGCTGGTCGACCTCGGGCTCTCCAGCGGGCTCGGCGACGAGCCGCCACCGGCCCTCGCCGCCACGAGCGCGGCCGACGTGTTCGCGTGGGGCGCCATCGTCGCCTACGCCGCCACCGGCCGGACCATCACCCCGTCCGCGCCGGACTGGCGTGGCGAGCCGGTGTGGCCGGTGTCGCCGCCCGGCCCGTCGCACCGCGCGACGCGCGCGCTCGGCGAAGTGGTAGCGGCGGCCCTGGCCCCCGACCCGGCCGACTGTCCCTCGCCGGGCGAGCTTCTCACCCGCCTGGCCGGCATCGACCAGCCCGCGGCTCGCCCGCGCGGGCGCCGTCCCGGCTGGCCCCGGATCGTGGGGGCGAGCGCGAAGGCCCCGGTGACCGGGCCGGATGATCCGCGCCCGTACCCGGCAGCCGCGGCGGCGGCTGATGTGCCGCCGCCGCGGTACCCGCCCACGGTGCCACTCGAGGTGCCCGAGGTGCCGCGCCAATCAGCCGCCCCGGGCGACGGGCCGCGGCATCCGCCGGGCGCGATCGTCCCCACGCGCATCCCGCGCAGCCGCGTCGCGACGGGCACGTTCCTGAGCCTGGCTCTGGTGGTCGTCGCCCTCCTGAGCGTAGTCGCCGCGCGGGCCGTGCTGGTGCCGACCAGAGCCGGGATCACCGGGCTGTCCGCGCGCGCGACCGGCTTACTGGCCCCGACTCCGGCCGTGTCGACGGCAGCTGCCTCGACCCCCACTATCGTGCCCACGACTCCCGAGGCGATGCTCGCGACCGCGCCGGCGCGGGTGGCCGTCGTCGACCTGCGCGTCAACGGGGTCGCGGTGGCCTCGACCCAGCGGATCGTCGTGCACGGGCCCCGAGCTGCTCAGTCCCTGCGAGGGCGGATCACGGGCGCCGTCCCCGCCGGCCACCGGTTGTTCGTCGTCAGCACCCCGGGGCCGCCGACGGGCCGGGCCAACTTCGTGCAGGGCGAGCTGACCCCGGCGGCCGACGGATCATTGGCCCTGACCGTGCAGATCGCCGGCGACGGGACCTACTACGGCGGGCTGCCGGACCGGCTGACGATTCTGCTCGCCGACGCCAACGCGAGCCAGCTCCTGCGCCGCTATGAGGCCCCGCCCAGCAAGCGGAAAGCCATCGTCACGCTGCCGGCGGTCACCCCGCTGGCGTTCGTCGACATCGTGAAGGTCCCGGCCTAGAGGGAAAACCAGGTGACCGTTGATCAGGACGGTACCCGCGGAAGGTGACCGCGCTGGGACTGGCGCCTTCCGACGGTGGCTGCGCTGGGTCAGGCGGCTTCCGGTGCCTGGCTGGGTCGTTTG